>SDBU01004155.1_pt1 | contig 17954 bp, 14 predicted proteins | sample 2277071 | NCBI WGS metagenome assembly SDBU01 (sample SAMN10397929, study PRJNA504765) | marine sediment metagenome | isolation source: marine sediment core GS08_GC12, 126 cmbsf | place: Arctic Ocean: Gakkel Ridge, Loki's castle | collected 2008 | reverse complement strand
CCAGAAAGCAGGCAAGGCCTATGAGATGTCCCAAATGTGACGCCGAACTGGCACCAGGAGACCTCTTCTGCCCCGAGTGCGGTCAACCCGCTCCCCCACGCGAGCCGTCCCAACCGCCCACATGCCCCAACTGCGGTGCCGATCTGCGCCCTGGAGACCGGTTCTGTCTCGCGTGTGGACATCCCGTCGGCGAGGGGCCCGCACCGGAGGAGGTCACACGTGATGTGTCAGAGCCACCTCCTGCCACAAGGCCGCGCCCACGCCCGCAACCCGCAAGACCCGCTGAAACGACTCGCCCGCGCCGCCGGGCAGCGAGACCTGCGCCACGCCGAGGGCCATCCTACCGGCGACGACGGGGAGTTCCCTCCTGGCTTGTCGGAGCCTTGGTCGTTCTGCTTCTGGGCGCAGGCGCTGTAGGGGTGATCATGTTGAGCCGGCCACCATGGAGCAGGTCTCTGTTCGGGGACAAGGAGCCAACGCCTGCGGCTTTTGGCGGTCGTATCGCCTTTGTCTCCGAACGCGATGGCAACGCCGAGATCTATGCCATGAACGCCGATGGTTCTGCCCAGACCCGGTTGACCATCAACCCGGCGCAAGACCTTTTCCCAGCCTGGTCGCCCGACGGGAATCGGATAGCCTTCGCCTCTGTGCGCGACGGCAACGCTGAGATCTATGTGATGAACGCCGACGGCACCAACCCGGTCCGCCTGACCGACAGTCCCGCCGCCGATGCTTTCCCCGCATGGTCGCCCGATGGCAACCGCATCGCCTTCGTCTCCGACCGCGACGGCAACGAAGACATCTACGCCATGAACGCGGACGGATCGGGCCAGACGCGACTCACCGATAGCCCAGGAAATGACCGCGAGCTGGCCTGGTCGCCTGATGGCATGCTCATCGCCTTCGTATCTGATCGCGACGGCAACTTTGAGATCTATGTGATGAACAGCGATGGCTCTGGCCAGATCAATGCGACCCATAATCCAGCGTCCGATACTTCCCCAGCCTGGTCGCCAGAGAGACCGCAAATCGCCTTCGTTTCCGACCGCGATGCCAACACAGAGATCTATCTGATGAATCCCGACGGCTCGGACCAGAGACGCCTGACCGAGAACACCTGGCACGATGAAGATCCCACCTGGTCGGCCGATGGCAAGGGGATCGCCTTCGTCTCCGACCGCGACGGCAACCTTGAGATCTATGTGATGGACGCCGACGGCTCTGGCCAGACGCGCCTGATCAACAACCCGGCAAACGATATGTTCCCAGCCTGGCAGCCTCCTCTCCAGCGGGTCAAAGCAGTGTCGCCGAAGGCTCAGGTGGTCAGCTCGGCAACACCAACCGGTGTGCCCAGCCCCACCACAGTGCAGAAGCCAAGCGCCACTGCGTCACCAGACACCACCGCCACGGCACTCGCTCTTGAGGAAGCCCAGACTCGGACTCAGGCTACTGCTCTGGCCCAGGCCCTGGCCACGGTTACCGCCCAGGGCCAGGCCACCGCGAAGGCGCAGGAAGCCGCGATGCCCAGTGCGCGGTCCACCCAGGAAGCCCAGGCCGCGGCCACAGCTCAGGCCGTTGTTGATGCCAATGCTCGGGCCATAGCCCTGGCCAAGACGCAGACGGCTGCGGCCATCGGCCAGCAGCCACCTGGCCTGGTCCTCGACTTTGAGCGCGAGCTTTCCTGGCAGCGTGGAGACGAGCCCCACGGCGAGTTTGCGCGCGCCTCAGACCACGTCAAGGCAGGCACCTACTCTGGAAGGATACGCTACGAGTTCCCGGCAGTTCAGAGCAACTATGTGGTGTTTTTGGCGCGGCCAGCCATTTCCCTTTCTGGCAAGGCCACTGGCCTCGTCGCCTGGGTATATGGCGACGGCTCGGGGCACTTTCTCAACGCCTGGGTGAAGGATGCCGCGGGCGAGGTGCGCCAGTACACCTTCGGGCGCATCGAACACCAGGGCTGGCAGCAGATCACCGCTTGGTTCAACGACGAACTCGGCTGGCCCAACAGCCACATCAGCGGTCCTGATGATGGCAGGCTGAGCTACCCCGTGGCTCTATACGCGCTCGTGCTCGACGGAGTGCCCGACGGTCAGGCCAGCAGCGGCTCGGTGTATCTGGATGAGATATACACCACTCAAGAGCCTATCCCCGAGCCGACGGCAGGCCAATAGCCCAAGCCCTACGTGCCACCGGAATGGGCTCCCGTCCCTTCTGCGCGGCGAGCGATGTGCGGGAGAACAGAAGACGCATTCCTCCAGAGTTGGCCCGCAGGAGAGGCCGGGTCGTCCAAGGGACAGTGTGCGCCACTAGCCTCGAGTTTACTCTAGCTGTTGGCAGGGGTGCACTGGACATCGCTCTACTGAGTCTCTGCGGCTATGGGGTCTCGCGGCTCACCGGGGAGGAGGCCCACGACAGCGCATCTCGATTGGCGATGTCCCTGGGCATCGGGATAAGCGTCGTAGCCTATTGCTGGCTCCTGAGTGCCGTCCATCGAGTTCTTCTGTGAGCGGCACTCTTGGCCCTTGTGACCCTCGGTTCTGGGAGCTTGTGGCGCACACTGTCCACTTTGACGCGCACCGGGCTGGCCTGCGACCTCGATCCTTTGACGACTGTCCCTCGGTGAAGAGAGTCTACGCCCGGGATGGGATATACGTCTACCAGCTCTTGTGGTCAGGCCAGGATTGAGACAGGCTTCCCTCTGACGGCCAAGACCTGACGACGGTTCCTTCGGCTGGCCGCCACCACAAAGCGCAGGAAACTCTTGCTCGGTCGCGGGACAGCGTGTAGAATGAGCAAAGCCGCGTCACTCCAGAAGAAGCGGCCGGCTGTGAAGTGAATGGGCATCGTCCAACTGCAGTGCTGCTGGTGAAAGTGACGAGGAGCAAACCCAATGAAGTGTCCCCGGTGCAGCGCCGATGTACCGGCAGGCAACCAGTTTTGCGGCGTCTGTGGGCAGCCTATGCCTGTGCCAGAGACTTCTTCGTTTGTCCCTCCACAGTCGGCACACAGGTGCACCAAGTGCGGGGCTGTGCTAGCACCGGGCGATCGGTTCTGCGGTACGTGCGGCGAGTTGGTGCCAGCTTCCGAAGAGGCGCTGCAGGCGACTTCGTCCGTTCCCCCTTTGGAGGCATTCTCTGTCCCGCGCCGCCAGAGGCCCCATTGGGTGTGGGTTCTGCTGGGAGCGGGCGTGATGTGCTTCTTGTGTGCCGCGACGATCATCGGGGTTGGCGCGTCGCCCAAGCTTAGATCCGCCATCTTTGCATTCCTGGAGGGCACAGGCACCCGTCCACCGCCCCCCACCCAGGAGGCCATTGCCACACCCGAGGCTGCAAGCTCGATCGTGCCCACCATCCCCCCCGGAGCCACTGCAACGCCATCCCTGACTCCCACGCCCAGCCCCGCGCCGGGCGTGGGCAGTCTGTATGCTGCCTTTGCAGATGACGTCACCATCCCCGATAGCAGCCTACTCGAGCCAGGTCAGAGATTCGACAAGACTTGGCGTGTCCGGAACTCTGGAGAAGAGACCTGGCCCGTTGGTGTGCGACTGGTCTATGTTGCAGCAGACAAGATAGGGGAGCATGAGAGCACTCCCCTGAACAGACCCATCTCACCCGGCGAAGAGGTAGAGATCACTATTCCCATGACCGCTCCCTCGCAGTTGGGAACCTACAAGGGATCCTGGCAGATGCGCACGCCTGAAGGCCAATTCTTTGGTGCCAGGTTCTTCATCGTCATCCAGGTCGTGGAACCGACTCCCACGGCGACTGCCGAGCCACCAACGCCGACACCAGCGCCCGTCCCGATCCAATTCGAGCACGCCTGGGACGGCAACTGGATCGGCATCGAAAACCCCGGAGTGTGGGCCAAGGCGGACGACGGTCATCAATATGTGGCCGAGTTGGCCCTTGTCTCGACAGAAAACTCGCTCGCCGAGATTGAAGCGTGCCTCCCCAGCGGACGGCGTGCCAAGGTGGTGGTGCGCCAAAAGGTTGCGTGGGTTGCCTGTACTGGCAACATCTGTCAGGAGCACTCGCAGGCGGACGATGGCCAGATCACCAATCAAGTATACCTCGCTCCAGCAGCGTGGAGTTCTCTGGTCAACGACTACCTGGCCGGTGGTTGGTTGGCTACCACCCAGAACCCCTACTACGACAAGATCCAGAGAGCGGTCTTCGAGCCGATTGGCCAGGCTCCCGACCGACCGTGCATTGCCTTCACGTTCACCGAGATCGAGTAGAGAGGTCAGAGTAGGTCGGACCCGGAGAGCCTGGATCGCATAGCGGCGACCGGGGCACTTTCGCCGGGGGTCTTCTTGAGCTGGCGACACGCTCACGGACAAGTCGCCACATCCTCGGGTCAGCCTGGACCACGACCACGGGGTGTTGGTGCGATTCTCCTGACCATCGTGCACGGGTCAGAGTGACCACGCAGAGTTCCTGCCCTGGCCATCTCCCATCACCCCACTCTCCCAGAATCCTCGACCACTTCTCTGCTCCGGGGCTATGGTGATCGGTGTCGGCTCCGGGCAGGCCTTGGCTTTCCCGGCCTGCAACGTCCCCATCTGCCCACGGGCGTGAATTATCTGTCAATCCTCCGTGAAGCGGGGTATTGTCGGTAAAGACAGGGAACCCGCTGCCGATATACACCCAGAGGACGCTGCGGCTCTTTGCCACAAGGCAGGCTGGGTTGTCAGCTTCAAAGGGCACTGCCTTGATGGCGCCCACAGAAGAGCCGATCCGAGACGCACGCGGACAACCTCATGATCCGGGGAAGGCCCTCTTGTGATCGTCACTCATGTCATGCCACGCGAAAGGCATCAGGGGAACCACGATACCCTTGTACATGGCCCGACCGGGGGCTTCTTGAGGCATTCTTCTCAGCTCGCGAGCTCCTGGCAAGGGGCACTGCTGCGTCTTGGAGAAAGGAACTGAGGAAGCAGAATGGGGAAGAGCGACGGCCGAACGATCCTTGTAGTGGATGACGAGCAACAGAGCCGCAGGCTCATGGCCACCATGCTCGCCCACTACGGATACAGGTCGGATACGGCGAGCAGCGGCCTCGAGGCCCTGCGCAAGACCAGGCAATCCTGCCCCGATTTGATTCTCCTTGACCTCCTGATGCCGGAGATGGACGGCTTCGAGACCCTCAAGAGGCTCCGACAGGACCCACGGAGTCAACACGTGCCGATCGTCATTGTGACCGGTTTGATCGACGTGGAATCGAAGGTCAGAGGTCTGGCGGCGGGAGCTAACGATTTCCTCACCAAGCCTTTTGATGCAGCAGAGCTCATGGTGAGGACCGAGAATCTCCTGCGAATCAAAGAGTTCGAAGATTTCCTACAGGAGTACAATAGTCTCCTCGAGACAGAGATTGAGACAAGGACTGCCCAACTCAAGGGTGCACTCTGGGAGCTCCGCATTTCGAGAGACACGCTAAGACACAGCTATCTCGATACCATTGCCCGACTCACCACGGTGTCTGAATGCATGGACGAGTCAACCGCGTTCCACGTCAAGAGGATCGGGCACTACTGTCAGCTCATGGCCAGAACACTGGGATGGCCAGAGAAGGACGCAGAACTCATATTCTATGCCAGTCCCATGCACGACATAGGCAAGGTGGGCATCCCCACCAGAATACTGTTGAAGCCGGGCCGACTGACTGCCGGCGAATTCGAGGTCATGAGTACCCACACCACGATAGGAGCCAAGATCATGCAAGGCTCCACTTCGGCCTACCTTCAGTTGGCCGAGCAGATCGCACTGACCCATCATGAGAAATGGGATGGAAGTGGCTACCCGAGTCACCTCAGAGGGGACGACATACCTATAGAGGGCAGCTTGATGAGCATAGCCGATGTCTATGACGCCCTTAGGAGTGCGAGGCCCTACAAGCCGCCATTCGATCACGACACAGCCTTCAGGATCATAACCGAGGGAGATGGCAGGACGTTGGCCTCCCACTTTGCACCCGAGGTACTCCAGGTCTTTATGGACACGCATCACCAGCTCTCGCGGATATTCGAGGCCAATCAGATGTATTCTTTTAACTAGGCTGGCGGGGCCGGGACCGCGGCCGCCAGCACACGGTGCGCCTGATTTCACCTGTGATCGCCTCGACGGCAACCCTCTCAGAATCTGGTGGGTTCCCGTAAGCCCCCTTCTGTCCAGCCTGTCTCCGTTCCCCCGTCTCTTACCTCTGGCAAGGCACTCTGAATGGGTACCCTGCCCAGCGCCTGGCTTCGCCACGTGCACGTTACGTGCTATAATCTGGCGGCAGCCCCGGGGACCTCTCGCCGGACCCAATTGGTCTGTCACTTCGTCACCTGACTTGCAGGCCAGCTTGGGCGAATGGCACGGGATGCTGCAGTGGCCCCGTCAAACGATGACCTGCTGGGACACGGATTCTGCAAAATGGGCCCCATAACGATAGTGCTAGTAGCGGTCGCTCTGGCCATTGATTCCTTTTCCGTCTCCATTTCCAGCGGCATGGCCATGACGCGAAACAGACTGCGGGGCGCTCTCACCATGGCGGCCTTTTTCGGGGCATTTCAGGCGGGTATGCCGGTCTTGGGCTGGCTCGGCGGCATTGGCCTACACGGTTTCATCACGACCGTCGATCACTGGATTGCCTTTGGTCTGCTGAGCGCTATCGGCGTCAGGATGGTTTCTCAATCGGTCAGAGGACATCCTTCCGACCAACGGACCGATCCCACAAGTCTCGGCACCTTGCTCGTGCTTTCCGTGGCGACGAGCATCGATGCACTGGCCGTAGGCGTCAGCTTCGCGTTCCTGCAATCCCCCATCACCATCCCTGTTATCGTGATTGGTGTGGTAACCTTCGGTTTGTCATTGCTTGGCGCGCTTGCTGGCCACAAGTTCGCACGCTACCTGGACAACAGAATCGACGCCCTGGGAGGGATCGTTCTCATAGGCATAGGTATCAGGATCCTGGTGCAGCATCTAGCCGTGACATAGGCGATGAGGCTGACATATGCCCGGGTCCCCGTTTCTCGGCTGCCGCCAAGGGGTGCACCTGGTGACCGTGGCGGCCATGATCGGGCACGAGTCGCTGGATACGACGGCGATTTACACTAAGCCGTCGGAGGAGGATACGGCCGAGGCGGTGGAGACGTTGTCGGTGGAGTAGAGTGGTCTTTTTTTCTTCGCTCCTTTGTCTGTCCCCCAGGCAGCTGGCATGCCATAGAGGAGAGCAAACTATGACCGAGACATCCTCATCTAATCAGCAGCATGAGGCAGAGACTCAAAGAAACCTTATTCACCGGATACTGGGAGCGGTCGTTGGGCTGATTGCTACCACTATGCCTTCTACTTTCAGTTTTCGAAGCCTGGGCAGTTTTCTCCTCTTGGTGGTGGCCCCGCTGCTCGTCGGGTGGTGGCTGGCTCAGAGTTTGGTGCCACAACCGGTCGTGGGAATCATTCGACTCGACACCGCCATCTGGGCTGGCAGCGCCAGGCTAGCCATGGCGCAAATCCAAGCAGCACGTCAGGACCCCAGCATCAAAGCCGTGGTGCTGCAGTTGGACTCTCCCGGCGGCGAAGTGGCCGCCACCCAAGCCCTCTACCTGGAGTTGCAAAGCCTGCGCCGGGAGATGCCCGTCGTCAGCTCCATCGACGGCATGGCGGCCAGCGGCGCCTTTTATGTGGCCATGGCCACCGATCCCATATATGTTAAGCCCTCCTCCTCTGTCGGCAACGTCGGTGTGTGGGGCTTCATTCCACCCGAGCTGGACGTCAGCGAGGTAATCCTGGCCAGCGGTCCTTTCAAGCTGACGGCCAGTAACCGCACTGAGTTTTTGCGCTGGATCGAAGGCATCAAGCAAGAGTTCCTGGCGACCGTCTTCAGCCAACGCGGTGAACGCCTCAATATCTCCTGGGTCGATCTTTCACAAGGGCTGGTCTATTCTGGGCGCGAATCACTGCGCCTGGGTCTCATCGATCACCTGGGCAGCCAGACCGACGCTGTCGCCACCGCCGCTGAATTGGCCAGCATCGTCCATCACGAGGTAATAGACCTGGAGGCGCGCGTTATCGACGAATTGTTGGAGGGCAAGGAGCTCAGTCTTGAAGCCTGGGTTGGCGCAGCCGATCCGGTGACCGGGCGGCGTGTCCTGCCGCCTGGCGCTTACCTATTGTACGATATTCAGCTGGGAGGCGCGCCATGAGAGGGCGGGCCAAGCTCTTGCTGGTTATACTCCTAATCGCTCTGCCTGTTGCCGGACGCTGGGCCTGGTTCTACCGCGGCTGGTACACGCCACCGGTCATCCCTGAGATTGACGAAAGCCAAATAGCGCTCCCGCTATCTGAGTATCGCCCCTTCGCCGGTGAAGTGCTCGAGAGTGTTGGCCGCGTGGTCGTTGATCTCTCACATGACAACAACCTGGAAGTTGACGACCTGACGCCGCTGCGGGATCGCCTGACCCAGCGTGGCGTGGCTATTGAAACCTTCGACGGGTCCAGCGGTTCCCTGAAAACTCAACTGCGTGGCGCCACCGCTTTGGTGGTCACCGCGCCCACATCCAGATATATGGCGGAGGAGCGCGACGCGATCGCAGACTTTGTGGAGGACGGCGGGCGGCTGCTTCTGGCGGCCGACCCCACGCGCCCCGTGCCTCCAGAGGAAGAGGAGGACTCTCTGGATTCAGCCCCTGTCCCCCTTCGCACCAGCGCCATCCCTGCCATCAACAGCCTGGCCAATGCGTTCGGCGTGGCCTACTTTGACGATTATCTCTACAACCTGGTGGAGAACGAGGGCAACTATCGCAATGTCAAATTCACTGTCCTCAGCAATGAGCATTCTCTCACCCACGGCCTGGAGATGGTGGTCTTTTTCGCCGCCCACTCCCTGCGCAGTGATGGCCTCTCCCTCGTCAGCGGCGACGAGAACACCCTCTCCTCCCTGCGCAGCGGCGAAACCGGCCTGACCGCCGCCGCGCTGGCTGCCAACGGGCGGGTCCTTGCCCTGGGCGACATCACCGCCCTTACACCACCCTACCACACCATCGCCGACAATGATCGCTTCCTCAGCAACATCGCCCACTGGCTGGCGGCCGCTGAGCGTGCTTGGGACCTGAAAGACTTTCCCCATCTTTTCGAGAGGCCGGTAGATCTGGTGCAAGTTGGCGAGGGTTTGCTTGACCCCCGCTTGATTGCTCGTAGCGGCACGTTGGAGGAGGTTTTTGACCGGGCGGACCTCACCCTCAACCTGAGCGCCGCCACGGACCCCGATCACGACACCCTCTTCGTCGGAACATTCGAGAATGTGGAGCTGGTGCAGGAGTACCTGGCCACAGCAGGCGTTACGATCACAATGGTTGAGGCTGAAGAGGAAGAAGAAACCGAATCGGCGGGCAAAACGGAGACTGGCGAGGAGGCGCCGGGTCAAGCCACTCCTACTACAACACTTCCCCCAACCGAGGTCGCGGCCCAGGGTGCTGAAGATGAGGAAACCGGTACAGGCACCGAAGAGGCAGCCGAAGAAGAACCCCAGGGCACCGTCGAAATCGAAGGGCTGGGGACCATCGCCATCGAGGGCACCACCCTCTTCGTTGTTGATCGTAGCGCTGATCGCGTCGTGGTCATCGCCCTGGCCGAAGATGGCGAGACGGCCGTGGAAGCCCTGGAGCGGCTGGCCTCCGGCGATTTCTCCGGCTGCGTAGACCGCGACGGCGTAACGGTCTGCTCTACAGGTGAGGTTCAAGAGGGGTTGGAGGTGGACGCTGGCGGCGACGAGTCTGAACAACCACCCGACGTGAGCGTCACACCCGAAGGCCCGCCGAGGATCGCTTCTCGGTCGGAGGCCGAGGCCGCCTTCCAGGCCCAGACGCCGTGGTTGGAGGCTCTGGCCAGCGAATCATACGACACTACCTCCCAGGCAGGCGAGACCTATACCTACACCATCGTCATGGACCACTCACAGGATGTGATGTGGGTCTACAACTGGTGTACGGCCACCAAGGAACAACTCACGGAGAACTGGGACAATATCAGCCTGATCTTCACCCTCGACGGCGAAGCGGTCCCGCTGGACAGCTTCGTCGCGTTGGAAGGCAACTTCGGCGAACAGGAATGTCGGCTATACTACACCCTGCTCACCGATTGGCCTCGCGGCGAACACGTGCTGACTACCCAGGTCACCTTCGCGACGACCCTGGACGACGGCTTCGACGTCTACCCCGCTGGCACGCACGTCTACAGGTACCAGGTGCACGTGGCTGGCTAAGCGAGCGGCGTTCGCGCCTCTGCACGCGGAACCGATGCGGCTCCTTATGGCTCTGATCCCTCACCAGCCCCTTCGGCTACAGAGTGTGAGGGGAACACTGGACAGAGAAGGGGTGCGAGCCGGAACCGGAACGCGCAAGGCACAAGGGTTCCTCGGCCGGCCACGCGTGTGCAGCGACGGTCGGAGACGGCCTAAAGTCGCGCGGTTACGGGCCGACCGTGATCAGCGGGATCACCAACCGGTCGCCCACCCCAATGTGGCTGGGATGCCCGAGGTCGTTCGCTGCCATCAAAGCGACCACCGTCAGCCCATGGCGCTCGGCGATAAGCTCCAAACTGTCGCCTCTCTGGACGACGTAGATGATGTGACCGGGCGTGGCGGTGAATGTAGGTGTTGCCAAAGAAGTCGTCGTTGCCGTGGGCCTTTGGGCCAACGAAGGGGTGACGCTGGGAAGCACACGCATCCGCCATGCGGGCGTCGAGCCGGGCCAGGTCTGCGGCGGCCAAGATTCCTTGGCCAAACTCGGGCGCGTTGCGACAGTGGTCTCGGTCGTCTTTCGCAGGTTGCCCTGCCGAATGACAACGCGGCAGCCCACCAAGGTCGGAGCCGCACCCAGTACCAGGACGACCAATCCCGCCAGCACAGCCCTGCTAGTCATCGTTCTGCCCCTGCTTGCCGTTTCGCCAGTCCCCATCCAGCCGCATGTTTCTCACCACTGGATCTTCTGAGCGCGTGGTCCCGCCCATCGCCGTAGGCTGGCCGAACAGCCGTGCCCCAGTTGGCTCTCCTCTAGTACTCTGCCGCACGCTCACCGATGAGGCCGTACTCACCCACCAACTGGCCGCGAGCGTCCAAAACCTGCAGACCGATTGAACCCACAAGCTCACCATCGGCCTGCCAGGCTACAGTGAGAGGGTCAGATGGGAGTACCAGAAGGGCCCATCGTGCTACCAGATTCTCATCGACCCACAGAGCCAGTTCGCCCTCAAGCGGAGATGGCACGGTGATCTCCAGGCTCAGGTTGTCCGATGCACGCCACCACTCGAGCCTCAGACGCTCGTTTTGGAAGACCAGATGCCCCGCGCCGCCAGGAAGACCGTCTGCCGGTGTCCCAGAGGAAGGGCTGAGATCCGCAGTTGCCTCCCCTGACGGGACCGGTTCGTCCTCGCGCTGCTCGATGGGCGGGAGAGAGCCTCCGACAGCCAGGCGCGCCGTCTCCCCGATCGGCAGAATCACCTGCAGGCTGGCGTCGTCCCAGTAAGAATCGTTGTGCCTCACCCGCCACCCATTCTGCCCGCGCGTGAACACAGTGACCTGGTCCGCCTGGGCAACCGCTTGCACCCTCAGCTTCACCCAGCCATCGTATTGTTGTACCCATCTCGACCAGACCACCACGCTGGCACTACCACTCGTGCCACCGAAGGGGTCCAGGCCAACTGAGACCTTGTAGTCGCCCGGCCCCTTCGAGCGATCGAAATCATCCTTCGAACTGCTCCATACGTATACCCAGATGGAAAACGATACCGTACTACCCCGAACTACCGGCACCCGCTGATAGATGCCCGCCGTGTGCGTGGCAAAGGTGGTGAATTGCTTCTGTCCAAGGCTCCCCGAATGCACCCGCCCTTCGCCACCCCGAGCACTCCGCTCCTCCGGCTTGTACTCCGGGCGACGCAGATACCCTTGCGCCTGTTCCTCCTCTGTCCCCTTGACCCACCAGGGCTCCCACCCTTCCGCTACGGTCACCTCTACCGCCTCGCGCATCGAGAACTCTTCTTCAAAGTCGGGGTTCCGCAACACCCCCGCCATTCCACCCACTGTCGCCCAAGCATCCGCCTCCACAGACCCACGCTCAGACTGGCCCCCATCCTCAACGGCGAGCAACGCTTGTCCCACAGGCGGAATCACCTGCAGGCTGGCGTCATCCCAGTAAGAGTCGTTGTGCCTCACTCGCCACTCGCCCCGCCCGCGCGCGAAAACGGTGACCTGGTCCGCCTGGGCAACTGCTTGCACCCTCAGCTTCACCCAACCGTCGTATTGCTGTACCCATCTCGACCAGACCACCTCGCTGGCACCAGCACTCGTGCCACCAAAGGGGTCCAGGCCAACTGAGACCTTGTAGTCGCCCGGCCCCTTCGAGCGATCGAAATCGTCCTTCGAACTGCTCCATACGTACACCCAGATGGAAAACGATACCGTACTGCCCCGAACCACCGGCACCCGCTGATAGATTCCTGCCGTGTGCGTGGCAAAGGTGGTGAATTGCTTCTGTCCAGAGTTCCCCGAATGCACCCGCCCTTCGCCACCCCGCGCACTCCGCTCCTCTGGCTTGTACTCCGGACGACTCAGATACCCTCGCGCTTGCTCCTCGTCTGTCCCCTTGACCCACCAGGGCTCCCACCCCTCCGCTACGGTCACCTCCACCGCCTCACGCGCCGAGAACTCTTCTTCAAAGTCGGGGTTCTGCAGCACGCCCACCATTCCGTCCGCTGTCGGCCATGCATCCGTCTCCCCCCCAGTCCCACGGAGGGAGCGCTCCCCTTCCTCGACACTGAGCAACGCACGCCCAGCCGGAGGAACCACCTGCAGGCTGGCATCATCCCAGTAAGAGTCGTTGTGCTTCACTCGCCACTCGCCCTGCCCCCCGGTGAAAACGGTGACCCACTCTCCTCTTGCCACCGTAGATACGGTAAGCTTGGCCCACCGATCATAGGCCATCAACGATCTCGACCAGACAACGTCTTTGGCAGTCTCTTGTGTGCCCCCCTCTGGGTCTATGCCGATCGACACCCGGTAGTTGCCCGGCATCTGCGAGCGATCGGGATCGTCCCTCGAGCTACTCCACACGTAGACCCAGATGGAGAACGATACCACGCTGCCTGGCACAACCCACACCCGTTGATAGATGCCCCCCAAGTGGGCAGCGTAGATGGTGGACTGCTTCTGAGCAAAGGCCCCCGACCTGACCCGGCCCAGACCGTCTTGGCGTCGAACTTCCGGCTCATACCCTGGTTGTCCTGAAAAGCTCTGGCTCTCTTGCCCATCACCGGCTTCCACCGACCATGAATGCCAGCCTTCAGCAACTGCGCCGCCGTCCACCTCGGAGAAGCCTTCCTCAAAGTCCGGGTTTCGAAGCACTCCCTGGCGTCCAGCAGGCGAGCTGGGGAGGGCATGGGAGTCATCAACCTCCGCCTTTGCTAAGGGCAAGGGAAGCAAGCACACCAGCAGAATGACCATGAGCCACCTGAATGACCTCTTGTGGCAGCCAGCAACGGTCGAGAGTGTCATGAGCTCTTTTCTTCCTTCTCCACACCACCTGCCCGCCTCTGCGCACCAGTGGCGTCGTACCGTGAGTCGCATGATCGCTGAGCATTCTCCAAGGGGAGCACTGGGTCAGATGATCGCGCCCCAGGGACCTATCTGGCGACCATGAACCTGCCGCCCATGCCCAAGCCGCACGTGGGAACAAGCAACGGAGGAGATGGGGGCATGTCCGCGACAATGACGGACACGCCCCCGGATGGTGCCACTACCGCTTCAGGTTCACTACCTCCTGCAAGATATCGTCACTGGTGCTGACCACCCGTGCATTGGCCTGGAAGCCACGTTGGGCAACGATCATGTCAGTGAACTCTCGAGCCAGGTCCACGTTCGACATCTCCAGAAAGCCCGAGGACATGATCCCTCGCTTGCCCTCGCCCGCCAGCCCTATCTGAGCCAGTCCCGAGTTGGAGGATACGACGAACAGGTTCTGCCCCATTCGCAGCAACCCTCCCGGGTTACTGAAGGTGGCCATAGCAACCTGACCGATGAGCTTGCTCAGCCCGTTGGAGAACAGCCCCAGTACCTCTCCGTACTCGTTGACGCTAAAGTCAACCAGGCTGCCCAACGCCAGGCCATCCTGGCTCACGGGACCGACATTGCTGGCACCTGACAGTTGGGTCAGGTCCCCAAAGTCCAGGGCGACCGTCGCGCCGGCGGCGCCGTTGGTATAGTCAACAACTAGTATGGGATTGGTTGAGGTGCAGGCTCCCTCCTCGCTGAAGCTCACCGTTCCCGTTGCTCCACTGGTCACGGATAGGAAGTCATCACTCTCCGTGACCGTATACTCCCAGGTGCTGACGTCAGTGCGCACAAAGGTCAGCGTGAGAGTGTGTAGCTGGCCAAGAGTGTCGTAGACCCCAAGACCTGAGATGACCGGGCTGTCGTCGCCGTGGTTGTAGACCACGCTGGCAGCCCCAGCGCCCTTGGTGCCGTTGGCAAAGTCGGCTTCAACGGTGTCGAAATCAATGGTGAGACCCAGGCCGGTGTCCACGACGCCGTCGGCAAAGTTGCCGAGTACGTCGAGCACGTCTTGCCAGCCGTCGGTGAAGGTGGTGCCATCGTCGGTAGCCGCGTCGTAGATGCTCACTGCATCCCCGTTGCCATCCACGACGCGAAACTCCTTGCTGGCAGCAGCGCCCTGGATCTCCACATGGTAGGTGTCGCTGGCAAGCTCGGTTCTCCCCGACATCACCTCGCTAGTCACAAAGTCCTCCACCGTGTCGGCTATCGTGGTCTCTGTGCCCAGGAAGTGATTCAGGTTCAAGTTCCCTTGGTAGGTCACCCTCGAGGTGCCGCTGGCTTCACCCACGCCAAAGGGCACCTGGATGGCGCCGATCTCCCCAGTCCTGCTGATCTCACCAGCTGTGTTGGCCTGCCATCCCAGGAGTAGCATACCCGATACACTGTTGAGGAGCATTCCGTTCAGGCCCACGTCGATGCTACCATCCCGGCTGTAGCTCCTCTCTGTACCACTCTGGAAGACAAAGAACCCGTCCCCCTGAATGGCCAGATCGGTTGCTCGGCCCGTGGCTCGCAAGCTGCCTTGAGTGAATATGGTACTCACCCCTCCCAGTTGCATGCCAAGACCGATCTGCAGCGGGTTTATACCGCCACTACCCTCGCCGGGCGGGCCACCCAACCTCAGCGTCTGGCTCAAGAGATCCTGAAACGAAACGCGGCTCGATTTGTATCCCACTGTATTGATGTTTGAGATGTTGGTGCTGAGGACATCCATGAACGCCTGGTGATTTCGCAGTGCCGAAATCGCTGATGACAATGACCTAAGCATGGTCATAACCTCCTCGAGTGAGAATCACTCTGCTGAGACAGGCCTCCTCAAAGAGGTCCAGCCTGTGCTCTCGAAACGGACCGCTGAACAAGTCTACATTCTTCCCTGCCACGTCCTCACGTCATGACCACGGTATCAATGTTGGTAAACACCCCCTTTCTACGACTGGATCTGTCGATAGCCGTAACCACAGTGCGGTTTCTGACGTTCACGATCAGGGCCAACCCATCCATGAGAATGAGAGAATCCTGGGCACCCTTGCTGGCTGCCTTGTCCACGGCCTGTTCCAGTCGCTTGAGCTGACTTTGACCGAAGTGGATTGCGCGCGTTGCCATGCGCCGCTGGGCGTGGGCGGAGAACCGCACCGATCCCTTGCCGCCCACCACCGCACGCTCCAACGCCTCGGCGAAGGCGCCCGGGCCCTCCGCTCGGTCAGCGCCGATCGATTCCCTTCTGGACGTCCGTTGGATCACCTGCTCGATAGTCAGGCCTGAGATTGCGTTCACCTTGGTCATTCTCGCCACCTACTCCTGAACAACCAATACACTCTGTAGAGAGACCTCTGTGCCGTCGATCACAAGTATCACCTCCCCATTTCTGAACTTTGCGGCCGAGACGATCCCCTCAACGATGCCTCCTCCCTCCATCATGGCCGATACAGTCCTTCCGATCAGCTCCGCGCCGCGCATCAGATTCTGCTGCTCCATGAAACCCTCGAAGGACTGGTTTAGCCTCTCCAGCTGCTCCAAGGTATTGAGCTGCGCGAGCTGAGCGATAAAGTCTGTGTCGTCCATCGGCTGCAGCGGGTCTTGGTACCGCAACTGAGCCAACAACAGCTTCATGAACGCGTCGCGCCCAAGGCCCATACGATCGGCCTGCGACGAAGCATCCACCTCACGAGTTTCCACCGAGCCGATAGGATTCACATCCATGGCCTACACCTCCTTACGCTCTGCTTCTAGATCCAGTAGTCGATGGTGCAATCCCGACCTGCCAGAATCGCGTTGGCCAACTCCGGGTGCGCCGCGCCGACCCTGACGGGCTCAGACCTGCTGGGACGCGCCCTTCTGTTGCCCCGTCGGGGCAGCCAAGACCATACTCCCTGCTGGGCATGTTGACCCACCTGCACCGACAAGGCCGCGGTCCTCAGCCCCTGGCCGGCCAGGGCTTCGCATAGCTGGTCCAGTCGGGCCTCAACCAGTGCTTTGACCGCCTGGTCTTGGACAAGCATCTCTACTGTGACGCCACCGCCGGCCATGGTCACCCGGATGCTCATTCGACCAAGCTCTGGCGGATGTAGTTGCAGCACAGCTCTGTTTTCGTGCACGAGGACCAGAAGACGGCTGATCACCCTGGCCATGCGCGCTGCCACTTCTACTGTGCCACCGCCCATCGGCAACCATGTCTCCGCAACCGGCACCTCTTCCGCCGCGTGCCGCACAGGGCCGTTAGGTTCAGCACCGGGCCATCCCATCAGCAGATCGGTCTCGAGCACCACTGCGGGCTGCGCTTCCCCGTCCAAGGGGTCGGCCGGCTCCTCCTGCAACTGGACCGTACCGCTTCCCAACCGAGACGAGCCCACACCATGGCGCTCAGGGGCGCGTGGTGGGTCTGCCGAACCCACCGTCTGGGCAGAGTGCGGGATTGCCGCTTCCTCCGAGGGCTCGGGCAACGCCAGAGCATACTCGGCGTCAGGCAGAGCTTCCGATTCGCGGCCCGCATCATTCTCCAAGACAGTAGATGCCACAGGAAGGCCGAAGGACGAAGCGACCTCTTCCGCCCCCGGGGCATCTGATCGCTGCGAGGTTGCAGCCGCTCCCGACACCTGTCCGGCCACGTCAGCAACTCCAATAGGCGCCCCGCCTTGCTCCGTTGCCCTCACGCCACCTGACAGGAAACGGTCTGCAACGGGAGAGAACCCAGCTCGACTCTGAACTTTGCTCTCAGCGGCCGCAAGCGAGCCATGGGGAGACATCCCAACGAGGGCCTGGGGCAAGACCAGAGCATACTCGGCGTCAGGCAGAGCTTCCGACTCGCCGCCTGCATCATTCTCCAAGGCAGTAGATGTCGCGGGAAGGCCGAGGGACGAAGCGACCTCTTCTCCCTGCGGGGTTGCAGCCGCTTCCGACACCTGGCCAGCCACGTCAGCGACTCCAATAGGCGCCCCGCTTTGCTCCGTTGCCCTCACGCCACCTGACAGGAAATGGTCTGCAACGGGAGAGAATCCAGCTCGACTCTGAATGTTGCTCTCAGCGGCCGCAAGCGAGCCATCGGGAGACATCCCAACGAGGGCCTCGGACGACACCGAACCATCTTTGGCCAGGGGCTCCGAATCCATCGATTCCCCGAACACCGGCTCGCCAGTCAGCACCCGAGGGGGACTGGAACTGGCAACGCCTTCTCCCTGCTGGTGTTGCGGCACTGGGCCTTCCTCTTCCGTGGCACCAAGGTCATGGGCCAACGGATTGTGGACGGCCAACGCATTCGCTCCTGGCGGCGAGATTTCGCCCAACTTGTGTTGCAGCGCTTGGATTTCGTCTTCCGTGACACCAGGGTCATGGGCCAACGGATTGTGGATGGCCAAGACATCCGCTCCTGG
>SDBU01004154.1_pt1 | contig 17954 bp, 44 predicted proteins | sample 2277071 | NCBI WGS metagenome assembly SDBU01 (sample SAMN10397929, study PRJNA504765) | marine sediment metagenome | isolation source: marine sediment core GS08_GC12, 126 cmbsf | place: Arctic Ocean: Gakkel Ridge, Loki's castle | collected 2008 | reverse complement strand
CTTTGTTGAATATCTTTAGAAGTTCAAAGACACTGCGATCTTTTTTATTCTTCTTCAACTCAGTATAGAAAGCGTCACAGAGTTTATACCATTCACTCATTCTGTCTCTACCTCCGATAAGTCAGGTATGAACGTAACTAAACCATCATTTATTTGCACATCCACCATAGGACGATGATCACCAAGCCTCAACCTTGCAGTGACTCCCTCTGGTATTAACGCAACAAACTGGTTTCTTACAAATATCTTCTGATGACCTTTGATGATGCCTTTTTGAAGTGTCTCGAATCTTATCTGTTCGTTCTCAGCTATACCTCTGAATATGTTACGTTCAATATGGTTATCGTATTTCTTCCAAGTATCCCATTTACTCATCTGGGTTAATCTCCTTGAGTTTCAATATTTTAGGGTTATCCGAATTAGCAACATACATCACGCATTTGTCAAGGTCAATGATAATCACTTCCTCATAGAACCCGAGGAACGCATCTTCATTTGGATGACGGTTGTTGAATACATCCTTCAGAGATTTGTTTATTGGGTGATGAGGAAATATCCACACCAACCCCTTAGTATGCTCAGTCATCTTTGTGGGTCTCCAAGTATTCTTCTATTGCCTTCCCAATGTGGGTACTAAGTTTTCTTCCACCAAACCGCTTCAACACCCACAGGCTAAATCTTCTGTAAAGTGTCTCCTCAATATAAAAGGAAGTCCGTAGCCTCATCTCATCAACTCCAAATTACAGCCAGAATAAAAACCACAACAAAACAGCTAATAACAAAGGAGAACACGATACTAGCCCAGAATATAATGTTGAACGCCCAACACATCTCAACGCTCAGTAGAACCCAGTTAAGGATATAGTGATTAGCTAAGAAGGTTCCAACAACACCTACAAATGGGATGAATCCGATAAGAGCCGTGAGTCCTGTAAGTGCCGAGAAAACAGCTAAAGATACAGCCCCCTCAACAGTTCCATAGTTGAGGTATCCAATACATCCCCAGAGGAACGCCCAGAAGAGCCATCCAAGTCCTGCGGAGGAGGATTTAGATTCACTCATCTATACCACTACCGTACCTGTGTTATCTGGGGCTACAGTTCCATCGGTTTGAACAACAACCGCGCCAGGAGGAAGACCATTAATTATCCTTTGCAGAGGATGTCCCCCAGCCTTCATGGGGGTAACTAGCTGCGTTTCTTCATTATAGTCCCAAGCACCAGTTCTCACGTTAATACCGTGTTTCTTGGATACCATGTCCCAGAACTGGGTGATGTGATGTTGGGCTTGAGCGTTAATCATCTCAGCCTTAGTTATCAGCTTCCTGGCTTGATACCTTTCCTCGGTTGCTTCAACCCATTTATCTAAGATTGTTTTATCTTCAATCTTGATAGATTTCGCTAATTCAGTAGACAATGCTTTCCAATCTCCAACCTAATCCCCAAGTATCTATAGGAGTATATAAGTTTAATGTGTAGCGTTTTACCTCTGTAATAACATAACCGTCACTTATATATAGCCATAAAACAACAGTTATAGTTATAAGAGGTATGTTTTGTCATCCAAGAGATATAGCAACGTGGCTTGGAGTGAAGCGGAGGAGAAAATTCTTGAAGAGTTGTGGTTCAACAGAAAACTTAGTCCAGATGACATAAACCAGATTCTAGATAGATCAACCTACTCCATTCTCAAAAAAGCAAAGAATTTAGGTTTTCCAACTAGAACCCAGTTAACAGCCCAGTGGAGACTTGAGGAGATAAAGAAGCGATTGAAAGAGGTCGTGGATGGGTGAAGAAGCCCTGTAGGATTATAGGGTTACTCGGAGACTTACACTCAGGAAGCGATAAGGCAGTATGCGACAACCACCCAGTTTTTTTGAAGGGAGAAGCTCAGGTCTACGTTCCTGAGATGCGTTCAAAGGGTCAAAAGGAGCTTTACAAGCTCTGGACACAAATGGTTAAACAGTTTGAAGAGGAAGAAGTTGACACGCTTATTATTAATGGGGATTGTTTTGAGGAAACAGCCCCGTGGGACCAAGGCAGAAGCACAATGGTCTCTACCGTTGACGTGCAGAAGCAGATGGCGGTCAATTTACTTCAACCTTTAGCTGAAACAGTTGACAGAATTCATGTTTTCAGTGGAACACCAGTACATGAAAGCAGTGATAGCAGAACTCACGCAGAATTGGCTAAAGAACTTGAAGCATTCTGTAAAAACGTGCAGTTTCATGGTTTTATACGGAATATTCGCATGAAACCCACCCCAACTGTGTTCAATATAGCACATAAAGCCACAAACGCAGCCATATATACGGCTACTGTTCTTGATAGAGAATCCCTTTTCGCTATGGCAGCCGAGACTCAAAACAAGCTCCCGAGGTTTCACGTAATGGTCAGACATCACCTTCACGGATACTTATATCTGGATAACGGGTATCACCATATAATTCAGGGACCAGCGTGGAAGTGCTGGTTCCCAATGAAGGGAGCAGCTAGGCTATTCGGTAAGATGCAACCTGACATCGGGTACGTCCTTGTCAAGTGCTACGAGGATGGTGCCATCGAGGTAAGACGCAAAATATGGACAAGTCCAAAAGGGTTCGGTTTAGATGTCATTGATGGCTGAGATAGGAAGCCCGTGATAAACCTCTGCGTAGCTATTTGGTAACTCCATATCTAACAACCTGTGGATGCTGACCGAGTGGGGATCTAGGTGGGGATAGTCCAGAGCTCTTACCCACTCAATTAAAAGTTCCACGGCTTCATGGCTGAAAAGCCCCACTGCCTTGTCTTCAGTCATGCTATCCAGCTTGTTTCCAATCGTTACAACCGTTCTACCGCTGTCTGTAACGTAGTGAACGAACATGGATTCCACTCCATGCAGGTCTTCTTGAGGCTGTATTTCGAAGTGAGTGCTATATGAGAACCCCTTCTCAACAAACCCAGATATGGTTAAGAGTTATCTGGCGAGGGTTTATTCCTTTGGGTCTGGTGATCAAAGCCAAACCCAAAGGGGAGCCTATGAGTGGCTGAAAACCTGGGCAAAACAGAAATGAAAAACCCAAAAGACCACTCAAGCTCACCCCTCTCACTCGTTCAGTAATATAAAAAGTTATATGGTTTGGTAGTGCGCTCCGCACCTGCACCTCCCATACTGTGAACCCCATCTTCCTGGTCTTCTTATTCTTAATGTTACTAGCGGTACCGAGCTCACGGGTAACAAGTTTATGAATACTACTAGGGTTAGTGTTTCAACTTACACCGATTGACACCAAGATGGTGCCGTTCTCTCTTCGTCTAAAGATGTTCATGTCTTTCACTTGTAATAAGTTAGGAGAGCTTATAAACTCGGTACGCATACCTTCATCCTCATCCTCACGAATGAAGCCTCTCCCACATAGTACCACCGTCATTGACCGTGTTTTCCACGGGTAACAGGGGCGTACATTTTTGGCTCATCGGTTTTGAGGCTTCTTTGCGACTCAGAGTACGAAAGGGGCTGTTCGGCTCGTGTGCCAAGCCTCCCACATTATTCACACTCACCCTTTTCACCGTGGGCTTACTCCGTCGAGTTCCCCACTTGCAGTTGGCTATTCGTGTCGCGGTCTCAGAGGGACGCTGATTTTCCTCCTCTACCGAGTCAACGCCAACCTTATGCAAACACACGCCATATATAACAGTTGGTATAGTTCAGTACAAAGTACAATAAAAACTAGACCTCTTCTATGAGGTCTGATTCTATGAAGTCGTTTCTTTCAAAACAATTCCACCTATACCCATCACTTTCATCTGCGAGGGGATATAGCCAGTTTCTAAACCCCTCATCTATCGGAATGGGGTATCTCTTTGTTTCCTCATGACTGGATTTGTCAACCCATTTATCACATGGTATATTCCAACATATCTTGTACAAGAGGTCTCTTGATATTGCTATGGCGTCTATTTGTAACCAGACAAGAACACCGGAGTCCTTTTCTGTTTTATGATGAGTTGTTTTCTTGTAGAACTTCTTGTTAAAGTTTTTTGTTGTGTTGAAGAACTTGTTTAGGTCTGTTCCAGAGTGGATAAATCTAGTTATTTTTGTAGTCATTTCTTTCAGCCTCACATGGGGCTACATATTATAAAATATGTTAACTTATAAATGTTAAGTTGTAGCGGTGGGCACGGGGCTGGTTAAAATTTTTTTGGGGGTGTCTTCAAGTGTTTTTAAAAGTTTGTTAGGCGTTTACTCAAACCCTGGGGGGTACGCCTAACGGCTATCTCATTGGATAGAGTGTCCCCTGCTAAGGTAATCATAGGTAGGCGTTCTGGTATATAAAACCTAGCGGGCGCATTTAACTGTACAGTTAACCACAGGCGTCTTCCTCAATAGGTGATGCCCCGAAGGGGCATCGTCACGGGCAACGCGGTCAGGCGGTCAAGAGCCGGGACCCAGCAAACGAAACATAGCTACCAAATCACCCAAAATAGGGGTGAATCGCGGAGGCGGTGCTGGTAGCAACCAGACGGAACGGCAAACCGATACCATACCGAAGACACCGAACCGACCAACCAAGGCGAGCCCCCGTGGCTCGCCCCACCTCACAGTGACACCACCCATGACTACAATTTCAGGCGAAGCCCACCAATGTAGCCATGACAAACGGGGCGTCAGCCCCGCACGTCTTCAGCGGAAGACGCCAAAAGGGGATGGAGAGGAAGGGGACGGACAGGGGAGCCAAGCACCCCGATTCCACCCACGAACCCACCTTTCAACGGCTACTGTAACCTACCAGCAAACACTAAAAGTTACAGACCGGCTACAAAATACCGACCACGGCACAGCGGGGGGATCGCCACCGAGGGAAAAGGATAATTTAAACAAAAACTGTTTATGGCTAGTTTTTGTATCCAAACGGTTTTGGTTTCTTTATATAAAACAGTGTATTAATGGATTTTATTGTTAATTGTATATTGATTCTATCCGTATATTATAGTTATTAATGCAATTAATTTTACTAGAGTTTGATGCCTTATAGTAAAGGTACCTTCAACATTATAGACGTGATTTGTGTCCATCATGGTTAAATGTCTTTATCTAAAGAGGAATAAAAGAGGCTAATTAATAGAAATTGAAGCCTATTCTAACTAGGAGAGACAGCGAATAAAACGTGCTGTGGTGGTTGTTATTTGACTGTTACGTGGTATGGTTGGTCTTATGTTGGTTTATCTGGTTTATGGTTATGGTTGGATTAGGGTTATTGGTCTACTATCTGGGTTAATGAATGTGGTTGTTGTTATATTTAGGGTAAGGGGTATTGTATTGTGTTTTATGTCTCTTGTTATGTCTTATTTTATTATCTTTGTATTTGGGGGGGTTGTTATTGTGTTATCTTTATGTTAGTTGGTGGTCTATGAGGAATATGGAGGTTATTGAGTTGTTTATTATCTTATGATTTGGGTTTATTAGTGGGTTAACAACCGCGTGAACTGGGTTTATGAGGTATCTTTAATGTGTTTAGGTAGGGGTAAAAGGGTAAATGTTGGTTGATCAATGGTCTATATTCTGTATCTTGTTATGTTTACCAGAATTATTTATCCTGGATACAGAGATTATCAGATTTGTAGAGTTTAATTAATATGTCGTATTGCTTAAATTGGTCTTGAAGTTTTAGTTCATTAAAAGCGGAATTAACGATAAACTGTTTATTCATTATTTATTATACTCCTCTGTTTCTTTATGGAGGGTATAACAAATTACACCTGTTATTATGCTACATATCACCGTAAATATTTTAGTAACAAACAACATTTTTAACTATCCTCCTCTTCATATGTTCTTTGTGAGTGTTTACATATGCCTTTACCACCACTAGATAACAATTGATTAAAATCATATGAATGCATATAAGTAATATAAAGCATATCTGCTTTATCTGTTGCTGGATTGTATCTTGTTTGTGTGTTAAACTCTTTATTGCATTCAGAGCATATCATTGTGTTACGTCCTTTATGGCCTGTTTTCGTATAAGTCCATGAAACCACTTTATCGCATCGTTCTTAGGGGACTTAGGATACATTAAATTATATTGTGCTTGTGCCTGTTTGAATGACATTAAATTGACCTCAAAGAGTTTATGACCAAGATCATCCTTTATGATATAACCCTGTTTAATTCCACTATCCCTATCTTTAAGGCCAACATACACCCAATTACCAGCCCTGGACTTCTTGAATATCTTAACCCTTCCCGCGTCTGGGTGTTTTATGCTTAAGCTAAACTCTGTATCGTTCCACGGGTGAAGATCTTTTATCTCCACTCTCTCTGCGTCCAACTCAGTCCAGATAACGCTTTTCCCTCTTTTTACTTGTATATATGGCTTCATTGTATTACCTCTTTATGTTTGTTTAAGTATCGCTCTTGCATTTCGTTAATGAATCTGGTTTTCATTTTTAAAATTCTCCATAAATTACAAGTCTACAGATTTTAAAGTCCTTAATGTTTTCAGTTATGACTCTATGGCATATCCCTCCGATGGTTGTAGTTTTGGGTTTAAATTTTGGGTTTTCTTTAAGTTGATTTAGTTTATACCTCCGTTTTGTGTACTCCTCTGTTTTTGTGTAACCCTTCATTTTAATTAGCTCCTCCTCTGTGTCCATAAACTATTGACTGAGCGATCACATTATAGGCTTTAACTAAAATCATAACATCGTTTTTTTCATAGTCAAAATGTGGATTCTCTTTTATTCTGAGGTGGTTTTGAAGAGCGTTTATTATTGAATCCTCGTTTATTTTCCTCCATTTTCCTATAGCAGAATGGTAGCCTTTTCTAAATGATGTTTGTGTTAACTCATATTCCTTATACTTAAAGGTAAATTTGCACTGATAAGCATAACCTATTTTTTCAGTTTTAGAGGTTAATATTTTTACGTATTGTTTAGGAGCGTTAACTTTTTTAGTTCGGTTTAATAGCTCCTCGTTTTTCTCTATCTTGTTTTGTGTTTTGGTTATTAGCTCTTCATATCGCTTTATTTTTTGGTTTAGCTCCTCGTTTTCTGTGTGTATTTGTTCGGGTTTTCTCATTTTTAGATGTCCTCCTTATGGTGAGTTACCTCAGCATTTAACCATCCGTAAGAATGAGTTACCCCGAGATTGCATTTTTCACAGTACCAATAACATACCACGTCAGAGCCTTCGTAGTGTTCTAACATTGAGTTCATGTCATCCCCGCATTTTGGACACTGTCCTAAAATATACTCACGGTTTGCTTTTTTGTTTAAACGCTCAATGGTACGAGGAGCGTATTTTTTCAGTTTTTGGGTTTTCATTTTTAATAAACCTCCTCCAATAAATCAACCATTTTATTTATTATATCCCTTTTTTCAACTGGAATTAAATAAAACAGTTCGGTTAAATCCTCCTTAACTCGGTTTTTCAGTATTACCTTTTTAACTGTGTTAAGGGCTTTTTCTGGGTTTTCTCTAAATATTTTTAACGCTTTTTGTGAGTCACTCATTTTAATTAGCTCCTCGTTTTCTACTCTTGTTTTCTGGGTTTTCACTTTGATTTCACTGCGTGAAACTAGGGTTAAAGACTATATAATACTTATGGAGTTTAGAGGTATTTTATAGTGTTTTTGTGTGAAAAAAGAGGGTTTTTTTAAGGTAAATATTCTTTAAAAAATGTGTCTAAATCATAGAGTTGATAGTTTAGAAATGGAGTTGAATAAGTACAGAAAAGTATTTTTCCATAATCTCCATTTTCAACTTTAACGAATAAACAACCTATTTCCGTTAATACTTCGTTAATGTGTTTAGATGGGAAAATATGTTTTATTATACTCCTCTGTTTCTTGACTATCAGAGATATAACTAAAATCTAAATCCTCTTCTATGTCTTTAACGAGAATCAATTTCTAAAGCCTCCTTTAATGAGTGAATCCAGAATTTAGGAGAATACGCCCCATAATAACGATCATTAAATAATCCAGTTGGGTCGTAAATCTCGTTATAATCGACACAGAAAAACTCATTATTAATTAGTCTAATCTCTGTTTTTTGGTAATAGCATAAATCATAAACTCGTTTATATGCTTTATATGATCTGTATGGGTTTTTGTTATTGTGTTTTTTGGCTGAGATAATAGGAGTGAATAGGGCAAATATCAGTATTATGGCAAATAGTTTTTTACGCATTTAGTTTAAAACCTCCTTAATGATAAAAGAGCATTTCAAACACTTGTAATATAGAGACTCGTTAAAAGCGGAAATATCCAAAACTTTAAGGTTTTCAGGATTCAAACAACAAGGATTAACATTTTTTAAACCTGATAGTTTAGGGATAACCATTTTATTAGGATTCATCTGTTATCCTCCTCGGGAAATAAATCCCTTATTTCTTCAGTGGTTTTATAGTCCAACCACCTTGAACCTAGTATTTGAGAATAACTTAACAAAACCAACCACTTGTTTAAATAGGCTTTAGGTTTATGTGTTTGTTGTTGTATTATCTCAAAATATAACCCACACTCAGATAACATATCATTTTTTATCCATTTTTTAAAGGAGTCAGTTATAGTTACATAATAACTATTTCTATTTGATTCTCCTTTAAGACTTAGATAAAATTCTCCTTCATTTTTTTTATATTCTTCATTTAGATTTATTTTTCTAATGTTTGTGAATATCTCGTTTAGGGGTATTTGATGATAGTATAAGTTGTTAAAGTGGGTATCTCCGATAAATATTTGTTTTATCATTTATTTTAGCTCCTCATGTTTGTTTAGATCTTCTTGGTTTAGCTGTTCGATGTGTGACGCTTTTAATACGTAGTTACACCAATGCTTTACTTCTAATTTACAATTATAACAGTCTATACTTAGTCTATCATATACGTGATTATGTGTTATACATGATTCTTTTCTTTTATCCTTCATTTCAGGCTTAACTCCTTTAATTGGGAAATCTCAAATTCCTTAAACTTTAACCATTTCTCAGATAAAGTTTTATGTTTGTTTTCTCTGAATTTACGTAAATTCATATTCTCGGGTTGGTCTCTGTTTCTCTGGGTTTTCATTTTTAGATCAATACCCTATAACACTATATGTTTAAAAGGAATAGGAGGTCAAGAGACATGAAATATGTCCATAAAATTACCGTAAAAAAGTATAATTTTTATCTAAAGACATAGAGACTTTTAACATATAATACAAAATGAGGGAAAACGCTTTTATCTCTGATTTTATTGTACGTTATCATATAAACCCGAGTCAACTTTTTTTATGGGTTGTAACCTTTAAACGATTATACGGTGTTTTCGTTTTTTTGGGCGAAATACCCATAAAATAAAGTGTCAACTGAAAGAGGTTGACCCCCCGAGCTCCAGGTCTAGCCTTGTGTTTTCTACTAGGAGGGACTTTTCAAATTTTGGGCGATCTTAATGTTAATTATGAGTCACATTTATAGTATATTAGAGTTGAAGAGGGGTATGGTGAATTAATTGATTTTGGTTAAAAAGTGTTGAGCAAAGTTTGGTTGTTTAGGCTAGGGGGTTTGATGTAATGTTAGTCGATGTTTTTATGGGTTTTTTTATAGGCTTGGTGGGCTGTGAGTTTTAGGTCGTCTATTGCGTTTAGTTCATCGTTTGATAGGTTTTTGCCTAGCCAGATTATTTGGTGGAGGTGTCCAGTGCTACAGCCGATTGTTTTTGCTAGTTCTTGTTGTCTTATTTGGGTTGAGTTAATGATATATGACACCATTTCTACTCGGGGTTTGACTTTTTTGTGTGAGTAGTAGGATTTGAGTTTGGTTATGTATTTTTGTACAAGTATGTTGGTTGACATGGTTTAGGCTCCTTTTCCAGTATTTGTGTTTGGTTCAAGAGTCACGACTTTTTCAGATAATTCCTCCAAATTCCTAGTTTCCTCAAGAGTCACGACTTTTTCAGATAATTCCTCCAAATTCCTAGTTTTTTCGTTTAGTTCTTTATGTTGTTTAAGATACTCAGTTATTGTGATTGCTCCTTTTTCAAGTTGTTCCGTGAGTGTGTTTCTTGTGATTCCTTTTTCGAGGAATTTTATCCATCCTTCTTTGGGTGGGTTAGCTATGATTATCATGAGTAGTATGAATGAGGGTGTGAATAATATTAGGGCTAACTCCCATTGTCTAAAACTCATTGTAAGTCCTCCTCTAAAAGTTCTCCTAGTGCCTCTTGTAGTCGTTCCTCGTTATCTACTCCCCATTGGAGGAGGGTGTATAGGTGTATGATTTCCTCTCTTGGTAATGGTGTGGGGTCGAATAGCCATTTGAAGGTGTCGGATGGGTTGATTATTGCGTTGTATCCCCATATTTCTTGTTTAAAGTTATTCCAGTTATGATCGGATATGTCGCCTTCAATAATTCTATCTAGGTTGCACATTTTACCGAATAGGTTCCATCTTGAGTTATCGTCAAGGTTTTGATTCCTCCACATTAGTTGTATGTTTGACCTCATGTTTAGTAGGTGAATCCGTTTTATAACAATTGAGCCTTTCATTCAAGAATAGTCTCCTTATTGTCATATTCGGCTATAACCCTCTCGACTTTAACCAATTCCTTGAACTTGATTACTTTCGTAAGATACACTGTTGCGTTTGCACCAGCATATAGTTTTTGGTAGTTTGTCTCCGCGTCCTCATAGTTGTCAAATTCTTCAACGTGTGGGTCAAATTTTTTATCATGTATTATTAACCAAACGCCTTCAGTTGTCATTTTAGTTCAGTCTCCATGAAGCAGACACCTCATTTGATAACCAACCCATTCAGGTATGGTTTCGATCAGAATCTTGTAGCTCTCAAGAGTCCACCCGTTTATTTGGTGATACTCGTAGCCTTCTACGCCACAAGCATAGGTGTAAACCTCCTTACGGATGGCAACACCTGACATTAATAGGGTAGACGCTAGGAGTAGAGTCAGGATAAGGGTTGTCATTTTAGTCATTTAAACGACCTCCGTACTCTTCGCATGAATGTTTCCTTGTCCTCATTTAGCATGTGTGTAATACCCTTTATTGTACCACCTTTAAAGGCATTAAGGCGCAAGACATCTTCATGCATCCCTAGTTCCTCACATAGTGACTTACCGTGATGAGGGCATTTTTTCCATTGTTTACAGACTACTAATCCATTAGAGTTAATGTTAATGTGGACGGGGGTAGGGGTTCCATCGGCTTTGCAGATTGTGACACCTGATCTATGTGAGGTGGTCATGATGATTTCTCCTCTAGGTGGATGTTTCGACACATTGTATAAATCTCGTTAAATGAGTCAAGCATCTCACCTGTGTCTACGTATTCCTCCTCGTTTTGATCTACCCAATCCTTTGAGATGATCTCAATTCGTTTTACTCGTTTTAGTGTGTTTGTTTTCCAATCATTTGTTTTTATCTTATTATCCTCCCCATCTTCTATTCTTACAATAAACATGAAGTCAAGGACCCCCCCCCAATCGTTTATTATTTCACCTATCGCTAGGTCGTAGAGTTTTGTAAGGTATTCAGGTGCAAATCTTTCGGGGTGGTCGTTGATTTCTTTTTCTGTGATTGTGGCTGTTTGTTCCCCTCCCTGGTACCCACTATTCCAGTATCCTAAGTATCGCCTCATTGGTCAGTCCTCCATAACACTAACCCGATTCCTTCTCCCTCCTCGGTATTCATGGATTCTAGGATGAGGTTGATTTTCTCTAGTCGATCCATTTGCTCTGAGTCGATTGTTGCTCTGGTTACTACTAGGGATATGTTTTTTTTGGCTATGTCGATTTCAGTTGCATAGGGGATTATTTCAAGAATCTGTTTTTCTAGTAGTTGTTTTCCTAGTTTTCTTATTATTTGAGCCGTTTTATCTACCTCTACATTATCCTCCATTTCGGCTAGGTTTACCTCTATTATGTGAATGGTACATTTTTCATCAAATGAGTAGTGGGTAGAGGTGAAAGGACATTCCTCACATTCAACATATTTACACCATGCACTACTGAGTAAATCTGATAGTTCGTTAGCCTTCTTGAAGATGGCTTTGAGGTGTTCTATTTTCTCTCTCATAACCAACCCCCTCCTTTCCTGATATGATAAATCATCTTATAGACATCATAAAACGAAAAACTATCTATGTCGATCAAATTAAGATATTCCATTATCTGCTGAGTCCGGTGCTCATGTTCGTTGACCCTTATCGTTAACTCAGTAACTCTATTTAGAAGTGTATAATCACTCATTATTTATAGACCTCCTTTTAGGGCTTCAAATGCCCTAATGTCTACAAACTCGTCACATATCCTTGCTAGGTGGTTTGGGTCTATTGGCTCGTTATCCTCAAATTCTTTCCTCATGAGAGGGGCGAAGGCTCTGAAAACTGTACACATAATGATATGTCCACACTCTGAGCAATTGTTCTCGATTTGCATCATTATTGGGATCTTATGTTCTTGTTCTTGCATTTTAGCTCCTCCTTACGTAGCTCTGTGAGGGAGTTAAAGGAATAACTCGGTGGAGGTGTCCAAACTGAGTGATCTTTGTATCTAAGTTCGCGTCACCATTATGCCAAATACCTTGAGTTAACCCGTTGTAAATATCCCATTCTGATAAGTCAGGTACTTCAAGCTCCTCTGTTTTTAGGTACTCTGGCATAATTCGTTTAGTTAGTTTGGATTCACGGATTTTCTTGATAAACTCCTCAGTTGCCTTACGCCTAGCCATCTCCTTATAGCTGTCAGCGATGAGGTGAACCTTATCCATAATTCTCACCATTTTTTCTTGTAGAACGTCTATTGCACCTGTTAAGCTGTCTGTGTGGCGAGAGTATATCCATTCAAGTGTTTTGCCTTGTACGTCTTGACCTCTGAATCCTGCGAAAGCCATATTGGAGCAAGTAAAACGATATGAGAATATTCCCACACCGAACCCCAGTGAGCCATCAATTGAGTTATGAACTGAGACACCTAGCTTAACTTTATCACCTGCTATGGTTACATCCCTCCCAGAGTCATACATAGCGTGGATTTTCCAGTTGTTCTCTAGTACGTGAACTTGACCGTTCATCCTTAATCCCTCGCCGTTTCCAAAGTCGCTGAATGGTCGGAGGTTGGTCATTTGTGCTGACTTGTTCGCTATTTCTACTGCTAGTTCGTTTGGTAGGACTCTGTAGTGGTTTCCTACTACGCTTACAAATTCACCGTTTTTTACTAGGATTCTGGTTTTTGTGTCTACCTTGTTTACGAGCATGGGTATTTGCTCTATTCCGTATTTGCCCCACTTCTTATCCCGTTTTCCAACGGAAATCCTGTTTGTCATTTTAGGATTCCTCCATGTCGATCAACACCTCATTATTTTTCATGTAAGCCCAAAGCTCTTGTAGAGTAGATTGTGCTTTTTCACAAAGCTCTAAACATTTCTCAACATGGTCTTTTTTAAGTTCAAAATTGTTTTTGAGGATGGATAGGTTTAAAGAGTATTTATCAAACGCTTCCTCGGTTTCTTTATTCATTTTTCATTTCTCCACCATAAAATGATCTTTGATCCATATGTCTGCCTCAATATCACAAGTAAAGCCACCTAAACGATACTCATTTTCTTCCAAATCCACATAGTATAGATCTACACCATGCGGACGTTCGTAAGTTACAAATTTCATTTTTTTATCTCCTTTCCACAACCAAGTGTACGAATGTGTTCATTAAGACAATAACCACAAGACCAACAAATAATTACTCCATTAGCTATGGTTTTTAGACATTTAGGACAGGTCACGATTTGTTCCTCTCTATCATCTTGGATAGCCGACCATCCTTTTCCATGTGTTTTCTCCTCTTCAAAATAAGAATGTTATCTGGTGCGTTGTTTAAGGTGTTTCCGTCTATGTGGTGAATGTCATGTTTCTCAGGTGCGTCATACATCCTCCTTGCTCTTGCACACCCAGAGGCGACACTAGCCTCGTCTCCTTTCCACATAGGGTTCTTTTCGCCCCACTTTGATTCAGCGAGTTTACGTTTATGTTCTTCTGTGAATTTCCTGCCTTTCTTAGACCCACCTTTTCCTTTTATGGCTCTTGCCCCAGCCTCTCTAAATTCTCTAAGTTTGGTTTCATCCCATTCAGAGTAGGGTTTGCTTCTATTACGAATCCAGTTATAAACTGTCGAGCATGGGCGATTAATCATTCGTGCTATTGTTCTTCCCCCCAACCCAGTTTTAGCAAGTTGCATGGCTTTCTCATAATCAGACAACTCCTGTTCCATTTGCTTTGTGTTGTTCATGTATTGGTTTTCTTGACATACAGTAATAAGCATTTGGTACACTATTGTAATAGGTTGGGTCAGGCGAGGTTTTTCCACAGTTAGGACGCTTCATTTTTTCATTATCCATTTTCTTTGCTTTCTCCTCACACTCGAAGCAGAGGTCGAAAAACTTGAATTTCCCCATCTCATCCCATATGCCATAAAGTGTAATTCGTGCATTATTTGATCCACAGATTTCGCAAATCACACCAGAGGGGGTTTCATTATTCTTCATTGTCTATTTCCCCCTCTTCATCTGCCTCTATGCACCATAGTGCCCCTGACCAATAACCCTCCTTTATTTTGGGGAGGATTTCAGACTCAATGAAAGTGATGAGGGATGCTATGTTTTCTGAGTCAATTAATAGCGTAAGCATTTTAGAAGCCTCCTTGTTTATCTACTTTATCAGAGAGGGCTTCTAATAGTTTTGCTAATCTCTTAGCTAACGGAGTGTATGGATTCCGTAGTTTAGCCCACTTATCATTAACTATTTGATAGAGAACCCACTCATCAGATTTCTCTTCAAGTTCCTTCATCGTAAATCGTTTTGTCATTCTTGGTTTTCCTCCTTTTTTGGGAGCATCTCTTTAACAAGCCATACAGCAACCCCGCGTCTGAAATCATTGTTATAGTGGTCTTGTTTGGATAAGTTCTCAAGTAACTCAAGGATTCCTTTACACCTTGCCACCTCTGTATCGTGAGCTTTTTGTCGCTCAATGTGATTCATTTAGGATTCCTCCCATGGTTCTGTGAACTCTATGGTTCTACTGAACGCCCTTATGAGTGTCTTTGTGGTTTCCATTAAGTCCTCTGGTGTCTCAAAATATACGTCAATGACAACGGTTGCATCATCTACTATGGCGTGCCACTCCCTTCCCTTATCATCATAATGAGTAATGTCAAAGGTTGCTGGAAGTTCTATTGTTGATTTCATTGGTTTTTCTCCTCTAGTTTTCTCTTAGGTTGTGCTACAATGAACACCACTTTACCGCCCTTACTGAGAACTTTTGTTCGTTTAAGACCAAGTCCTTTTTCCACCGTTTCAAATAATTCCATAATTGTATCGTAAGAGAAATTTGTCCATTCCGTGATGGTTCTTATTGTCGTATCTCCATTTTCTTCAATGTCAACTTTCTTTACACTCCATAGAAGCCTTTTTGGGTTTACTTCACGGCAATCAAAATATAACTCTGTCAGTCTGGGTTTTCACCTCCTCTAATTCGTTTTTCAAGGAGTCCATATACACCTTGTTTGCTGACTCCGTTAACACCATAATCACCAACTTAGAGAAATACTCCTTTGGTTGGTAACCTACCTTGATTAAAGCATCAACCCCGTCAAGTGGCGATGGTCTTACGCTGATTACCTTATCCGTTTTTTCTACAAGATCATAACTTGTTTTCGTTTCCATAACAAGTAAACCCGCATCGTCATACTCAAAATGTGTGATAGTTTCCTTTTTAGGGGAAAATTCTGGGGAATTTGCACCCTTCTTAACACTAACTTCAGTCATGGTTAATCATACCCTCCTCAGCTTCTAGCCTTTTAAGTATTTTCATTCACTGAATATTCCGCTAAAGAGTTTTTTCCCGTAAATTAATGAAAAATCCAGGAAACGCCCATTTCCGAGAATCTTATTTTTTGGGTGATCCCCCCTCTTTAGCTGAAGACTGGACTCATTTGTACTAGGAGGCGGTTTTGTTTTATTTGGGTGATCTAATATATAGATATGCTTCAATTATATTTTAAAGGTGTAAATATAGTTATATTTTTTAAGTTTTAAAGTGATACATAGCTACAATATGAAGAGGATAAGGTGACCAAGAGTTGACTAACCATTGAGCAAGTTAAGATTGGAAATACTCGGTTTCTCTTGGTCAAGTAGAATATAATGTGAACGCTACAAATAAAGTTTATCTAAGAAGTAAGATATTTATGCAAGAACCGTACAGTAATATTAACCTGGGACGAATCACAGGCTGAGTTGGGGTTATCACTGTGACTCACACATTTTATGCCCCAACTCTTAAATATTTTAAAGTTCTAGTTGTGTCGAGTCGCAGTGACAGACAGTGACACCAACCACAGGAGCAAACTCGCCTATTATGACCCCAAGTTTTCAGATGAAAAGGACACCGTTTTGGTTTTACCTGGAAGGGACACGAAGTTACTCTTGGGTTCTGAGAATAATCTAAAACAAGAACTTTCACAAAACGAGTTAGACGTAAAGGACACGAAGTTTTCACATGAAACCTTGGCTCGTTTAATTCACGCACCCAGCCACTCTTTATTGTCCCATGTTTGTGTAATTTGTGTGTTAAGTGTGTACTTATGTGTAAGTGATGCTATCATATCATAGATTACTTTATGACCCCGTTTTTCAGGAAGGTGTGGGAGGTTTTTGGTGTTTAGTCCCGTGAAAATAGGACAAAACTTACACAAACCCGTACTACATTCTTCTACTTCTTGCACACTATAATAATAATATACATATAGTAGAAGAATTATTATTATAGTATATGTGATGTCAAAAAATGGGAAAAAAGGGAAAGATCGGCTTCTATATGAGTCATGATACCATCGACAAGTTCAGGAGATTCGTCATGACTAAACACGAATCATTCAAAAATGGAATGTTAAGTGCAGAAGCTGAAGTAGCTTTGATTACGTGGATGTCCGAACACAAGGATACACACATAAAGGCACCAAATCCTGCACCAAAAGTGGCGTTGGTTTGGAAGGAAGTAAAAGAGTATATGGAAGAATACTATGACGTGGAGTTATCAACAGGAACTACCGTTATGTTAAATCACATCAAGAGAGGAATAAGAAACGTTAGAGGAGGAGATAACAGAACGATAAAAAGATGGCTTAGAGACCTCCATGTTAGCGGTCTCATTAAAGACCTGGGGGGCGGCAGATGGGAGATTATGTAAAACCCTGTTATTTCTGTGAGTCTGATGTGAGACCACAACATGAACACCATATCATACCAAAGAAGATTGAAAAATATGTGGAGGAGGATAATACAAAGACAGTTACTTTATGTTTTACTTGTCATCTAAAACTTCATAATATTCTAAGACCATTGGAGAAATATATCATTATAGAGAGGAAGGAAAAAGTTGACGCAGAGTTTGAGAAAGAGCTGGAGGAGATGAAAATAAGAAATATGGAGGCGAAATCCGTTCTCCTTTGTTTGGGTGAAAATATAATGAAGCGATCTGAGTTGGTGGAGAGTCTGAATAAAACAGGAATGGATAGAGAAAAGGCTGAAAAGTTAATTGATTGGCATTGGAGAAACGCCACAATCTACACCCCCAGACCAGGGTATTACAAGGTGACTGATTAATGTCAATTAACGATCCTGAATGGGGACTGTTTTTGAGTGTAAACGATTGGAAGAAAAACCATAAATTCATTGATAAGCAAAAAAGAGGATAACATAAACCTTATATGTATACATGCATACATGCATGCATGCAATGTACAAAATGTGGAAGCGAGAAAACAAGAAAAAAAGGGTTTGAGATAACCGTTAAAGGTAAGAAACAAAGATACCAATGTAAAGAATGTGGAAAAACTTTCTATCCCAAGTTATATGAGAAGGAGGGTACACAATGAGTGATTATTTACCAACGTTTGAAAACGCGTGTAATAAACTATGTCCTC
>SDBU01004152.1_pt1 | contig 17957 bp, 16 predicted proteins | sample 2277071 | NCBI WGS metagenome assembly SDBU01 (sample SAMN10397929, study PRJNA504765) | marine sediment metagenome | isolation source: marine sediment core GS08_GC12, 126 cmbsf | place: Arctic Ocean: Gakkel Ridge, Loki's castle | collected 2008 | reverse complement strand
CCGATCTGCGGGCCGGGCGGGAAGCGGGCGATATCTCCGCGCGCTTTCACGAGACGGTCGCGAGTTTGACACTCGAAATGTGCCGCCTCATAAGAGAGGACACGACGCTCGATCTGGTGGCGCTCTCCGGCGGCTGCTTCCAGAACCATAAGCTCATGGAACGAGTTCCCGAACTGCTTCGGCAAGACGGTTTTCGCGTGTTGATGCACGAGAAGGTCCCGCCGAACGACGGCGGCCTCTGCCTCGGCCCCGTCAACACCGCTGCGGTCCATGCCATGGCTTATCCGCTCGGCGGGACTTTCCACGTTTCCCACGGAATCTCGAACTCGACTTTGTTGCCATTCGTCATGGCCTTCAACGTTTCCGCCGCCGCTGACAAGTACGCCCTAATCGCACGGGCTTTAGGCATAACCGATGATCTGACCGTTGATGCGCTCGCGAAGAGGGCCATTCTCAAAGTCCGCGAGATATCGAACAACTGCGGCATTCCTTCGAGCTTGGCCGACCTGGATATTCCCTCATCGGCCATCGGCACCATGGCCGAAGCCGCAGTACAGATCACGCGGTTGATGGACAACAATCCCCGACCAATCACCGTCGACGATGCGGCGCAAATCTACCACAACGCCTACGATGGCGTCATTGATTAGTGTGAGAAGACGACATGCGCGGCTTCTTTGGAGAACTTCTTCGAATCGATCTCTCCACTCAGACATTTCGGACTGAAGAGATTTCAGATGAACTTCTTGGCAAAACTCTAGGCGGCAAAGGACTTGGCACGCATCTCTTGACGACTGAAAACCCTCAGGGCGTCGATCCGTTTTCGCCCGAGAGCGTCTTCATTATCGCGACGGGCCCTGTAACCGGAACCAAGCTCTGGGCTGGATCGCGCTTTGGTGTCTATGCGAAAAGCCCCGCGACCGGCGGCTATGGCGAGTCCTATTGCGGTGGAAAGCTATCTGCGAAAATCAAGGGCTGCGGAATCGACGCAATCATCATTACGGGCCGAAGCGAAACACTGACGTCTCTGACCATTACCTCCGGCGGCGTCTTGTTTAACAATGCCGAGTTCCTCAAAGGCAAGGACAGCTTTACCACCGAGGAACACATCCTGAAGCACGCGCCCGAGACATCCAGCGCCATGGTTATCGGGCCCGCGGGCGAGAGCGGCGTGGCCTTCGCCTGCATCAAGGCAGACCGCTGGCGCAGCCTCGGTCGGTGCGGAATGGGCGCGGTTCTCGGCTCGAAAAACGTGAAGGGCATCGCCTTCGCCGGAGACAGGCGCTGCCTCATCGCCAACGAGATGCTGCTCAAGCAGATCAACAAGGATATTGCGAAAAAGGGTAGTGAATCGCCCGGGACACGTCTGTACCAACAGCTCGGAACACCCATGCAGGTGGCCGTCATGAACAGCAAACAGTGTTTTCCCACCCGCTATTGGAAGGCCGGGTTTTTTCCAAAGTGGGAAAACCTTTCGGCTGATTACATGCGCGCAAATTTCGACGTGACGTCCAGAGCCTGCCCCAATTGTTTTCTAAAATGCACAAAGCATTGCCGTATCACGAAGGGTCGCCACAAGGGTCTGGAACTCGAAGGCCCGGAATATGAGACCATCTACGCGCTTGGCGGTCTGAACGAATTGGACGCGCTTGAAGAAGTCGCCTGGCTTAATGATCTCTGCGACAGACTGGGCATCGACACAATGAGCGCAGGCAACATCGCGGGTTTCGCGGTCGAAGCCTGGAAGGCGCGCAAAACGGACTTCGAGATTGATTACAACCAGCCCGACCGAATTGCACAACTCTTCAAGATGATCGCCAGGCGCGAGGGGCTCGGCGACGTGCTGGCCAAGGGAATCAAAAAGGCAGCGGCAGAACTCGGGCTAGAAGATATTGCCATTCACGTCAAGGGTCTGGAACCGGCTGGATTCGACCCTCGGGTACTGAAAGGGATGGCGCTGTCTTATGCCATATCCGCGCGAGGTGCATGTCATCTTCGCGGTACTTTCTACAAACCTGAACTCACCGGTGAGGCCGACCTGCCCGATATCGCCGACAAGGCGAAGCTGTTGGTCAATTATGAAGATCGCGCCGCGCTTTTCGATAGCCTCATCCTATGTCGATTCTTTCGCGACTTCATCCTGTGGGACGAACTGCAACAGATTGTGGAAGCCACAACAGGTCTCGAACTCAGCAAGAGCGACCTTGAGATCATCGCGAATCGCATCACCCAGCAAACCCGCGCCTACAACACGCGAGAGGGACTCGACGCTTCAACCGACCGGCTTCCGCCGCGCTTCCTCAAAGAAGCAACTGCTGAAGGAGCCAGGCTCGAAGCGAAAGATCTGGAGAAGATGATCGAGTCATACAACGCCATTCGCGAAGGACGAACGTCTTGATATGAATTTCCTCAACGTGGACGAGGGAAAGGAAGCGTCTGGATGACGCGCTCCCATGGGTCGTCCGGACACGCCGGACGAGATCGCCCAGATGACCATGTTTCTGGCATCCGATGAATCAACCTATATCAGGCGGCGCGATCATTCGTGATAACGTCATATGACAAGCCCTGCCAGAGCAGGTCGCCCGTAGCCGGTGAATTCGCGGCTTCAGCCTGACTCGGGGGCCCGGAGGAAAGAGGCGCCACGACGGAGCCTTCCTGTCTGCCGTAACGCCGGGATTGAAACCGCGGCGGCGCCCATAATTACTTCCGCGAGTGGCCCATCACCAGATAGACGAGACGCGCCGGTTTCTATCCTGCAAATCAGGGCGAGGCAGTCAGGCGCGATATTGGTTCCGTCCAGGCCTATGTGGCTGCGCCCGATCAGAAGAAGCTGTGTTGGTTCGAAGATGCGGGTATGAAGCGCTTGGCGATCCTTCCGCGTCAGGTGTGTGCAAGAGGCGAAATGATCGACGTGGCGGTTCTGGAAGGTGCGTTTGGCGGACGCTGATGGCGGCCTTCGCCCACTCGGACTCTCCCACGGCGGGGCAAGACCCGCCGTGCCACCCGGCGAAGCGGGGGACAACACAAGGTCTGACAACACACTTCCCCTTGCGGAGGCGAACCCTCCCAGGGCGGGGCAAGACCCGCCGCCACGCGACCAGATGGCGCAATAGGGACCGGCGGAATACCCCTCCTGGACTACATCGTGCATCCGAAGACTCTTGCAGGCCCGGCGTTTGGAAACAAGGGACGCAACCTGTATCATAACGCGTCGCCCCAAAATGCAAGCGGTGGATGATCGAGGTCAGGAGTACCCGGTCTCGGACGCAGGAACGTTCTGTGTATCGTTCAGAAGCCTTTGTCTATCACGCCCCCGGAGACGTGCGCCGCGAGGCTGGTGCAGGGGGTCTCCGTTAAGGTGAGTGACAACGGCGCCGGGATGGCTCCAGAGAACATGGCGAGAATCTTCAGCCCGTTCTTCACCACAAAGGGTCCCAAGGGGACCGGCCTGGGCCTGGCCGTGGCTCATTCGCTCGTGACCTCGGCCGGCGGGGAAATCCACGTGGAAAGTGCCCCGGGAACCGGCACGACGTTCGAGCTGCGGTTCCCAACGACCGCGTGAAGCGGCGACTCCGCCCGTCAGGGAATGATATGAGCTCGGTCGCGGCAAAGGCCGCGCTTTGCCGCGCCCCGCGGGTTGCGGTCATTGTCCGGGCTTCGGCCCGACGGGCATGAGCAGGAGCGGCTCCGGGTCTTCGCCCAGGATGCGCTTGACTTTGTCGTCGTCGAACGCACCCACGGCCACGGTTCCCAGCCCCAGCGCCTCGCACTGGAGGTAGACGTTCTGCGACGCATAGCCGACCTCCATATAGACATAACGGCGCCCCCGGGGCCCGTATTTTCGGGTGGTCCTTTCGTAAACGGCGCTGATCACGATGATCGCAGGCGCGTCTCTTACGCAGCGCTGCCCAAGGGCGGCCTGGGAAAGCGCGTCGCGCACGTCGCCGGACCGTATCTGCCGGAGCCGGTGGCCCTTCGGCTCGTAGCTGTACACACCGGCCGGCAATCCCTCCACGCCGTTGACCGCTATGTACACTTCCAGCGGATACAGCGCTCCGGCCGAGGGCGCTGTGCGGCCGCCCCACGACGCCGTGACGCCTTGGGCCGCCCACAGGAGATGGGCAATCTCTTTCTGCTTCAAAGGACGCTTATCGTACGACCTCACCGAGCGCCGCTTCGCCATCGCTTCCTCAACCGACACGGGGCCTGTAAGGTCCGGCTGCGGCAGACTGATCGTGCCGGCCTCTGGGCCGGACGGCTGCGTTTCGCAGGACGTGACGCCGGCCCACGCGACCAGCAGTGCCACTGAGGTGACGAGACATAGATCAGCGCGTCGTCTTTGGCAATACATAGCTCTCCTCCACAGTCCGACTTCCGGAGGACGCCTTGTGCGCCCCTCGGCCGTGATCCCCTCGACAAGGCTCGGGGCCGAACGGCTTCCCTCCCTCCGTCACAGGACTTCGGGACTTCCCTGCCTGCGCCGAGGCTTCGGCAGGCAGGCGCAAGGCGTGCCCGACTCCGAGATCAGTGCAGGAATTATGCCGCCGCACTGCTGCCCAAGTCAACACGTTGAGGTGAGGAGCTTCCCCATGAGCGTCCTGCCGTTCGGGGACAGGAAGCGGAACTCCGTACGCCCCGTGGCGGACCGGAAGCTCGAGACCGATGACGCGGTTTACGGCGGACGCACTCTCTGAAAAGACCAGCCGCAGATTACAATCTCAGGGAGAAGCTGCTATAATTTCGCCCTTTGCCGTCATCCTGACTTTTGTACGCAATAGACGAGTCGACCATGTCGCGACACACGATAGGATTCTGGCCTCTGGGAGGGTAAATTATGCCGGCACAGATCATTGACGGCGAGGCGATTGCCGCGCAGGTGACGACGAAGCTTGGGGGCGAAGTGGAGGAGCTGAAGGGCAAAGGCGTGGAGCCCAAGCTTGTGGCCGTTATCGCCACGGACAACAAAGGCGCGCGTATCTACGCCAATAATCAGGCCAAGGCCTGCGACAAGATCGGCATCAACTATGACCTCCTGGAATTCCCGCCCGACAGTTCGGAGAGTCAACTCATCTCCGAGGTCCAGAAACTGAACGGCGACACGTCGGTGAGCGGAGTCATTATCCAGATGCCGCTGCCCGAAGGCGTGGATGGACGCAGGCTGCAGATGATGATTGCGCCCTCGAAGGACGTGGAGGGCATGAATCCGCACAATCAGGGCCGGGTCGTGTACGCCCCCCAGCCCTTCTTCAGAAAGCCGCGCGAGGGGGAGCCGGGTTACGCGGACTGGCTCCAGAAATCGCTGAGCTGGCCCCTTCCTGCGCCGGCGCCCTGCACGCCCACCGGCGCTATGATGCTCATCCGCTCGCTCAACATGGACCTCTATGGCAAAGAGGCCGTGGTGGTGGGCCACAGCGAGATCGTGGGCAAGCCCATGGCGCTTCTTCTAGTGGCCCACTTCTGCACCACCACCTGGTGCCACATTGCCACGCAGGACCTGGCCGCGCATACGCGGCGCGCCGACATTCTGTGCGTGGCCGTGGGCAAGCCGGGTCTGGTAACAGCCGACTTGATCAAGCCAGGGGCCGTAGTGATCGACATCGGCATCAACCGTGTCAAGGAGATTGGCCCGGACGGCAAGCCGGTCCTTACCAAGAAGGGCAGGCCGAAGATGAAGACCGTCGGCGACATCGACTTCGAGAAGGCCAAAGAGGTGGCCGGCTACATCACGCCCGTGCCCGGCGGGGTCGGGCCGATGACCGTGGCGATGCTGCTCCGCAACACCGTCGCCGCCGCGAAGGCCCAGACCCGCTAGACCCGGCGATTCGGACAGTGCAGGGTTCGGGGATCCGCCAACTGGCGGACGGAAGCCCGAAGGGATCGCATCACGTCCCCGGAAACCAGCTTCGAGGTCCGCCCGCTCTTCGGGTGCCACGGCGGGTCTTGTCCCGCCGTGCGGCCTCCCAGATGATTCATGGCCCGGCGAGCTTGCCCGCCTTGGGCGGGACCGGCCACGCCACGGCGCGCAAGCGTGCCAACCGACCTTCATTATGCTGGAAGACTACTTAGGCCCCGACGGCAGGTACAGTGCCCTGCGCCGGATGTACTCGGCTACCGGCTCGGGCACCAGGTAGCGTATGGAGCGGCCCTCGGCAACGCGCCGTCGGATGTCCGAGGCGGAGATGTCCATCTCCGGCATACGAACTGTTCGGGCCAGAATGGCGCGCGCCTCTTTCCTGCCCAGGGTCGGGGCAAGGGCCGACAGAGGCGGCCGTTTTGACCCGGGGCGGCTGAGAGGGACGAGGACGCACAGCCGCACAAGCCGTCCTATCTCCCGCCACGTGGGAAGCTCGGCAATCGTGTCCGTGCCGATGAGAAAGAAAAGCTCGGCCTCGTTCCCGAACCGCTTCCGCATGGACGCCACTGTGTCCACAGTATAGGACCGGCCCCGGCGCCTCAGCTCGATATCCGATACGTCGAACTTCTTGTTGCCGGAGATGGCGAGCCGCACCATTTTCAGCCTGTCTTTCGCGCCGGCCAGGGCCGAGGGGTCCTTGTGGGGCGGAAGCTTGGCGGGGACGAAGATGACCCTCTCCAGCCCCAGCCGCTCCCGCGCCTCCTCGGCCAGACGCAGATGGGCCAGGTGGATGGGGTTGAAGCTTCCTCCGTAGATGCCGATCTTCCGCATGCGGTCCTCTCCGCCGATAGGTCACGGCAATTCTAGCGGTCCAGATACGCCTTTTCAATCAGCGCGCCATCTTATACGTGACGTTCACTGGTTCCGCTTCACGGGACGCGGGTTGACGCCTCGGAAAAGCGAGTGATATAATTCGTTCTAGAGCTGCGCGCGGCGGTAATTCAGTGGTAGAATGTCAGCTTCCCAAGCTGAACGTCGAGGGTTCGAGTCCCTTCCGCCGCTCCAATATGTCTGAGAAAGTGCGACGGGGTCAGTCTCCAGGGATTCTTGCGTTCGGGAGTGGCTTTGTGAACGGTCGGCGGTGTTTCTGTCCACCCCTTGTATTATCCACGGCGTGTCTGATCGGAATCCTCCTGCTCGCAGGCTGTGAGACCGTTCCGAGCACGAGCGACGTGGTGATCATTCCTCCTCGCCCCAAGCCGGCGGAGGGCGCGCGCTATGCAGTGCGAGCCGGGGACACGTTCTTCTCCATCGCCCGGAAGTTCGGAGTCGACTGGCGCGAGGTATTGGACGCAAATCCAACGCTCGACCCGCGTGATCTCCCGCCCGGCCAGACGATCATCATTCCGGGCGTGCACGGGACGCCCGTTGAACGGCCGAAGCCGGCCCGAATACTGGAGAGTCCGGGTCACCCGGGTCCGCTGCCGGCGGAAAGATATTTCGTCTGGCCGCTCAAAGGACAGGTCATCTGTCGGTTCGGCAGGCCGGTTCCCTGGCGCATGGGCGAGCGCAATCGAGGGCTGGACATCCGCGCCGAGCCGGGAGAAGTCGTTGTCGCGGCGAAGAGCGGTCGCGTCAGCACATTTCAAGATGTGGAAGGCTACGGCAAGGTGGTCGTCCTGGAGCACCAGGACGGGACCATTACCTTCTACGGCCATAACGACCGCATTCTCGCCAGGCACGGCACGTGGGTGAAGCAGGGCGATCCCATCACTATCGCCGGCTCGTCCGGGCTCTCCAGAGGCACGGAGCTTCATTTCCGCGTCATGCGGAACGAACAGTTCGTTGACCCCATGACATTTCTCAGAAAGTAGCCGGAGCATCGCCCGCGCATCGAAGAGTGGCGGATATCGGAAACAACCATGCCCATATACGAGTACGAGTGTCGCTCCTGCGGCGAGCAATTTGAGAGGCTGTTTCGCTCCGCGGGACGGGCCAAGTCACCCGCCTGCCCAGAATGCGGAGGCGGCCGCAGCAGGAAGCTCTTTTCGGTCTTCGGCATGGGCGGCAGCGGCGCCGCCGAGTCTTCGGGTTCGTCCTGTACGTCCTGCTCCCGTTCCAGCTGTGCCGGATGTGGGAGATAAGGGATGACGGACGGGCCCGTCAGAATTGGGGTCATTTCCGACACGCACGTGCCAGTATATGCGCCCCGGGTTCCGGAGAAACTGCTTCGCGGTCTCGAAGGCGTGGACCTGATTCTTCACGCCGGCGACATCGTGGAACTCGGCGTGCTCGACGAGCTCCGGCAGATCGCAGACACGCAAGCGGTCTGTGGTAACATGGATCCCGCCGACGTACGGGCGCACCTGCCTGGCCGGCGGGTGGTTGCGGTCGCCGGCCGGCGGATCGGGCTCGTCCATGGGAGCGGCCCGCCTTTTGGCCTGACCGGCCGCGTGGCCGAGGTGTTCTGCCGAGAGGGAGTGGACATGATCGTATTCGGCCATTCTCATCGTCCCTGGGCGGGGCAGGCCGAAGGAGTGGCGATGTTCAATCCCGGCAGCCCTACTGACACGCGATTTACCGACGTACGCTCCTATGGTATCCTCACCGTCGACGAGACGCTGGAGAGCGAGATTATCTACCTGAACTGAGTAGGGAACGATGGCAATGGGTCTGGATCGTCTTTGGGCCCCGTGGCGGATGGAGTTCATCCGGTCGGACCTGGACCAGGAGGGCTGCTTCATCTGCGGAGCGGCCGACGGCTCCGACGACAGGCAGAATCTGGTCGTGCGGCGGGGCAGCGCCTGCTTCTGTCTGCTCAACCGCTATCCATACAACAACGGCCACCTGCTCATCGCGCCGTTCCGCCATGAGGGTCTGATCGAAGCGCTCACGTCGAAGGAGCTGACCGAGATCATGGTGCTGACCGTGGAGGCGAAGAAGGCGCTTGACAGCACCATCAATCCTCACGGCTATAATATGGGTATCAACCTGGGAAGGACTGCGGGCGCCGGCCTGCCGGAACACCTTCATCTTCACGTAATCCCGCGCTGGACCGGCGACACGAACTTCGTCACGACGGCCGGCTCAACAAAAGTCATTCCCCAGGCGCTGGAGCAGTTGTGGGCGGAGCTGCACGCTCACTGGGAAAAGAGCGGGCGGACGTGAGAAGGTGGGAACGTGAGAAGCTGAGAAGCTGAGAAGCTGAGAAGGTGGGAAGGTGAGAAGGTGAGAGGGCAGTCCATAAGGGCGTTTTGACGTTCTCACCTTTCCACGTTCGTGTGTTCCCACTTCTCCACGTTCTCACTTTTCCCGCTTTCTCACCTTTGCTTCGGAGGCATAAGAACCGTGCTCGACCGGCGGGAGATGGAGAAGCGCGAGGCCCGCGAACTGGCCCCCTATGCCATGCAAAGCGACCTCTCGCGCGGCCGGGAGCACCCTGAGCCGGAACACGCCTGGCGGCCCGCCTTTCAGCGCGATCGGGAACGCATCATCCACAGCACGGCGTTCCGCCGCCTGGAGTATAAGACACAGGTCTTCGTGAACCACGAGGGCGACCACTACCGCACCCGGCTCACACACACCGTAGAGGTCGCCCAAATCGCCCGCGCCGTTGCCCGCGTGTTGAACGTCAGCGAAGACCTCACTGAGGCCGTTGCGCTGGCCCACGATGTGGGCCACACCCCCTTCGGCCACTCCGGCGAGGACGCCCTGCGCGAGCTCATGAAAGACCACGGCGGCTTCGAACACAACCTTCACGGCCTGCGCGTCGTGGACGTACTCGAGCGCCACTATCCGGACTTTCGTGGATTGAACCTGACTTGGGAAGTGCGCGAGTCCATCGTGAAGCACGTCACCACGTATGACCATCCGTTGGTGTACGCATTCGAGCCGGATCGTAGGGCACTCGTCGAGGCTCAGATTGTTGAAGCCGCAGACGGGATCGCCTATATTTCCCATGACCTCGACGACGCTCTGGCCGCCGGAATACTCGAAGAGGACGTGTTCGATCGGGTGGGACTCCTCAGGGAGGCTTCCCGCGAGGTCGCCACGTGCAATCCGGTGCTTTCACCGTATCACCGCAGGCATCGGGCGGTGCGCTCGATCATAAACCTCCTTGTAACTGATGTTTGCGAGAGCACGGCGAAACGCATCGAAGAGTTGAACATACGTTCCACAGAGGACGTGCGCAAGGCCCCGAAGAACGTCGTCTGCTTCTCGTCTCCTGTTCAGGCCCGCAAGGACGACTTCCAGAGATATCTCTTCGAGCATGTCTATCAGCATTATCGCGTGACGCGCATGGCCAACAAGGCAAAGCGTTTCGTCAAGGAGCTTTTCCGGGCCTACGTGGGGCAACCCAGGCAGCTCCCGCCCGACTATCAGGTTTGGGCGGAGAAAGAAGGTCTTCATCAGGCCGTATGCGATTACATCGCAGGCATGACCGATCGCTATGCGCAGGACGAATACCTTAAACTATTCAGCCCATACGAGCGGGTGTAAGTGCTTTTTCATGCGAGCTCGATGACCGTGCGGATGAGAGGGGAAGGGAGAAAGGAGACGAGACAAAGGAGAAACATCTCTCTCCTTCCTTCTCCCTTCTCCTCTCACTTCCGTACGCGCTGGACCGATGTCTTCGCTTTGTGGGAAGCAGCATCTTCTAACAATGCGCGCGTAGAGGCGACAGCATGGCCAGGCTTATCGTCCGTGAGGGGCCGTCTCGCGGAACGGCCTACGAGCTGACGGAAGACTCCGTCACTATCGGCCGCGATCCCTCCAACAGCATCCAACTTCCGTCCGACACGGTCAGCCGCACTCACGCCGCAATGGAGAAGCAGACGGATGAAAAAGGAGGCGGCTGGGCCATCCGGGACCTCAACAGCAAGAACGGCGTTGTCGTGAACGGACGCCGTGTGAAGCAGGGGGCGCTCAATTCCGGCGACGAGATCCGTCTGGGCGACGCTCAGCTCACGTTTGTGGAACGGGACTTTGACCCGCTGGAAGCTAAAGACTTTTCCGAGGCCGACGGGTCCCTCACCGTTCGGAACGTCTTGCGTGCGGAGACCTTGCCGTTCGTTCCCGACGGCGTTCGGCCCGTCGGCGCCAAAGACAAGATCCACGAACGCTTTTTGGCGCTTCTTCAACTGGGGCAGATGGCCGGTTCGGCCAAGAGCTTCTCGGAGCTGTTCAGCGCCATCGCCGCAACGGTGGACAGCAATCTCCACCCGCACCGCGCCGTGCCCATTCTGTTTGACGAGCAGAAGGGCATGCTGCGACCCTGGATCAGCGGCCGCGGCGAATTCGACCGGCACCTCTCCCGCATGCCCATAAGCTCCTCCATCGTCAACTATGTGCGCGAGCGGCGCGTGGCCATACTGAGCGAGGCGGCCCAGGAGGACGAGCGGTTCACCGGCGCCCCCTCCATTACCGCCCACGAGATCACCTCCGCCATGTGTGCACCCATTCAGATAGGCGACCGGCTCCTGGGCGCGATCTACGTTGACCGACTCGGGGCCGCCGACCGCTTCACAAAGGACGACCTCGAGATCCTCAACGCTATTGCCGTCCAGTCGGCCGTGGCCATCGAAAACGTCCGCTTCCGCGAGGAGATCGGCCGGGAGCGCTATCTCCGCGAGAAAGAGGCGCGCGGGGCCTACGACATCGTCGGCCAATGCGACGCCATGCAAAAGGTCTTCCGCTTCATAGCCAAGGCCGCCCCCACCGAGGCCAGCGTCCTCATAGAGGGCGATAGCGGAACCGGAAAGGAACTGGTGGCCCGCGCCATTCATCTGAACTCCCGGCGCAGGCACGGTCCGTTCGAGGTGGTCAACTGCGCTGCAATAGCTCCTTCGCTCGTGGAGAGCGAGCTCTTCGGCCACGTGCGAGGCGCCTTCACCGGCGCGGATCGGGATCGGCCCGGCCGCTTCGAGCTCGCCGACGGAGGAACGCTCTTCCTCGACGAGATCGGGGAACTGCCGGACAGCAGCCAGTCAAAGCTCCTGCGGGCGATCGAGAGCGGCGAGCTCAGGAGGCTTGGCGACGTGAAGGACGTCAAGGTGGACGTCCGCGTAGTGGCCGCGACCAATAAGCGGATCTCCGAAGAGACGGCTGCCGGACGCTTTCGCGAGGACCTCTACTTTCGACTCAACGTGCTCAGGATCGTGCTGCCTCCGCTCAGAGATCGGCCCGGCGACACGCGGCTGCTTGCCGAACACTTCCGCCGCCACTTCACTGAGAAGTGCGGGCGGCCGACACTCCGCCTCGATCCGCGGGTGCTGCACGTTTTCGAAACGCACTCTTGGCCGGGAAACGTGCGCGAACTGAAGAACGCCGTGGAGCGCATGGTCGTCATGTCCGAGGGTGAGGTCATGGGCCTGCACCTCGTGCCCCACGAGATTCGATGTCCGCCGGCCGCGGGCGGCTCCGCCGAGGCCGAGCCAGCCCCGGGCGAAACGGCTGAGCCCCTTTCCCTCAAGGAGTTGGAGCAAAATCACGTCGAGCGTGTCCTGCGTTACACCGGCGGCAACAAGAAGGAAGCAGCCAGAATCCTCGGCATAGACCGTAGCACGCTGTACGCAAAGATAAAGACCTACGGACTGGAGAACGGCGGTTAAGGGCTGGGAGACTCAAGGATTGGACGCCCCGGGGCGTTTTCCGAGCTTCCACACCTCCCAATCTCCGAGTCGCCCCTCCTCGAGATCTCGTGGACCAAGCGTGAGGCGCAACTTTGATTTCACCAGGAGGAAAACTCGGACGCTACCATCTGCGCCAGGCCATCGGCGCCGGCGGCATGTCGGCCGTGTATCGGGCGTACGATCCGGTGCTCGATCGAGAAGTGGCCGTGAAGATCCTGTCCCCCGAACTGAGCCGCGACCCCATCCTCCGGCGCCGGTTCCACGAGGAAGCGCGCGCGCTTGCCAGGGTTGAACATCCGAACCTGGTATCCATTTACGCCGTGGGCCGTGAGGGCGGCATCAGCTTTTATGCCATGGAACTCATAGAGGGCCGCTCCCTGGCCGAGGTCCTGGCAGTCAAGCAGCCGCTGACCGCCGGTGAAGCCGGCGCGGTCTTCGGCCAGCTGCTCGATGGTCTCGAGCCGGTACATGGCGCCGGCATCGTTCATCGGGACATCAAGCCCGGCAACATCATGCTGCACGCGTCCGGCAGGGTTGTGCTCATGGACTTCGGTCTGGCGCGGCGCGTGGAGCGCCAGAGCTTCACAGCGGCGGGGTCCGTGCTGGGCACGCCCGAATACATGTCGCCCGAACAGGCCAAAGGGGAGAAGGCCGACTGTCGGTCGGATTTATATTCCGCCGGGGTGTTGCTCTTCGAGATGCTCGCCGGCAGGCCGCCCTTCCAGGGCAGGGACACCATCGCTATCCTCAGACAGCACGTGGAGACGCCCGCGCCGGCCCTCAGCGAGTTCGTCCCTGAGGTTCCTCCTCGGATCGACCGTATGGTGGCGAAACTGCTTGCAAAGCGGGCGGAGGAGAGATATGCTCATGTGGGCGCATTACGAACCGATATGGCGGCGTTCCTGCCGCAAGGGGACGGCTCGCGGCGCATTGTGCTGAACCTGTTGCGCTCCGTGGACGAAGTTATTTCGAAGCCCACCAGGCCGGCGCACGTAGGGCAGCCTGCAGAGTTCGAGGAGCAAGAGTCCTCGGCGGAACGCGGCGAGCGGGTCAAGACGTGGGTGGCGGTCACGGCAGCGGCCATCGCGGTCATGGCGCTGGGCTTGGCCATTGCGGCTCTGGCGCGCGGATCCGCCTATACGCCTGCGACGCCTCCCTCGTCCGGCACGTCGGTCGTCCCCCGGTCCTCGGGCCCGGTCTGGCGAAAGGTCATTCTTCGCAACGGCGAATCTTTTGATGGAACGTTGGTCCGGACCGGCGGGCCCCCTGGCCAGATGGTGTTTGAGTTTGAGGACAGGGACGGTCGTCCCAGAAAGATTGCGGAATCAGAACTCAGGTATGCAGATATGCTGAAAGGAGGTGAGAAACCGTGACCGAACTTGTCATGCGCGCGCTGTTCCTTCTGGCCTGCGCCAGCATCGGGTATCAGGTGTCCGCCAAGCAACAGGAGAACGTGCTCTGGGGGATCCTCACTGGCCTCGCCATAGGCCTCATCGTCATCGTTCTGGAGATACTCCTCAGCAAGCGTCCCATTCAATCGATAAGCGCCATAGTATTCGGCCTCATAACCGGCTGTCTTTTGGCTATCCTGTTCCACACGATCTTCCAGCTTGTTGTCACTCAGGAGTTTGCGGAGCGCCTGAAGTTCCCGACCGAGCACGAGCTGAATACTCTCGCATTGGTGTCCCTGGCCGTGATCTGCTGCTTCATGTGCGTGATGGTCATATACAAAACGCGTGACCGCTTCCGCTTCATCATTCCGTACGTGGAATTTCAGAAGGAGGAGAAGGGGGCCAGGCCGATTCTCATTGACACCAGCGCGGTCATTGACGGCCGACTGGCCGACCTGTGCGACACGCACGTCTTCGACAGTACGCTCATCGTACCGAAGTTCGTCCTGCACGAGCTTCAGCACGTGGCCGACTCGGCCGACCGACTCCGACGCAATCGCGGCCGCCGGGGGCTGGAGATGCTCCAGCGCTTGCAGCGCGACGAGCGCGTCTCCATACAGATACACGACGGCCGCTCCGCTCGCGGAAGCACTGTGGACAGCAAGCTGGTCAGCCTGGGCAGTCAGTTGCAGGCCCGCATACTCACCTGCGACTACAATCTGTGCAAGTTCGCTGAGTTGCAGAACGTGGACACCATCAACGTCAACGATCTGGCCAACTCCCTGCGGCCCACCGTGCTGCCGGGCGAGGAACTGTCGCTCAAGGTCTTTCGCCCGGGGGACGAGCCCGGCCAGGGCGTAGGCTATCTCAGCGACGGCACCATGGTCGTGGTGGAACAGGGACGCGAGCGGGTCGGCCAGACGATCAACATCGTCGTGACCAGCACGCTCCAGACCAGCGCGGGCAAGATGGTCTTTGGCAGAATTCGCGCAGAACATCGGCCCGCCGCAGAACGGACCACGGAAAAAGAGACCGCACGCAAGCGGTCCTAGACTCGGTTTTTCGCGGACAATGGCAGCGGTAGGGGCGCACGGCCGTGCGCCCCTACACGTGTAATTCGGCGAGTGGGCGGCAGGGCCGGTCTCGTCCGATCGTGAGAGAGGGGAGTCCGAAGTACCCGGCAGGCAGCTCTCGTTCTGACAATGACTCGGCGGCTGCAGTCGGTTGAAAGGATGCCGGATACCGTGCCGGAGGTCATGTTTCAGCGCGTTGTGATCGTAGGACCCGGACTGATCGGCGGTTCGCTTGGAATCGCTCTGCGCGCCGCCGGGCTGGCCGGGCGTGTGGTGGGCGTGGGCCATAGGCAGGAGTCACTCGACGCGGCGCTGGAGTTGGGCGCGGTGGACGAAGCCACTTTCGACCTGGAAGGCGCCGTGGCCGATGCTGACCTCGTGGTGCTGGCCGTGAGCGTGGGTCGGATTCCGGAACTCGCTTCCCGTGCGGCGCCGCAGATGAAGAATGGAGCAGTCCTTACGGACGTGGGAAGCGTCAAGGCGCCCATCTGCTCCGCAGTGGAGGCGCTGCTTCGAACGCCCTCTCGCCCGCGCGTACGATTCGTGGGCGGACACCCTCTGGCCGGCTCGGAGAAACGCGGCGTCCGTGCCGCAAGGAGCGACCTTTTCCGTGACGCGCTCTGCATCCTCACGCCCAGCCGGGTTACAGACCCCGACGGAACCGCTCTCTCGCGCGTACGCGACATGTGGCAGGCCGTGGGCTGCCGCGTTCGAGAACTGCCGCCCGAGCTGCACGACGAATTGGTGGCGGAAATAAGCCACTTGCCGCACGTTGTCGCCGCCTGTCTCATCAATGCCGTTTCGGACGGCGCTCTCGACCTGGCGGGATCTGGATTTGCGGACACCACGCGCGTGGCGTCCGGCGACCCAGGTCTCTGGCGTGACATCTGCATGGCAAACTCCCGGGCCGTGGACAAGGCGCTGCATACTTTTGCCGAGCAGGTGCGCACCTTCCGCAAAGCGCTTGCCTCCGGCGACGCGGATGCGATTGACGACTGTCTCCGTGGTGCTAAGGAACGTCGAGACGCGGGCTTCAGATAAACCGCCGCACAACAGCGCTTGCGAGGCGCGGCCACTTGCGTCCCGTTCTTGGACCGGACTCAGTTGTCTCATTACGGACTTTGGCTGTCGTGACCTTGACAGTGATTGGTCAGGTGCCGATAATCTGCCCTGCGAGCGACTCTTACGGCAATTCATCCTTTTTCCGTTCCAGAGGGACGTAGAGATGATGATAGGCAAGGCAATACGGCTGGAACGCATTATCGACAGGAATTCCGGCCGCACGGTCATCGTGCCGATGGACCACGGCATCACCTTGGGGCCGATCCGAGGCCTTGAAGACATGCCGCGGACCGTTGACCGGATCGCCAACGGCGGCGCGAACGCATTGGTGGTGCACAAGGGCATCGTGGCCTCCGGCCATAGAGGCTCCGGCAAGGACCTGGGCCTGGTCATCCATCTGTCGGCGAGCACCGCGCTGGGGCCGGACCCGAACGCAAAGATAACGGTCACCGAGGTAGAGGAGGCGATTCGCATAGGAGCGGACGCCGTCTCCGTCCATATCAACCTCGGCGCTCCCACCGAGATGGAGATGCTCAGGGACCTGGGAAGGATTTCTCGCGAATGCACTGATTGGGGCATGCCGCTGTTGGCCATGATGTACACCCGGGGGGCGAAGATAAAGAACCAGTTCGACGTCAGGCATGTCAAACACGCGGCGCGCGTGGCCGCGGAACTCGGCGCGGACATGGTGAAGGTGGTGTACACCGGCTCGGTGGCGAGCTTTCGGCAGGTGGTGCAAGGCTGCCCAGTGCCGGTGGTCATCGCCGGCGGCGAGAAGATGGAGTCCGAGCAGGAACTGCTTCAGATGGTCGCCGATTCGCTCGAGGCCGGCGGCTTGGGCGTGAGCATAGGCCGCAACGTATTCCAGCACAGGAGGCCTATGCGGATGGTGGAGGCCATCGGCGCCATGGTCCATCAGAACAAGAGCGTCGCCGCCGCCCTCCGCATGCTGCGGAGCAAGAGTAAATGAGCGTTACGCGTTCGGCATTTCGCATTTTTTGTTTTGCAATTTGCATTGAACAATGAAAAAGGTCTGGCTGCGCATCATTCCATGGAATAAGCAACTCGCCATCGCCGCGCTGGAGAGCGGCGCGGACGCGGTGTGCCTGGCCGAGGGCGACGCGCCGCGTATGAGGGAGTTGGGCCGCATGACCATTGTGGCGCCGGACGGCGACCTCAGGCCGGATCACGATCTGGTGGAGATGGAGATCCGATCCAAGGAGGACGAGCAGGCCGCGGCCCAGGCGCCCAGCGACAAGGTCCTGCTCCTGCGCATGAAGGACTGGACCATCATCCCGCTCGAGAATATTATCGCGCAGCGTGGGAAGCTCATGGTGGAGGTGGCCGACGCGGAGTCGGCTCGCACCGCTACCGGCATTCTGGAGAAGGGCGTGGACGGCGTGGTGCTGTCAACGAGCGATCCCGAAGAGGTCCGCAGGACGGTTCGCGCCGTGCGTGGCATCGGAGAGAGCGTGGCTCTGGAGCAGGCCACCATCAAGGAGATTGTCAACTTGGGCTTGGGCGACAGGGTCTGCATAGATACCTGCACCAACATGGAAGCCAGCCAGGGCCTGCTCGTGGGCAACACCACCGAGGGGTTCTTCCTCGTGCATTCGGAGAGCATCGAGAACCCTTACGTCGAGGCGCGGCCGTTTCGCGTCAACGCCGGTGCCGTGCACGCCTACACCGTTGTGCCGGGAGGCAAGACCCGCTACCTGAGCGAACTGAAAGCCGGCGACCCGGTGCTCATAGTGGATTCCCAGGGGCGCAGCCAGACTGCCTACGTCGGCCGATGCAAGGTGGAGCGCAGGCCGCTTCTGCTCGTGAAGGCCGAAGTCTCGGGCAAGGAGATCGGGCTGGTCCTCCAGAACGCCGAGACCATCCGCCTCACCACCCCGGACGGAACTCCGGCGAGCGTGGCCGTGCTGAAGCCCGGCGACAA
>SDBU01004151.1_pt1 | contig 17967 bp, 18 predicted proteins | sample 2277071 | NCBI WGS metagenome assembly SDBU01 (sample SAMN10397929, study PRJNA504765) | marine sediment metagenome | isolation source: marine sediment core GS08_GC12, 126 cmbsf | place: Arctic Ocean: Gakkel Ridge, Loki's castle | collected 2008 | reverse complement strand
GACACGGTCTTCCCCGGCCAGAAGCCCCAACACCTGCTGTGGAACGTGACGTCGGAATTCGAGGGGCAGGTCGAATTCGAGGTCAGCTACTTCACCAGCGGGCTGACCTGGTCCATGGATTACGTGGCGGTGACCGACCCGGACGAGACGGTGATGCAGTTCCGCGGCTACGTCCGTGTGTACAACCGCAGCGGTGAGGAATACGAGAACGCCGAGGTCCGGCTGATCGTCGGGACGATCAACCTGGTGGAGAAGATCGCCGACCTTGCCCGCCGGCGGGGGCAGCCCGTGCCGAAGCCCGGCGATGGCCGGTATAGAGACGCCAAGAATGAGGTCTTGAAGCGGGCTGCTGGCAAGGCTCATTACGTCGCTCGCAATGGCGGCCGCGGCGGGGGAGGCGCCACGGCGCCTAAGCAGGTAGTCAAGGAAGGCCTGAGCGAGTACTTCATGTTCGCCGTCGAGGGCACCGAGACCATCCCCAACGGCTGGTCGAAACGGATGCGGGCAGTCAAGGCCGACCAGGTCAAATTCGACATCGTCTACCGCATGCGGGCGTACCAATACGGCCCCCGGCCGGTGCGGTTTTTCATCTGGCGGAACGACGACGAGCACAAGCTGGGTGACTCGCCCCTGCCGAACGGACGCGTGCGGATCTTCCGCGACAACGGGGCCGGCGGGCTGGCGTACCTCGGCGAGCAGCTCATCCGCTACGTCCCCATCAAGGCCGAGATCGAGGTCAACCTCGGCCCCGACGACCTGGTGATCTACCGCACTCGCAAGGCGGCCACCAAGCGATTCAACTTCCACTTCCGCCGCCGCAACAACCGGGAATACGTCGACGGCTGGGACGAGCGCACCGAGTGGCTCGACACCATCCGCAACTACCGCACCAAGCCGATCACCTTCGAGCTTCGCCGCCAGTGGGGCGGGCACGTGGAGTACACCTCCGAAGTCGAGACCACGTTGTTCGACTACCGCACGATCGAAGCCAAGTTCACCGTGCCGGCGCGGGGCAAACGCGAGTACCCCGCCACGGTGGTGCTGCACCAGGGTGTCAACAGCAAGCAGTCGCGCATCGAACTGGAAAGGCCCAGATAGGGGATCGAGCATAAAGCGCCTGTTTCCGACTATGCTGATCGTTGCTGCGGTCGCGGCGCCGGCCGCGGCGAAGAACGTGGATTTGGTGACGTTGCCCAAGCGCGATAGCGTGCAGTTGTCTGGACTCGAGCGTTGGCAGGCGCTGTACCACGCCAGACCTCCTCAAAACAGCCGAGGCAGCCCGTTTTCGCTGCCAGGGGCGACGATCCGCCCCTAACACGGTAAGCGACCCGCCCACCGTCAGAATCCTGGCTCAGGGGCTGAAACTGCCCCTGTCGAGAGCTTTGGAGCCGATCATCCTGATGGCCGTGGGAGGGGCCGCCAAAGCTGCTGCCCCAGGTCCGGGGGACATCGGCGAGCTTGTGGTGGCGCTCAGCCGATGGCCCAGAGGCCACTTCGGCAGCAGGGCGCAGGCGTTCGGACAAGCGTTTGGCGGCGGCGACCAGGAGCAAGGAGACTCCGTGGTTCCACTGGTTCGATGGGCTTCGCCCACGGCTGAGAAACGTCCAGAAATGCCTATGTCTGGCGCGTCTTCTGTGGCGGCTAGCAGAGCGGCCGAATGCTGAGAAATGTTGAGATTCTGCGCACTCCTGACCGTGGCCACCGGAGCCAACGGATGATGACAAATGATGACATCTGGCGCGGTCAGCGCCGTGGCCCTGACTGCGCGGGATCGGCAGGGAACGGTGCTGCGCAGACCCATGGCGTCCGCCGGATTCTGCAGCCCTTCACCGGCAGGGATCAACCATCGGACCCGGTCGCCTGCGGAACTTGACTGGCCCCACGGGGCCATGTGTTCCCCTGTCGCCGAGGACAGATGGGGCACATTCCGCCATTATGCCCCAGACAAAACACTCAAGGTCGTCCGTGACGAGGTCTTCCCACACTTCAAGACCATCGGCGTCAATGGCAACGGCGGGAAGAGCACCTTCAGCGAATACATGGCCGACGCCCAGTGCCTGGTCCCCAAGCCCAGCCTGCTGGCCTCGGCTGTCAGCATGATCCACGACCTGCCCATCGAGGATACCGACACACCAAGGGCAACCTGTACGAGTACCTGCTGGGCAAGCTCACCACCGCCCGAGGTGGGCCCGTCTTGCTCGCCGATTACCAAACGGCATCGCGCTCGGCGATGGATATCTCGGTGCCCTGGGCAACATGAGCACCAGTCTCGTGTGCGGTTCTTCTGACAGATCAGGTGTCCAAGCCGATGATGTGCCACCACAAACCTGCAGACCCCTCGATACGGCCAGTTTTCGCAGCCAGAAGCGACGATCTGTCTCCGGCATGATGAACGGCACATCCGCCGCCCAAGTCGTGTCTGAGATCGTCAAACCGTTCCTGTGGAGAACTCTGGGATCCCTCCCGGGAGGCCCCGTCGATTACCACGGACACTGTCCTCCCCAGGGGTATTCCCCTTGTCCACTTGTACTCGGTGAACCGTCGGACGATAATGCACCTTGAAGGAAGCGATAGCTATGCGTGTTCTGGTCACCGGAAGCCACTCAACTGGCAAGACATCGTTGGTAGAGGCCTGTGCCGCTGCTTTAGAAGACCGACGGCCGAACAGCGTAGACGTGATCCCTGAAGTTGCCCGCAAGGTCATCGCCGCCGGATTCCCGATGGGTGCGGATGCAACCTTAGACTCATATGTGCTTTACATCGGGCTGCAGCTTGCAGCACAGCGTCAGGCGACGAGACAGCACGTGATCAGCGACCGCGGGATGATAGACATCCTGGCCTACATGAGAGCCAATGCGAATGCCGACATCCCCGACCACTTTGCCAAGTTGATCGAGGAACTCGTGCACCTGGAGAAAGGCTACTTCGACCTTTACTGCTACCTTCCAATGGAATTCCCGATGGTTCCCGATAATGCCCGGTCATCGGACGAAGAGTATCGGCATAACGTCGACCGACGCCTCGTGTCGGTTCTCTCGGAATACCAAGTGCCCGTGAAGAACGTGACGGGCACGCTTCGGGAACGACGAGAGAAGTTGCTCCAGTCATTCTGACCGCAGCCCCGCCTGTACGGGGACCACGTTGAACAAGGCAACAAATGATCCAGAGAACCTTCTGCCATATTCCCGGAATCGGTCAGGTGAAGGAACGACTCCTTTGGCAGCATGGGATTCGGACCTGGCGCGAACTGGCTGAGAAGCTTCGATCCGGGGCGCGACCGGCCGACCTGCTGCGAGGCAGAGACCGCAGCGGCCACCTGTTTCCAGAAGCAGGTGTGGCTGACAGACAAGCGGGAGAATGGCTTGCCGTAATCGAGCAGTCCTCTCAAGCTCTTGAGAAAAAGGACTACGCCTTCTTCCTTTCACGGCTGCCCGCCCACGAGCATTGGCGGCTCCTTGTCGACCGACTGCATGAGCCACTCTATCTTGACATCGAGACAACAGGACTGTCGAGCGAGCTTAACAACGTCACGGTTATCGGAGCGCTGCGTGGGCAAGAGTTCTATCAATGGGTCTGGCCCGAGCCGCTCGACGATCTCTGGGAGTTGATGGCCGACGCTACGCTGGTCGTCACCTTCAACGGGCGGCGATTTGATTTACCGTTCCTTGAACATCACTTTCCGGCCTGTCCCGCGGTAGCAGCCCACGTAGACCTGATGTATCTGACCGGGAAGCTACGCATCCCCGGCGGCCAAAAGGGAGCCGAGAAGCGTTTTGGTCTGGCCCGTCCGGATTCTGTCGATGAAGTCTACGGCGCAGTTGCCGTCGCTCTCTGGGCACAAGCCCTCTACGGAGACAGGAATGCCTATAGAACCTTGCTCGCCTACAACCGCGCTGACGTCGAGATGATGCCGAGGATCGCGGCCCGTGCCTGCAGGGAACTTGCAGAATTGACGCCCTTTTCAGGCCCTGCTCCTGGGGAGACCGGCGCCCCGCGATCTCGCTTGACCCACCGCCCAGTGAAGTTCGACGTTGTCCGCAGCAGTTGGCGGGAGCGGAGGGCTGGCCTCCACTTGCTGCTGCCGAAATTGGAGCGCAGATGTGGCCGAGCACCGACTGTTGTGGGCATAGACCTGAGGGGGACGCCAAAGAACCCCACGGGCATGGCTGTATGCCGGGGCCATGGGGTCGAGACTCAGATACTTCACACAGACGCGGAGATCCTCCAGGCGACTATCGCCGCTGAGCCGGGTATCGTTTCCATTGACGCCCCACTTTCCCTGCCCAGGGGAAGACGGTCGGTTTCTGACGATAGCCCCTGTCGCGAAAAGGGCGGGATCGTCAGAGATGCAGAACGGGTGCTCTGGTCACGGCGCATTCCAGTCTATCCGTCCCTTATCCGGCATATGCAGGGGCTCACCAGACGAGGCATCGCCCTGACCGCAAAGCTCCGGAAGCGCGGCATCCCCGTCATAGAGTCGTATCCCGGGGCCGCTCAGGACGTACTGGGCATACCCCGCAAGGGCGTTGACCAAGCATTATTGGCACTCGGTCTGAGCGAGTTCGGCTTTGACGTGCCACAGGGCATTACCCACGATGAACTTGACGCGATCACTTCAGCCTTGGTCGGGTATGTCTTCCTTGCGGGTGAGTACGAAGCGATCGGTGCCGACGATGAAGGGCACATGATCCTCCCAATGTCCACCTCCGCAATGCGTTGGAGCAACGGGCCGATGAATGGGAACTGCGGCTCGAGAGCGATCTGCCTGGCCGGCCTGCCGGGAAGCGGCAAGACAACGCTTGCGAGGGGCCTCTCGTCACGGTTGAGGTGCAAGGCTCTATTCCTTGGACACGAACTTCGAGTTCACGCCAAGAACGTGCCACAACTTGCCGAGGAGTTAGGGTGTGGGAAGCTCGCCCCGGAAGCACTCGTGGAGAACATTGTCTCTCAGGCTGCCACCGACGCTCAAGGCGAAGTGCTTGTGCTAGATGGGTTCCCACGGCATCCCGCTCAGGTGGGCCTGGCGAACACGCTTTTCGCGAGTTGGCAACTCGTTGTCCTGGAGGCAGACATCCCCGTTGCCGCGGCAAGAACCCGTAAGAGGATCACATGTGAGAATTGTGGCTGGGTCGGTCGCAGAAGCAGGAAACGCGTATGCCCGGTCTGCAACACGACCAGGCTACCGGAGAGGGCTGAGGACGATGCAAGCCTTCTGGCGAACCGCTTGCGAGAGGCCCAATCCAGGCTGGAGCAATTGCTGTCGTCGGTCGGTCGCGATTGTCAGGGCGCGATAGACGCCGGCATGGACACTGAACCCGTCTTGCAGGCTGCCGCAGAGATCGCTGGGACACACCTCGATAGGACACGCCCCCTATAGTCAGATTTGTCGCCTGGTCTCGCCCTTATCCTCTTCATACTCTACGAAAGCAGGATTTCGCCCTTTCTTGTCCGGGGCAAACCACGCATAGCTTCCGAAGGCGATCAGCCTCTTCCTGAACTCGTCCCTCCCGATATCATTGAGAGCTTCAGCAAGAGACTTTCCGTTGGATTTCAGCCAGGAGATGACCTGCTTAAAATCGCCATAGGTGAACAGGTCCAGGGCCTCCTTCTTGAAGCCCTTGACGAATTCCCGCAGTACGGGCTTCGCTGCCTTTGCCTCGTTCTTGAATTCGCTTTCAGTCTTCGCGGGCCCCTTGCCAGCCTTGGTCTTCTCTATGTCACGAAAGAATATGTGCAGGCCTTTGAGTTTGGCGTTCCAAGTCGGTGGTTTCACGCAAACAAGAAGATCGAACCGCCCGGGGCGCATGATAGCTGGATCGAACCCTTGTCTGTGGTTCGTTGCCATCAGGAACACCACTCTTGCCCGCTCGTGCAAATCCGCCAGTTTCGGCAACATGCACGTGGTAAGGAACTGACTCGTCATGTCCAGGGGACCGGTAGCTCGTTTGCGTTTGTCCTGGTCGGACTCACGACTCCGAACCAATGCGTCCATTTCATCAAACAAAACGACGACCCTGGACAGATCCATCAGGTCCGTGAAGATCTCGTTGGCCCGGGTATAGATCCTTTCCAGGCCATCGCTAAGGAACTTGGACGGGTCAAGCCTCAGAAGGGGCCATTCCAGTGTCTTGGCCAGGGCGCTTGCGATGCTGGTCTTTGATGTTCCGGGAGGGCCGAAGAGGAGGGCCGATCTCGCCCCCTTCATGGGTGTGCGGACCAACGCGATGGGAGTCTTGTAGTCAAACGCGTGCTTGATGATGTCTTCTTTGAAAAGCTTCTTGACGGTCGTAGACTCGTCGCCCTTCAGTGTGATGTCTATGTCAAGCAGCTTGGCCCACGCTTTCCTATCTCGCTTGATATGGCCGATATCATACTGCGATTCCAACCTCTTTTGGATTCTTCGCGAGAGAACATCTTGAAGCTCCCATAGGAACATGTGCACTACGGCTGTCGCCCACGATTCGGGCTTCCCCATCGCCAATGTCTGGACCTGTCCCCCCGAGTTCCAGCCCGAGTAGGTCCTATTCCTGTGGGTGTAGCGCAGTCGATTGCCCCGGCACCATTTCACAGCCTTCTGGAAGCCCTTGAAAACAGTTTCCCTCTCACAGAACTCTACATCATCCGCGCCAAAGGAGTCCAGCACGGCCTCGAGCATCTCAAACGTGAAGCAGTAGTTCGAGCCGCCTCCGCCCTTCTCCTTCTTCTGCGGGTAGTTGAACAGGGGGAAGTACTTCGGCCAGATGCCTGCATCTGTCTGCTTGGTCATCAGCAGAACCAGACCGTCCTCGAGTTCCGCACGCGTGGCCAAAATCCTGCACATGTGGGGCCTTAGGCCGAGAAGGGACCTATTGGCGAGATGACGCAGCTTGGCACACAGACTCGCGGCCATAGCCAGTGCCGCCGGATCCATGAATGCCTCATGGTCGGCGGCTACAAGGGATACCTGCTTTCGGAACTCTGTTGCGGCCCACTTGCAGAGCTTCTCCCATTGCCTTGGCGTTAGGTGGCCTCCCACGCCCCTTCGTTGTACCGCGTCGAGCCACCAGTATCCCACCGTCAGCGACGCTGGCTCTTTACTGTCCTCCCAAATCCGAAACGTGGTCGGCAATGTATGCCCAAAACTCTTCACAATCGTGGGCAGATCGAGTGGTTCCTCTATCGGCTTGTACGTTCCGTTACGTCGTTTCTTATGCTTCTGATGTTTGACGTCCCCGTACTCCGCAGCCTTCAATATGTCCGCCTCGTGAAGATAACCTGCCGCTCGAAGGACGATGGTCGTTGTGAATGCGTTCTTCGGGGGAAGCTGGGAACTGACCCATGCGTTCTTGGCGATCACGGCAAAAGCTTCTTCCACCGCTGCGGTCGTCTTATCCCTGCCAAACATATCCTTGAGCCTGTCAGTCAGAGACAGCGCCATAAGGCACGAACAGGTTGTCGTGGGGTTAGGATCTTTCTCGGTGCGATCAGAATCCGGCAAACGGAAGAACCTTGGTACTGTCTTATCCCAGAAGGAGCGAAGATCTTCGACGACTGTCGCGTTGAGTTCCGTGGCCTTCTCGCGCAGGTCGCGCATGTCTTTTATGGTGACCTCAGGCATGGCTTACCCCCACGCGCCGCTTGATGATAGTCGCCTGGTCGGTGGTGAACCCCGTGCCAACCAGCTCAACCGATACGCCGGTCTCTGCCTCGATGAAGTCGATGAATTGCGTAGCCTTGTCGCTTAGGCGATCATGTTCCCCGACGTTGTAGTTCTTGAAGTCGAGGCGGTCGAGCCCCATGATCGCCAGACTCGTGGGCTGATTGTACCGGCAGGCCGTTTTCACGAGTTCGATGTCAAACATGCCGACCCGGCGCAGCCGTTTCGTTACGGACGTGTATTCCTTGGTAGCCAACGGGGCGTTGCCGATCTCCCGTACCTTCTCCCACGTGATCTCGCCCGCCAGCGGTCCGCTGTTGCCGCCGACGCGGATCGGGAACGTGCGAATCACCATCAACACGAAGCCAACCTGCCTGGGTGACAGGCCGACTTCCATGGCGAAGCCCGCCGCTGTCGTGTCTCTCGACGTGACGAACGGATAGTCAGGGCCGTGGAGAAGCGAAAGGCCAAACCCCTGTGTGCCCTCAACGATGACGTCGCCGTCAGCCGCGAGTTGCGAGTGGATCAATGGGGCCACGGTCTCTACCCGGGCCCTGTCGCGGAGCGTCTTCGAGTCGCCAGCGAACCTGACGTGGCCGGAGCGTGCCATACGCCGCGTCAGAGCAGAGCCGGTGCCGGAAGACGTGCTCGCGATCGTGGCGACGAGGCCCTGTTCCTGTTGGCGATCCGTCTCTTCGACAAGAACGACGCGGGGATCGACGATCATCCGATCCGGTGGAATCTGCAGGTCCGCCAGTTCGGCCAGGAGAACGGCCTCATCGACGACACAGCCCGCAGCCAGAAGCAACGTGGCCTTGGGATGCCTTGCACCGGCGGGGACTTGCCTCAGGACCGTCTCCCGCCCACCGATTGTCACGGTGTGCCCGGAATTGGGTCCGCCACAGCGCACTACCCAGGGCGACTCCAGAGCGCCGGCCTGAAGGGCTACTACCTTTCCTTTGCCTTCCGAACCGTACTGGCCGCCCACCACGATCGTGCAGGGCATGTGCATTCTCCTGTGGCACCTCGATGTTGACGACCCACGGGGTGGAGGCTACCAAGAACACATGGGCAGGTCAACCAATCGGGTCTGGGTGGGGAAGAACTCGAAAGCAGTTCGCCTCCCAAGGCCAGGATTAATGCCGGTCCAAAGGTGCCGAGAGTCGATTGGTTTCTATTTGTGACCAAGGGGTCTGCTCGGGGCTGACCCTTCGACAAGCTCAGGGCGAAGCGGGCGATCGGATTCGAACCGACGACGTCTAGCTTGGGAAGCCGAACGGCGCGCTTCCTAACGACCTTTCAAAACAAGAGCTTAGGGATTCGCCTACGCCCGTGGTGCCGAGATTGGTGCCGAGCAAACCGGGGGACCCGCAGGGTTCGGCCGGTTCCGAGTCCGACCGGCTGGCGGTGATGGCGGATCTGCTGGCCGACCTGCCCGTGGCCGAATGGCTGGACGTGATTGCGGATCTGCTGGCCGGCCTGCCCGTGGCCGAATGGCTGGACGTGATCGCCGAACTGGCCCCGGCCAACCGTGCCACAATCGCCCGTATGCTGACCGGCCGTCAATGCCGAGGAGGCTGACCATGACGTTGGCGTCGTCAGGAGCCCCAAAAGTCGCCGACTCGGCCGTTCCTGGCTGTCAGGGGCGACGATCTGCCCCAACACGATGGGAAGGTCCAGCCGGCCGCCGAACTCGTGTCTTAGGCCGTCAAATCGCCCCTGTGGGGAGCTTCGGGCCTTTCTCATGCGATCCTCCCTGGTGTTCCCCGGAGGGCAAGATCATGCCATGAAGCAGGCCTACCCGCGATTGTCGACCCAGAGCAGGCTTGGCCCTGCAGTGTCTCGGGAGGTCTTGATATGTCACGCTTTGCCTGCGATAATGCCTGGACGCGTCCAGGATGGTGGTCCGCCGCCAGTACTTGGAGTTGAGTGGATGAGCGCGGAAGAAGATTCGATGCATGGAGACGCCGCACTTCCAGAGAGGGGTCCCCTGGATACGGCCAGGGAGGACGGCAAGTCCACGGGTCTTCACACCAAGGGGGCAGCTGCGCTGTACAACGCAGTTGAGGAGTACCTTCGGCAACTGCTTGGGTCCGCCGAAGAGATCGGCAGGGAACTGGAATGCTGCATGTCCTCGACGTACCAGTCGAATCGTAGCTTGGCAATAGGATACTGCAGAGCGCTGCAGTGGCAACTCCGGCCGGTCGTCCGCATTGGCCAGATCGACCTCGATGTCCTGGCGGGGTACGGCGTCGCACCGGCCTCGCTGTTGAGCATGTTGAGCCGCGGCATACTGGGAGAGGATTTTCCTCGCGCCACCAGGTGGCTTTGGTCTCTGCTGGATGACCTGCCTGAGGGTATCTGGGCCGGGAAAGAGCGTCCGACCGAGTCGCTCCTGGGTGGCTGGCAGAAGGCCACGGAGCTTCTTCGTGGCTGCCTGGAGTCGAACCTGCCCAGATCCCGGCAACAGTGTGGCATAGAGCTTCCCAAGCCCGAGTTGTCTGCCGAGACAGCCGCGCGGCCCGCAGTTGCAGATCCCCCCGGACCTAGACCCGAGCATGTGGCCGAGCGGGGCAGGCCGATGGCGCAAGCAACCAGCTCTGGAGATGAAAACCAAGCGGGGGGACCACCGAAGCAGGCCACCGACCGCACCAGATCGCCCAAAAGAAAATGGACTCAGAAAGGCGTTGACGAAGCGATCAGGGAGTACAAGGCAGCCGGTGGACGGCCGGCGAGATACGCCGAGCTCAGAGAAGCCGTTAAAAAGGGGAATAAGGGAGCGAAGAAGGAAGCGCGGAAGATATTCGGACGCAATGCCATTGCCAAGCATCTGCGTTGCTCAACGGTGCTCGTGAGCAGATCTGAAGTCTGGGTGGGGATTGCGAAAGAGATGGGAATCCCTCTGAACCGAGAACGGCCGAAGGGGACCCGTCGCACCAGTAGACCAGGCCCTGTCGGCCACGATATGGCAGTCGAGGAACTCTCCGCCGACGCGTCCAAGGTGGTTTCTCCAAGCGCAGAGTTAGAGAAGGAAGAAGAAGAGGAGACTCTGCGCCGCATTCGCCTCTTGGCTGAGTCAGGGCGCAAGAAGGATGCTGAAGCCCTGTTGGGGGAGTACAAACAAGGGAACATGACGGACGAGCAGGTCCGGCAGGCTGTCCAGGTCCTGCTGGGAAAGGCCGAATAGCCCACATGTTGCCTGAGCGGGATCGCGCCAGCATTGGTTAGCCCCAGTGGGGCAAGGGCCCAGGGATGCGAAGGCCGGCGGCAGTGTTGGCGCGAACGGCCCCCTTTCCTCCTTGAGACGACCAGGTTTTGAAGGAGGCAGGTGGGCACGAGGGGGCTAGGATGCCAGCGAACAGCGCCGGCCGGGGATAGCCGCTGACCAGATGCAGCATGCGGCTCCCTAACTCCTTCTCCTACAAACAACAAAGCCATCGCGCCACACGAAACCTCTCAAGTCTGATGCGGTATCCGGGATAGGTCTCCTGCCACCTCTTTCGGTCAAACTGGGCGCGCCCACCTGTAACTGGGCGCGCCCACCCGCAAGTGGGCGCGCCCAGTTTTCGCGCGTTCTTACGCCAGAAAACGCCTCCAAATGACTTGGTGCGCACCCAGTTGCCTACCTCCGTAGGCTGCAGTCGCGGCCATCGGCAACAAGGTGTTCTTAGGAGTTTGAAGATGGAGCGAGAGAAACGATCAGCCACCGCCGGGGCGAGTGCCGGCGGGGGGGCACGGACGCCCCGGGAAACGTCCCTTCTGGTCGACGTCAACGAGGTGGCCGCTCTGCTGAAGTGTTCGGTCCGCCACATCTGGAGGTTGGCGGACGCTGGTAGGATGCCGCGGCCCCATAAGATCGGCGCGCTTTGCCGCTGGGACCGCGCGGCGGTCGAGCGGTGGGTCGGCGACGGCTGCCCGAACTGCCGTTCGACAGGCTCACGGCGAGCCGGAAGGGAGGGGCGGCGATGACCGGGTTCAGTTCGCCCTCTCTCCCAAGCAAGGCGCGGCAGGATGCCGTCGCCGAACGAGCGGGACAAATGCCGAGGAGCTTCCGGGAGACGTACATGAAGGCTACACGCGGGAAGGCGTCGCCCCGCGTGGCGATCCGGGCGTTCTGCTGCGAATGCGCCGGCTGGCAGCGGCCGGAAGTGACCCGCTGCACCGATACGGCCTGCCCGTTGTGGGCGTACCGGCCCTTCGTCGGCCGTAGGGAGTAAAGCAAGCGACCCGCCCGGCGTGTTCTTCGCGGAAGCGCCGGGCGGGCCAACCTTACGAAAGAAAGATCAACTACAATGAACAAGAATACACGGAATGCTGATCCCGTTCAAGCTTTCCTCACCAGTCTGAAATGCGTCAGGCAGGCAGGCCCCGATCAGTGGATGGCTCGATGCCCGGCCCACGACGACGAGCACGCCAGCTTGTCCATCGCCCGTGGCCGGGACGGCCGGGCGTTGATCGACTGCAAGGCCAACTGCAAGACGGCCGACGTGCTGAAGGCCGTCGGCATGACGATGGCCGACCTATTCCCGACCTCGTCGCCTGCCGGGGACAGGAAACCATCACCGGCGGCGCGAGCGACGGCGGCCAAGCCGGAGAAGAAGCCCAAGCGAGTCTACAAGACCCCGGCCGAAGCCTTCGACGACGTTGCCCGACAGGTCAAGGGGCGGTTTGTGGATGCCTGGGCCTATCCCGGCGATGGGTTCCGCGTGGCGCGGTTCGCGCTGCCGGAAGATGGCAAGACGTACCGGCCGATCTATCGCCGAGGCAAAGGCTGGGCCGTGGGCGACCCGGACGGGTTGCTGCCGCTGTACCGTGGGGACAAACTTGCCGGTGCTGATGATCCGGTGGTGGTACTCGAAGGCGAAAAGTGCGCCGACGCGGCCGGTAGTATCGACCTGACGGCCGTGACGAGCGCCCACGGGGCGGGCAGCGCGCACAAGAGCGACTGGCGGCGGCTGGCCGGGCGGGAGGTCATCATCGTGCTCGACCATGATGACGCCGGCCGGAAATACGCCGCAGAGGTGGCGGCGATCCTGTGGGCGCTGTCGCCCCCGGCCGAGGTGAGAATCATCGACCTGCCCGGCTTGGCCGAGCATGAAGACTTCGCCGACTGGATCAATGCCGATGGGCCGATGGGCGACAAATCGGCCGAGGAGATTGTCGGGGCCGTGCTGGCCCTGGCCGAGACGGTCGAGCCGTGGAAGCCTAAGGCCATCCTCACGGCTGCCATGCCGGTAGTCACCTGCCTGGCCGATGTGCAGCCCCGGCCGGTGGAGTGGCTGTGGCCGTCGCGGGTGCCGCTGGGCAAGCTGACGCTGCTGGCCGGCGATCCCGGCTTGGGGAAATCGTCCATCACGCTCGACATGGCCGCCCGCGTGTCGAGAGGGATGCCCTGGCCCGACTGCCCGGCCGAGGCGAATGAGATCGGCGGCGTGGTGCTGCTGGGCGCCGAGGACGACGTGGCCGATACGGTGCGGCCGCGCCTGGATGCCGCCGGAGCGGATGTGACGCGGATTGTGGCGCTCCAGGCGGTCAGGCGGACAGATGCGGAGACCGGCGAGGAGCGGGAGTATCCATTCGACCTCAGGCGTGACCTGCCGGCGCTGGAGCAGGCAGTCGCCAACATGGGTGACTGCCGGCTGGTGATCATCGATCCGATCAGCGCGTACCTGGGCGGCGCCGACTCACACCGCAACGCCGAGATTCGCGGCCTGCTCGCCCCGCTGGCCGACCTGGCCGCCCGTCACGGCGTGGCCGTGGTGGCGGTGACGCACCTCCGCAAGGGCGACGGCCCGGCGCTGTACCGGGCTATGGGGTCTCTGGCCTTCATCGCGGCGGCCCGCGCCGGCTATGTCGTGGCCAAGGACACGGACGATGCCACGGGTCGCCGCCGGCTGATGCTGCCGTTGAAGAGCAACCTGAGCAGCGATCAGTCGGGACTCGCCTACCGGCTGGACGATTCGATGAGCTTCAACGGCCAACCGGTGGTGGCATGGGAGGCCGATCCGGTGGAGATTGACACCGATGAGGCCCTCCGCTTCGACAGGGGCCGGTCTGCAAAGGCATCGCCGGAACTGGATGAAGCCCAAGACTGGCTGGCCGCCGAGTTGGCCGAAGGACCCCGACCCGTCAAAGACATCCTCGCCCACGCTCGGCGAGATGGCATCGCCAAGCGGACACTGGACCGAGCGAAGGGAGAGATGGGGGTGCTGGCAGAGAAGAGCGGGTTCCGTGGCGGCTGGGTGTGGAGACTTCCCAACACGGAAGGCGACGCGGGCGAGAGCGGCGGCGACGAAGGCGAAGATGGCGCCGGCGGGAAAGACGATGACGAGGAGGAGGACGATGACGAAGACGACGAAGAGCGCCAAGGCCCCAAAGGCAGATACGTGGCAACCTTCGCGGCAGGTGGCAACCTTGGGGAGTTTCCTAAGGAATCTGGGCGTTCTCCGCCCCCGAATGGGCCGCCGCGCCCGAAGAGCGCCACGTAGTGGAGTGTGGCAACCTTCGGCGGCGCGAGAAAAAGAACTTGGAAGGCGCTTGACATGAATCGTTGGCGTGATGATAATTAACATCATGTGGGGCAAGCAGACCATGACGGAGCTTCTGAAAGAGCGATTGCGAGAAGCCAAGTCCATCCGGGGCGTGGCCCGCGAAACCGGCGTGCAACACGCTTCGCTTGTGCGGTTCCTCAAGGGTGAAACTTCGCTGCGGCTGGACAAGGCCGACTTGCTGGCGGTGTACTTCGGGATCGAATACCGACGGCCCCCACGAAGAGGGAAATAACCGTGGCAACAGTGTACAGGAAAACCTACACAAAGCCCTTGCCCGAAGGCGCGGAGTTGCTCACCCGCAAAGGGGTGCCGTCTGCACGCTGGAAGGGCGCCAAGGGCAAGACCCGGACGGCGAAGGTGACCACCGGGACGGACGGATCGCCCCGCCTGCTGATCGAGGCGGGCACCTTCACGGCCAAGTACCGAGACGGCGTCGGCGCCCTGCGGGAGGTGGCGACCGGCTGCCGGGATGGACAGGCCGCCCGAGGGGTGCTCCACCAGTTGCTTGCAAGGGCCCAGAGCGTCCGGGGCGGGTATGTGACTGCTGAGCAAGATCGGATCGCCGATCACCAGCAGACTTCCTTGGCCGAGCATTTCGATGCTTACATTCAGCATGTGGCCAGCAAGGACACGACGGCTGGACACCGCAGGACGACGCGGAGCTATCTGGATCGACTCGCGGCCGATTGCTCTTGGTCACGGCTGGTGGACCTGCAGCGTGATGGCCTGGAACGGTGGCTTGTTGCGCGAGCCAAGGAGGGGATGTCCGCCCGAAGCCGCAACGCATATCGTTGTGCGGCCGTCAGCTTTGTCAGCTGGTGCGTCGGTGCCAAGCGATTGGCGGTGAGCCCCTTCGCGGGGATCGCCAAAGCGAATGAGAAGTCCGACCCGCGCCGCCAGCGGCGAGCACTGACAGCAGAGGAACTCAGGCTGCTGCTGGACGTGGCGCATCGCCGGCCGTTGTTGGACCGGATGACAATCCGGCGAGGAGAGCGCAAAGGCGAGACAGTCGCCAAGTTGCGGCCGGAGACCGTCGCCAGTCTGGAAAGGCTCGGCCGGGAGCGGGCACTGATCTACAAAGCGCTCGTGCTGACAGGACTTCGGCGGGGCGAGCTCGCCTCGCTCACCGTGGGCGATCTGGAGCTTGACGCGGAGCACCCCCACGCAGTGTTACAGGCCGCCGCAGAGAAGAACCGCCAGGGGTCGGGGATTGCTCTCCGAGCTGATCTTGTTGCAGACCTACGTCAGTGGCTTGCCGAGAAACTGAAGACCGAGCAGGCCGCCGCCAGGGCTGCCGGGACACCATTGCCCCGAGCTCTGTCCCCCGGAACGCCGCTGTTCACCGTGCCGACGGCGCTGGTGAAGATTCTGGACCGGGACTTGGTCATGGCGGGGATCGCCCGGAAGGTGGTGGACAAGAGAACGGGGAAGAGCCGGATCGACAAGCGGGATGATCGGGGCCGATCCATCGACGTGCACGCCCTGCGGCACAGTTTTGGCACGCACCTGTCGATGGGCGGGGTCCCTCTGCGGACGGCCCAAGCGGCGATGCGGCACAGTGATCCGAGCTTGACCGCCAACGTGTACACAGACCCCCGCCTCCTGGACGTGGCCGGAGCGCTCGATGCACTGCCCGATCTTCCTCTGGACGGGGGCACGCAACCGGTGCGGGACAGGGCCACCGGCACGTATGACGATGGCGCGCTTGCACCGCTGCTTGCACCAGATTGGTGCAAGCGAGGCCAAACAGGTGCAAACGGTGGCAAAACTGCCAACAGGCCCCACGCGCAACGCAGCCGCAAGGCCCCTGCTGCAAGTACATGCGAGAGCAAAAGTAAACGGCCGCTGCCATCGACAGGCAACGACCGTCAAAACTCGGGGCGACTGGATTCGAACCAGCGACCTCTTGACCCCCAGTCAAGCACTCTAAACCAAGCTGAGCTACGCCCCGGCGTAATCGCTTGTGATTGATATTATCGTCGGGGAGGGCGTTGGCGTCAAGGGGGGTGAAGGAAAACCCGTCGGCTGGAGGCGGGCGGTTCAGTGGAGGTCGGTTTCGGGGCGGGGGAATCGGACTCGGAATCGGGCGCCTTGGCCGGGTTTGCTGGTGACGGCGATTTCGCCGCCCATCTCGGTGACGATGCCGTGGACCACGCTGAGGCCGAGGCCGGGGTTGCCCGCGTTGCCGCCGGCCAGCAGGCCCTTGGTGGTGAAGAACGGCTCGAAGACCATGGGCAGGTTCTCGGGGGGAATGCCGCCGCCGGTGTCGGCGAAGTCGAGGCACACCCAGGTGGCGTCGGCGTGGACGCGGAGGGTCACATGCCCGCCGTCGGGCATGGCCTCCTCGGCGTTGGTCAGCAGGTTGCCGAGCAACTGGTGCATGCGGTTGGCCTCGACGGCGATGATGGGCACCGACTCGAGTTCGAGCTCCAGCTTGATGCCCCGCTCGGCCAGCGGGCGTTCGACCAGGTGCACGAAGGTCAGCGCCACCTCGGTCAGGTCGGCCAGGTCGAACCGGCGGGTGCCCTGTTCGGCGAAGCTGAGCAGGCTCTGGGTAAGCTTGGCCACGCGGGCGGTGGCCTCGGCGGTCATCTGGAGTGCCCGCCGGGCGGCGGCCGGGTCGGCGCTGGTGAGGGCGTAGTCGACGAAGGTGGCCACGCCGCCGAGAATGTTGTTGAAGTGGTGGGCCACCCCGCCGGCCAGCGTACCGAGGGCGGCCATCTTCTCCGCCGCGGCCAGTCGTTCGGCCATGCGGGTTCGCCCGGTGATGTCGCTGACCCACGCGACGACGCCGGCGGGCTTGCCGGCGGCGCCGAGGGTCGGCCCGATCACCGCCAGCAGGATCATCGTCTTGCCGCCGCGGCCAAGCTGCTCCACCTGGAATTCCCGGGTGACGCCGTCCCGCAGGATTCGCTTCAACAGCCTACCGAACACGCCGCGGCGTTTTTTCTCGGTGATCGACACCAGCGGGCGGGTAAGCATCTGCTCGGCCTGGCGGGCGAACAGCCGCGTGGCCGCCGCGTTCCACAAGGTCACCTTCAGCTCGGCGTCGGTGGCGATGAGCGCGGCCGGGGAGTCGTGGCACAGTCGGCCGTAGAAACCGTCATTCCCGGCGGGCGGCGATGGTTCCGCAGCGTTCATCCGGCCTCCGGGTTCAACTTGGCGGCGAAGACCTGGGGAATCACCACCAGCAGCGTTTCGTAACGCATGCCCGCCTCGATCCCCACCAGGAACCGGTTGCCCGGCGAGCTGGGCCGGCGGGCCATCGCCCCGGGGCCGATCACCACGTACTGCCCCTGCGCCACGCGAAGGGTGAACTCCAGCGCCTCCAGGGGCAGCGACACCGGGCGGTTCCGGCGGATGTAGCCGGAGGGCGTCTTGACCAGCCGCGACACCCGCCGGGTCGTCCGCACCACGGGAACCATCTGCAGCAGCACCTCGGAAGGGTCCTCGGCGTTGAGATGGCAGATCAAAGCCAGCACGTTGTCCCCGGGCGGGAAGTCGTACCCGCGAAGCTGCCCGGTCCCCGAGAAGACGAACATGCGCTGTTCGTCGAGCCGTTCTTTCAGCACGCTAAGCTCGACCTGCAAGATCGCGGTACTTCGAGAGAGGGGCCGCTTCTGGAGGGCGTCAAACTTGTCGCGGTATTCCTCGGCAATATACTCGGCCAGCTTTTGAGCCTGGACGGGGGCGTCGGCGAATTCGACATTGATGTAGAAGATTTCGGAATTGGCGAAGTTTTCTCCGATGGGGGTGGTAACCTTTATGTGCTTGATCTGT
>SDBU01004150.1_pt1 | contig 17967 bp, 29 predicted proteins | sample 2277071 | NCBI WGS metagenome assembly SDBU01 (sample SAMN10397929, study PRJNA504765) | marine sediment metagenome | isolation source: marine sediment core GS08_GC12, 126 cmbsf | place: Arctic Ocean: Gakkel Ridge, Loki's castle | collected 2008 | reverse complement strand
GGGACGGTTTTACGGGCAAGGTAAAGTTAGCAGAAAGAAAGCGGCTGAATAGTCTGGTTATCGAGAGAGATGAGAGACTTTGCATTCTTTGTGGAAAAGCCGCCGCTGATGTTCATCATATTATCCATCGCAGTCAAGGGGGGAAGAATAGCCCTATAATCTGGCAGGAAAAGAACATGTGCTGTCTCTGTTGGGACCATCATGTGGAAAGTCACGATGAAAGACCACGAGAAATGTGTGGTGAACTTCTAAAGAAAATGCAGGAACTTTACCAGTATGATTATTCAGATGACCCTTTTCGCCAGCGCCTTATAGGGAATTAGAGAGGTGATAGATGGAGTTTCTGTATGAACTAAAGTTAAGAGGCTCTTCTAGGGTTTTTGCTGATGGGTTCTCTCCGGGCGTATTAGTATCTCAGATAGTAAGTTTTGATGGGGTAAAAGAAGATGCTTGGAATACAGAAGGAATGTTTGTTGCATCTCTGCTAGGTGAAGAAAACGCCTTTATCAAGAAATACATAGAGGTAGTTATTACACCTCTTGAGAAGGGGTCCCTATGAATATTGACCAATGGGTAAAAGATAACACAATCCATAGAATAGTAGCAGGCTCTCATCTCTACGGTACAGCTCGACCAGATTCTGACATAGATATTCGTGGTGTTTGCCTTGCTCCGCCCGAAACTCTGATAGGCTTGTCCGAGTTCAAACAATACCAAAAAGAGGGCGAAGATTGGGTGACCTATGAACTGCGACGATTCTGTTCACTAGCCCTGAACGCCAACCCTAATATTCTTGATATCCTCATGTCTCCTGAAGATGTGTGGCAGATTCGTGATCGGCGGTGGGAGACTGTTTACGAAAATCGACAGGCGTTTCTGAGCCAAAAGGTTCGATATACTTTCAGCGGATATGCAGTGTCACAATTGAAACGAATACAACGTCACCGTCGCTGGTTGGTTGATCCTCCCGACCACAAGCCTTTGCAGGAAGAGTTTGGGGGTGTTTGGGATGGATCGACGTTTCAATTCCCGAAAGTGTCTAGAGAAAAAGAGTACCAGTCAGCTTGCCAAAAGTGGAAGAATTATCAAAGGTGGCTTTCCGAGCGTAACCCCAAACGGGCCGCGTTGGAAAGACAATTTGGGTACGATACGAAACATGCTGGCCACCTAGTTCGTCTAATGCTTCAGTGTACGAGATTGCTTCGCGATGGTACGTACAACCCACGGTTAGCTAATGATGACTTGGTGATGGTACTGGCTGTACTAGACGGAGCATGGGAATATGGTGTGCTAATTCGCTGGGCGGAGGAAATGGATGAGCACGTTCATGAGATGCCCAGTGTACTTCCAAAACGACCCGACAGAAAGTTGGTAGAACAACTATGTATGGATATATATCTTAAGGAATTAAGGGGGAAGAAATGAAGTTCAGTCACCGTATCATAGGTAAAGGGAAGAAAACAAGAATTAGTCTTTCCCAAGCTAACAAGGGAACAAAAACGGCTAAGAAACCTAGGAAAGTGAAGTAGTGGCGCGCTGGCAAAGGTGGGGGCGAACGGTGTGCTTGAAACTAAAGCGGATACACCGTTTGGGGGGGTAGAGGAATGAACGAATATACAAGGGTAGCCCCTGGTATCTGGGGATGCAACGATTGCGGAGCTTCTGGCCCAGTTGTCAAAGAGATTGTGCATCACGCCACTTGTCAACCTGGTGAGAGCGAACGGTGGCGTGAGTTCTACAACCAAGAAGATGAGGATGGCGGGGGGGGGATGACTGAAGACCTTGTTTACGACTGTCCAAACTGTGGCTCGCAAGAGTGCAGGTTAGACCATCAGGACGTTTTCCTGGGGGTGGACGTGATCTTGTGCTGGGACTGCGACCATGAACACACGGTGGTATCGGGAACAAACATACTATTTTGACAAGTACGGGATCAAGCCAGTGGTCACGGGTGTGTGTCTGTAATGCCGGCTCGCGGCACACCAACCCCGTGTGTGACATTTTTCCAGAGGGGGAGAGGGGTGGATGGCCCTGTAGCACAATTGGCAGGAGGCAATGGTTTCAAACGCCATTCAGTGCAGGTTCAAATCTTGATAGGCCCACAAGTTTATCAACAAGAAGAAAACAATGAAATGTAGCCACTGTGGAACTAAAATCAAAGTAGGTAAAGCCGAATGGGTAGACAGAAAACCCATATGTAAAGAATGCGTTAGACCCGCTCAAGGTTTACCACCCGCAGAAGGCCCCTTCGATTTCCGCAAGAAATTGGATAGGGGTGCGGAAGAGTTGAAATAGTTCTTGGTCACTAAGAAATTTTCGACCAATTTTGAATATTTTAATACAACTCCCTGTTACACGCTTGACTTTGTCCCCAGTCAATGCTAAAATATGTAGACTGATGGAGGATTTATCAACATTTATTAGTACTAAGAAAAAGGCGGAGATGGAAAAAGTCTGGGGAGAAACACATTGCCCAATGTGTGAAAAAGAACTGTCGCAAGATGAAGATTATGAGAACTACCAGCCAGGTGGTGGAGAACATTTGTGTTGGAATTATCCTTTACATCTATGTGGTGAAGATACGGTGGAAGAAAGACTGATAGCAGTTCTTATAGAAAGGGACAAATTGAAAGGAATATGAACATACCAGATAAAATCTATTTGCTAATCAAAGATGAAGACGGAGAAGAGCCCGACGAGGTGATGTGGTGCGAAGACAGAGTTCACGATACTGATATTGAGTATGTGCGCCCTAATCTCATTGTAACATTTAGAGATTACTGGTGCGAGAAGTGTGGCGTTGAGAGTGTTTTCTGGCAATGTAAAATTTGCGGGAGTTGGTGCTCGCCTATATTGAATCGAACATTTCTTAGTGCTAAGAAAGGGGTGCAAAGGTGTTGAAGAAGACTAAGCAAATCGGGGTTGCAATTTTCTACATACTTGGCTTCACTGGGCTTCTTGACATGGTTGTACAATTTTTGACTGGGGGGGAAGTGAAGATTATCCACTCTATTTTGAATTTGTTCTTTGGCTAATGGGGGGACCAGATGAGAATAGAAGGCAGTCATTTAGTTTTTGAATCTGGCAAGAAAGTCTACGCATTTGGAGGAATCATTGGTCTGTGGCCAGACGGTTCAATCTCTGGAGGCTACGATCAGAAGATAGATAAAAGCTGGAATACAGAAACGGAAGAGCTTGAAGATATACTTACTCCCGAAATGAAAAGGGAGTTGGCAGAGTATATGGTGGAGAAATGGTCTCAACTTTTGGAGTGAGAAAATGGCGACAATAAGAGAATGGTTGAATGAACTGAATTTCGACTGGACAGAAGGAAGGATTATTTACCAACCCTCCGAGGGTCACCCCTGTTGGAGCAGGCCCGTGGGGGCAATAATTCTAGATCACGACGATCCGATCTTAGATAGAGAGTTCAACGAAGACATTGGGGGTGAAGGTTGTCCAAGAATTCTGGCCGAAGACGAATCAAAAATCATCTTTCCCTGTCAATACAACAAGTCAAGTTGGCTAGAATTTGTCTACAAAAACACCTCTCTGTATCTCGATTGGGAAGAGAACGTCATTCCGTATTCTGGATTTTAATGTTCGGTTAGATTTCATACCTAAAAATCATGCTTTTAACGGAAATTGATTCATAAATTTTAAGGTAAAAGGCTTGACTTTTCGGGGAAAATATGCTATAATGTATGTAAGATAAAATAAGAGTTTTGAATTCCTGCCCTACTCGTGACAGAAGGCTTTATGAAACGCCGACTTTGGACTAAAAGTAGCCAGGCGGAACGAACCAATAGGTGTCTTGTCCAGTGGATACTCCCTTCGGGTAAGTCTGCTGCGGGGCGACCAAAAGGGGAGAGCTAGACGGTAGGGCAGGGACATAGGCTGCGGCGGTGTGGCGATATGACACACTGCTTAAGACGTGCCCTGATAAGGGGTGTGCGCGAAGCTGGCAATCTGGTGGGGGCAGAGAGTGGAATGAGCCACAGGAAAAAGCTTAATCGGAGCGCAAGTGCGCAGTGTCGGGAAGGACAGGTCGTAAGCAAAGACCCTACCCCCTGTTACCCGGCACACGAAAAACGGGAGTCGCACAAAAGCCAGTACAGCCGGGGCGGGACCGGCCCGCAGCCTTGATATTATCAATAGGAGGAGTCAAGTCAAATGTCAGAACTTACAATCACCGAAGCACTTGCCGAGATTAAGACCATCGGCAAACGTATCATCAAGAAGCGCGAATTCATCACGAATTTCATTTACCGCCAGGAGAAACTGAAAGACCCGTTGCAAAGTGATGGTGGGTCGGTGGAGGTGATTAGGCGTGAGCGACAGTCCATTCACGACCTGGAAGAGCGACAGATTGCCCTCCGAAGAGCAATCGCCGAGGTTAACGCCCAGAACATTATCAAAGTCGGTGATCAAGAACGCTCTATTGCAGATTGGCTGGTTTGGCGGCGTGGTGTAGCCCCTGGAATGCAACAGTTCTTATTCCAGATAAGCAGCCAGCTTGCCAGAGTTCGACAAGACGCCATGCGGAAAGGTGTACTTGTAACATCTGGTGAGGCCAAATCACCTCAAGATATTGTAGTGAATGTCAACGAACAGGAATTAGCCCAGGAAATCGAACGGCTCGAGGAAATCTTGGGTTTGTTGGACGGACAGTTGTCGTTGAAGAATGCCACTATCACATTAGATATTTAATGGGGGGGGAATGAAGATAGACACAAAAAACAAATTATCAATTGTATTCTGGAAGATTCTACGAAAATCTCGTGTATTTAGATACTGGTATAAACGTTTTCTAAATGAATTGATGTTTGATTTGCAACTCTACGATATCGAAGGAGATCAAATAACTGCGAAATACCAAACCAAACTTCATAAGGCTAATACTGCCTAACTGATTCTTAGTACTAAGAAAAGGGGAGGCGAAATAAGAACATAAATCAAAATGCTTTCGGTAGCGAAGTGGGATAATAGCGTGGGGAAAACTATAACAGAAACCTTCTGGAAAAGGTGAAAAATCCTACGGGTCGCGTTAGAAGCTTAAACCTCAAAGCGCAAAGTTTCTACTACTAAAGCTCAACACTGAAAGATCAAAGGTGGTTCAAACCCATCGTTAATCTGGTTGGTATAGAAATATATCAAACGCCCAACTCCGTGCAGGGCGTTCCCAGGGTGGTGGCAGCTATCAGGAAGCATTTTAGAAACGAGGGGTTTTCAATGTCAGACTTTGAAATACCAAATAAAAAATACGTTACTACAATTACCATTATGCGTCCAGGCTACCGTGTTTTTGTAGACTCTTTGGAAGAGGCAGAGGAAAATGCAGAAGCTTTAGTAAGAGATCGTGTATCTGAGAAAGACCGTAGTACTACTCAATTTCATATTGCCCCACTAGAGTTAGTAAAACAGAAGAATAAGAAAGAATCTTAACAAGTTTTGTCTCCTGATCGGTGGGCATAGGCCGTGGACAAACAGTGTGGCTAGTCAGTGTGCGCTATCCGGAGCTCTGATGAAAAAAAATGATACGAGCCGACTATGTTAAGGAAACAGTAGGCATTCGCTCAATATGATAGGGCTAGAGTGCTGAATCAAGGCAGAGGAACTTGGGGCCACCTCAGGTTCCTCCCCACCAATTAGGAGATAAGATGAAACTAGAAATTTGTTGCGACCCAACCAACAAGGTAGCTCGATATTCGTTCACCCTCGATTTTGATGAGTTGGAAGAAGTTGGTGTCAATGCTTGGACTCTCTACTCGGGTCCAGTCCTCGCCGAAAAATTCCTTAAAGAGTTGTCCGAAATCGCCGAGAAACTGGAAACGACCATTGAAGTTGGTATATCAGAAATCGTTTGCGTTTGCGGGTCAGACATGACTTTGCGGAAGAATGTTCCATTAAGTTGTGACTGTGGCTTGACCTATCTTTATTATTAGGGAGGCGAAATGAAACTTTATTGCCCTGTTTGTGGGGATGAAACAAGACATAGCTTCGTTTGTAGCTGCAAAATTACAGATGGATTTGGAACAGAAGAAGGCGAAATCTGGGAATGTCATAAGTGTGGAAATAAGCGGAATTTATCCAAGAAAAGTAAAGGGGGGAACTGATGGAAGAGTTCGTTTTGGCTTACGTAGATTTCTTTCTGGTCATGACTTGGGCAGAAGCAGTGGACGAAGCTCATCGTCTGGACGAATTGGCGGCGGCAGGCTTTGTACGAAGCTGTGTGGATGGTGGTATAGACCCGGTCAGGCCTGCGATGCACCCGAGAAAGTGAACCCAGTTACTAGCGTAGCCGTGAGTGTATGGACTAGCCGAAAGGTAAGTACGCTGCTCTAGCGGGATGGCCTCCGTGAAGCGGTGGGCGTCGGTCTGAATACTGGGCGACCGAGGACGGGGTGCTGTGGGCAGGTAGTTGGGGTGATAGGGCACGAATGCGGAAGGGAGCCCTCTTAGCGGAGGAGGCGTGCCATGAACGGCTAAGGCCCTATCCCCCAATTTGAAACAAAGCAACCGTTTTAAGGATTATCAATAAGGGAGCAACCCATGACATCAATTCGAGACAGGATGCTGGCAAAATTAAGTCGCAAACTAGTAAAGAAAGACCTATCCCAGAAGGATCGGGAGGCTTTACTGGCTGAGAAACGTCGCCTTGAGAAAGGGGCATAAGATGGCGGAAGAAAAACCAACTCTAAAGCTCGTTGGGTCAGATGGCAACAGCTTTGCAATTTTAGGCAAAGCTAAAAAAGTTGCCCGAAGGTCTGGGTGGTCAAAAGAAGAGATCGGCGAATTCATGTCTGAGGCAACTTCAGGTGACTACGACCATTTGCTTCAGGTTTGTATGAAATACTTTGATGTAATATGAGAAAACTGGTTTACCAATACCTTGCTCTCATGGGAGAATAGAAAGGAGCGATCCTAGTGAATCTCGACCAGCAACAACTAGCAGCAGTAGACGCCCCAACAGATATTCCCATTCTCGTCCTGGCGGGCCCTGGATCGGGAAAGACGCTAGTTTTAACCCACAGGGCCGCTCGGTTAGCAAACGAGTTTCCGCCAGACTCCATTGTCCTCTGTACCTTTACCAAGAAGGCTTCAGAGGAGATGGAAAGTCGCCTGAAACAACTCCTCCCTACTGAGAAAGTTGACAAGATGCGGATTTCGACAATCCACGCTCTTTGTTACAGACTTCTTAGGTTGACAGGTGACAAGAGGCGAGTTATCAAAGAGTACCCCCGCCGCAGAATGATCGAAGACATCATAGACGGATTTCGGTGGGATGTCAGCTTCAACGAAGTTTCAGCTTGGTTGAATCGGGCCAAGCGAGATCTCGTTCGACCTCAAGATAGTTACCCCTATTTTTCTCATCATTTGGGAGTCAACGATGCTGACATGTTACGTTCGGTCTATGAAGATTATCAATCCCAGTTAAGAGGGAATGATCAACTAGATTTTGGGGACATGATCCTCGACGCGTTCTACGCACTGAAAGAGGGCAGATGGAAGACTTTTCAAGACAAACTATCTCATATCCTCATAGACGAATTCCAAGACACATCAGATGCCGCAATCAAAGTTCTCTTCCTTCTGGCAAACCCTCAAGACCAAGTCTTCGCAGTAGGAGACCCCGATCAATTACTCTATCGATTTGCAGGCGCCAACCCTGACACTAACGTTTTTGGATTCCAGGAATTTTACCCATCGTCACAAGTTTTCAAGTTGGAAACCAACTACCGCAGTGGTTCGAGAATCATTGAGGATAGTTGGCGAGTAATAACAAGAAACTATTCCGAAGAACGTATATCGTTCCTCAAAGAGTTAAGACCGAGAGAAGGTGCAGGAGAAGGTGAGATTACAGTAGACCTACTTCCAGCCGCCGATCAAGAGGCGAAGTTGGTCACGTCGAAAATAAACGAGTATTTGAAAGCAGGTAAATCCCCCGGTAGCTTCTTTGTTCTCTACAGAACAAACGCGCAATCTAGATCATTAGAGGAGGCTTTTCATTCAACCAAAATCCCGTACGTTCTCTGGAGGGGTATTGGATTTTATCAGAGGAAAGTAGTCAAAGATGTGTTGGCGTATTGCAGATTAGCAAAGAATCGAGCTGATGATTATGCCTTTTCGAGAATCTGTAACATCGCATCTGACAACTTCAGAGTGCATTACAGAGGGTTTGGGAAGGTTTTTATTAGCAAGTGCCGAAAAGGGCCAAACCTCTGGGAAGGAATGAGACGGTCCTATCTAACAAGTTTCAAAGACCGTGCAAGAACGGACTTTATCAATCTCATGTCTCGTTTAGATCCAAACTCCTCTCCTTCAGAGTTGATTCGGACAATTCGAGGTCTCTGCTACGATAGTTACCTCAGGCGAAAAGAAGGGGCCTCCAGAGATGACACTGGCTGTTATCAAAAGTTGGAAGATTTGGATGAGTTGGTTTTTGCCGCCGAGGGTCATGAGTCCCTAGACGAATTTCTCGATTTTGTAACAGAGATGCAGAAGTCGAAAGAAAAAGCTTTGGAGGAGCTCGATGATTACGTAATCTTAAGCACGATTCACGGGGTCAAGGGGTTGGAGAGAGATGTTGTTTTCGTTGCTGGGTGCTCCCAAAACCTTTTACCCCACTACTTTTCTATGAATGACGTTGACACTTTCGCCAGGCTTCCTCTACCAAAAAACGGGTCAGTCAAAGATGAAAGATGCGTATTCTATGTAGCAATGACCAGAGCCAGGGAAGCTGTACATCTGAGTAGTATTCTAACACATAGAGGAAAAGAAATAAGTCCTTCAGTTTTCTTAGGAGAAATGAAGCATGAATCTAGTTAAAGTAGAAGAACTGGTTCAGTATCTAATTGGGCCGTCGTATGTCCTAAGAGACCACGAATCAAGTGTCGAGATTTTGCGTGAGGCAATTTTGAAACTTGCACCCCCAGAAAAAGCTCTGATAAGAAGCCATTACTTGGGGGAAGTTACCTTATCTGCCGGCCTTTCCAAGAAATCAATATATGTTTATCTTGTCCATGCTCGACGGAGTATCAGTGCTGCTCTTACTTCCAACCAGAAACAGAAATTGGTAGATTCTTGCAACGACATCCTCGATTGTTTTTACACAACCCCCACATCCTGGACGAAGTCAGACCTCGCGAAGATGTGGTTCCCTCACTATCCCAACAAGAAGCAGAAAGTAAGTCACCTTGTTAGATTGGCTAATAAGGCGGGGATTATTCATGGTAGAAGAGATGGATTCACGCCTGAAGAAGCTCGTATTCTATCAAAGTTGTTAGTTGAAAGGAGAAAAAGAAAATGGCGGTCAAAACAAAAGGAAAAGTAGAAGTTGAAGAAAGCGGAGTTTATTTTATCATTACAGAATTGTCTGCTACAGTCTTAGACAAGGCTGGTGAGTACTTCCCGTTCTCAGCTTTTATCAAACTCGTATCCCAGCCAGAAGAAAAACTTCGCCTCAAGGTCGATGTTCCCCTTGAAGACGGGGTCTTGACAGAAGGTGGCTTGGAAACGTTGTCTAACAAGATTATCTCCAGCCTCAATAGGGGCGTCTTTGACGCAATCTCTGAACTCGTGGGGGAGACCCCCGAAGAGGAAGCCCTCGGAGATACCCTCGAAGAAGAAACAGACTTGTCGTCAGGAGACTTCTAATGATTTTGATTTTTGTATTCTTGCTCGGTATGATTATAGGCTACAATCGAAAGGAGGTTGCCCAATGGCTCAAGAAATTTCAATCATAGTTCCTGGTGATGGAAGTCTTCTCACCCCTATTTGGCGGGCTCTCGAAGCTCAAGCTTCTCTTAGTATTGCCCTACATGGGTGTACAGAAACGGATGCCGTTCTTGAATTTGTGGCCCGACAGTTCAGGGGTGCTTTCCAGTATCAGCAGTCCAGAATGGGTGCTACTGGATCATGGGAGGATACATGGAAGAAAAGTGGCGAGCTGTAACTAGAGGGAACTTCTTAGTATCGAGAAAAAGATTATCAATACCATAACAATTCAGCTTTTTCTAAGAAGGGGGGTTAGGGGGAATGCCAAAGATTATAGTTGAGATTGATTCTGATGAATCAATCAGTGTAGACAGCATAGCTGCCACACTAAATTGTCGGGCAAGAGAGTTGAGGTATCAGGCATGGGTGGGGCGTACTTGGACTCCGGACTTCGGTGAATTGGATGAAACAGGTTTCATCTTCTTGGATGAAGAGCGGGAAGCTTTTTTGTGCCGTATGTGGGATGGCATACCCTGGTTATTTTACTGGCACCCTGAAAAGTGTTGGGCGCCTGAGAGGGTTGTTTCTCAATCGGAAGTTGAAACATTCCCTAGAAACCTAACTCTAGAACAACACCATTATTACAGAGGCACACTAAATGAATGGAATAATAAAGTTTGTAGTGGAGTTTTGAGTGACTGCTAAGAAAGTCAAAAGAGAATCTTAGTACTAAGAAAAGGAGAATCAGAATGGGTCTCAAAGGGCGCGAAGAAAGTACGTACGGCGACCCACTTAGCAGTGGGGTCTACGTGGTGAATTTCTCGAACTTCTTCCCAACTACACCTCAAGGAATTCCCACCCTGTCTAAGGTTTCGTGGCAGGAGAGTTCTGTTATTCGATATCATCTTTCCGTGGCGGAAGGTGACGAAGATGGTGGCTCGGTACCAGCATCAATCAACTGGGAATTGGACTCCTTAAACGAATTTCTTGGACACTTTGGGGTGTCGCCTTTCTCTAAACTGCCTTCTGGTGAACAATTGCTTGATCTTGAGGAGGCTCTCGAGAAGTCAGGGAAGAAGGTTTGTGTCGTTACAAACAAGTCGGGATGGTTCGTGGCTTTTACAGTCCCCGACGATTCATACCATTTCAAATTATCAAACTTCTCCCCGAGGGCGGGGGGGAGGCCGATTTGGTACGAGAGAGAGCAAACCTGGCAGAACCGTAAGTGGGTGAATAAAGAGTTTCGGGCAGTACTTAGGGTTATCAACGGACCCTGGGTAGGCCATACTTCGCCGTTGACTCTTCAGTATTCGATCAAAGAAGACGAGGGTGGGGACATTGGCTACAACGAAAGTAACAAGGCGGGGAAGATTTTCGGCAACTTCTACGCCCTTGCTGGTGGAAACCCTGAAGATGACTTTGTGTACACAGACCCCAACAACGTACTCCCAGAATTAGAAGCGTACCTGATCTTGAAAGACAAGGCGATGATTGGAAGTGTTGTGGGGGGGTTTATCAAAGGCGACAAGCTGATGGCGCCTGTAGGTGAAGTTGAAGAAGAACTACCTGAGGAAAAGCCTGTTGTGGTTAAGTCAGAAGAAGCTCCTAAGCCTGAAAAGATTGTGGAGAAACCAAAGAGGGTTGCCCCCGACCTGAGTGATGGTGCGACATTTCTCGTCTTTTTGACTAACGTAATCGAAAAAGAGACTCAAGACAAAAAGGGGGGACCCGCCTTCAAAGACGACGGTAGATTTACAGACGAAGGGGCCGCTTTTTGTAGGGAACAGGTTGGCCCCATTTGTGACGATCTTGGGTGCGAACGAAACATTTACAAAATGACTGACGAACAGATCGTGGAAGTGATAGATAGATTAGAACATAAGCAAGTGGCTGGTCTCCTGAGGAAAAGGTTGAATGAGGAGTAGAGTTTGGTGGGTCAAAGAACCCCTCGAGCCCTGGACATTCGTGGAAGAAACTCCTCGAGGGGTGACAGTCGAAACGACCGAAAAGGCAATTTACAAAAAACTCTATACTTCCGCCGATTCCATCACCCCTACCCACCGAAAGGGGACGAGGAAAGCGGAGCGAGTCACCTTCGTTTTTGTTTCTTTGCCACAAGACCGAAGAAAACTTTTCACTAGTTTGTGCAGGAAATGTTTTAGAAAGCGGGAATATCTTATGAAAGCGTCTCTTAAGCCCATACTTCCACCGAGCGAAGAACCTACCAATCCGTTGTCCCAGGGTTATCAAATTCCTGAATATATGGAGAATCCGAAATCTCCACCTTACTGGCTGGCCGATTTTCACAAGAAAAGACTAGAGGAAGCCGGTGTTCTTTCCGATCTCGAACCTAGGGCGTGGACTAGAACGGCTTTGAAACTTCTCGAGCAATACGAGTATGAAGACTTAGTTGCTTGCGTGGAATATTATGCATCAGCAGATTCTCCCCTTCATGGTAGGTTTTGGACTTTGAGGCGACTTTTTACGCTGATGCCAGAGTTTCAGAAGCTCAGAACCTTGTGAAATTGTTTCTCTGGGTCGTTTCAGGTAGCTCCCATGTAACGATATAAATAAAGGTGTCTCGCATGACACACGCTAATACACAAGGTTTCTCTAGGGGGTTCTCAAAGATTTGGGGTTAAATTCCGTTGTTTCTAAAGAATTAGGTGGCTCGGGGTCTTTGGGGCTGCGGGACACAAAGTCTGTGTGGAAACTCTCGTCAAAATGGGGATCCAAAAGATTAAACTGTTCTCTAGAAGGAATACAGAACGGGTGCCACGCCAGATGCTGTCACGGACCTATATTTTGGCCTGGGAAGTCTGGAGAAAATAATGATTGTCCCTTTTTGGGTCTGTCTGGGTGCCTCCTGGGAAAAAATGACCGGCCCGTAACTTGTCTTCTTTTTCCTTTTCGACTTTCGAGGTCAAATCTTTTAACACTTTATTGGCGAATTGCTTTACCACAATCGCCTTGCCGGCCTAATTTCGGAGAGGGACCTTTAGTAGTAGAATCCTTAAAAGATGATTTTGAAGTGCTTTTTGGGAAAGAAACCACCGAAAAAATAATTCAGAATGTGCGTCAAGGAATTGACCCAACTTTCGATGTAAGCCTGAATATTATCAATTCAATTAAACGTGAAGAAATCTGGGGGTCCCAGAATATTCCACCATGGCCCCGTTCTTCTTTTAAGGAACTTGAACCATGAAAGACGATTCTCTAGAATTATTTGCATATTCTGAAGACGAGGTTCACGGCAAGTCAGTTGAGTCCTTGAAGTTCAGTCGGCAAAAGCGTCGTGAGATCCTGAATGTTTTTGATGGTGAAATTCCTACAAGTATTATCAAAGCAAAGAGGGGCCGGCAGAGATCAGCTCCGGCACGGGGTAGCTACGGAAAGTCTGAATGGCACATACAAAAAGGCCTAGATAAGTCGGGTCCAATTCCACGTATCTTTGGAATCTCTGGAAAGGGAACAGCTAGAGGTGCCTTATCACAATTCCCTCAGAATGTTGGGAGAATGGTTCTTCGACTTTATTCAAAACCAGGCGACCTTGTAGTTGACCCCTTTGCAGGCCACAATAGTCGTATGGAATTAACAGTTTCTGAGGGCCGGAACTATCATGGGTACGATGTTAGCAAACGGTTTATGGAATTCAACCGGGAACTGGCAGACCACTTGAGAGAAGAGTTCAAGATGGAGATTCGCCTTTACGAACAAGACAGCCGGCTCATGTCAGAAACAGAAGATTCTGTAGGAGACTTTACCTTAACAAGCCCCCCCTATTGGGATATCGAGTTCTACGGGGACGAAGATGAACAGCTAGGAAAGGCCCGGTCTTACCGGGACTTTATCAAAGAGCTGGGTGAGGTAGCACTTCAGAATTACCGAGTTCTTAAAGAGGACGCTTTTTGTGTATGGTTTATAAATGACTTCCGAAAGAACGGTGTATTTTACTCGTTCCACTCAGATGTCATTAGAATATTAGTCGAAGCGGGATTCAAACTTTGGGACTTGTTAGTGGTCGATTTAGGAGTACCAATTAGGGCTGCCTTTGCGACTCAGGTTGTCGAACAGAAAATATTACCAAAGAGGCACGAATTTGGAGTTATCGCCCGGAAGGTTTGATATTGGGCTAAGAGTTTGGGTTTCAATAGGGGAACTCCAAGAAATTGTGGGAACTTAGTACTAAGAGTAAAAAGGCAGAGAAATGAATCAACTTATCAAGGCACTCAACAATATCAAAAAATATGCTGCCCCAAAATCTACTATGGAAATTTTACAACATGTCAAGTTGGATTTGCATAATTATGTGTTGACTCTTACTACTACAGATATGGAAGCAACAGCTATCACCTCGACTTCTATGTTTGGGGAAAACTTCGCCGTTACAACTAATCTCCAGAAATTGGAATCTGTAGTAAAGAGTATGATTGATCCCCTTCAACTTTCAGTAGATTCTGATAAATTGGTTGTTTCTGACAAGAATTCCAAAGCAATTCTTTCTACTTTGCCTGTTGGTGAGTTTCCTCATAAGCCAGAAAAAGGGAAGTGGTTAGGTCATCTTGATTTGGCTTCTATCAAGCGGGTATGTCTTTTTGCATCTTCTCAGTATGCTGATCGCATTGTTTTACAAACTATTTTAGTTAAGTTGTCGGGGAATGAAGTAATATTTTCGGGGGTAGACAGTTTCAAACTGGCTACTATCATTACGGAATTCAGACCTGCTGATGATTTTGAGCCAACTGAATTTCTCGTTCCTGCTGCTGCTCTCGCCAAACTTTCAGGCAGAAAACATTTGGATGCTTCTGTTACCATTTTCTCTGGGGAAGGCTCAAGCTATGCCACTTTTAGGATGAATAACTTTGAACTTATAGTTACATTAGTTGAAGGGAAGTTTCCCAATTACAACCATATTATACCGAATGAGTTCAGCGGAGAACTTATAGTGGGAGTGAAAGATTGGAAAGACGCTCTGAAAATGTTGACCCTTGTTGCTGGAGATAATTTGGGAATTACTAGGGGGTATGTAAAAGGTGATAGTCTAGTTATTTCAGCAAAAGATGGGGAAAGAAATATTGTTGAAAAGGGTATCCCTGTTTTTTCTTCAGTCGGGAATATCCCCCAGTTTGCTTTGAAATTGAAAGATATTAAGCCTGTTCTTGAGGTGTGTGCCACTAGAAATATCCGAGTGAAATTTGGCTCCCAGGCTCAAAATAATCAGGATTACACGAAATCCCCTTTGATCTTCAGGGATGTAGTAAGTGATTCTGAACAGCCCCTTAGCTTTATTGAATCCCCCCAAGTAGTTTGGCAAGCCCTTTGTATGCCGATGTTTGGTATGCAGGATTAGAGGAGATAAATTTGGGAATACCAGATGTTGGATTAGGTCTTTGGACTTCAGATGAAGTTCCTAGTTCAGACCGGGTTGTTGAAGGACTCGGTGCGTTAAGAGGCAGGTTTATTGTTCCCCCCTTCTCTATTTTGGATGCACGTCAATCTTACTGGCAAAAGAGAAAGCGTGCCTGGTTAATCCTGGGAATTGAGAGCGAAATAGGCCGGGGGGACAACCTTCTCAAATTCTCTAAGACTGCACAGATCTCAAAAAGGCGGTACGCTCAGAGTTATTATGGTCAAGAGTCGTTGAGTGGGCTTATGGGGGGGAAGACTTTTAAGACTGGGACCAGCATTTTTGATCCCGTCCTTTGTGAACTGATGTATACATGGTTTTGTTCCAACGGTGGCTCAGTTTTAGACCCCTTTGCAGGAGGATCGGTTCGGGGAATAACGGCCTCGGTTCTTGGCAGAAAATATACTGGGGTTGATCTGTTGGAAGACCAGGTTGAGGCAAATGAGGTACAGGCCAAGAGAATCATTCCAGGGAATCCCCCTACTTGGGTTACTGGCGACAGTCGGAACGTCCTTGATTTAGTAGGCGAGAAGTTCGATTTTCTCTTCTCGTGCCCCCCGTATTTTAACCTAGAGGTTTACAGTGACGACCCAAACGATCTGAGCACCTTGGGATCATACAACAAGTTTTTGACAGATTATCGAGATATTATCAATAAGAGCCTCTCGCTCTTGAGGAATAACCGATTCGCTTGTTTTGTTGTTGCAAATGTTAGGAACAAAAAGACCGGGTTCTATCACGACTTGGTTGGTGATACTATTAGAGCCTTCCGGGAATCTGGTGCAGACTTTTATAATGACGCGGTTTTAGTAACTGCTGTGGGGTCTCTCCCGATTCGAACGTCTAAGCAGTTCCCACCCGGCCGAAAACTAGGTAAGACCCACCAGAATGTTCTAGTTTTTGTCAAAGGGGATTGGAAGAAAGCGTCTGAGAATTGCGGAGAAATGATGTCGCCTTTAGAAGTATTTCAGGGGCAGTTAGTATGAAGCTAGATCAGTGGCCGTCCCAATTTTCTCCTATTGTTGGCTTCGATATTGAAACTGATACAAGAGGTGATTCTCCTGATTTCTTTAAGGACGAGATCATTCTGATTCAGCTCTTTGACGGGGAAAATGCGTACGTTATTAGGGATCATTTCGGGCGCGCCAAACAAGTCTTGGAAGACGAATCAGTCCTTAAAATTATCCATAACTCTAAGTTTGAAAGAAAGTTTCTCTCGACCCTGGGAATATCAATCAAGAATGCTTGGGACTCGATGCTTTGTGATCGGGTTTTGACTGCGGGAACTCTTCTTCCGTGTGATTTGGCAAGTACCCTTTTTCGCCATTTGGAAATTACTTTAGATAAATCCCCACGAAAGACTATTCGATACCTTCGGCCTGAGCATTTAGAATACGCCGCAAACGATGTAAGACATCTGATAAGGCTTTATCAATCTCAAACAGAACAGGCCAAAGAAAAAGGTCTTCTGAGAACCTGCAATTTAGAAAACCAGGTGTCAGAAGTCGTTGCCAAGATGGAAATTCACGGGATTTTGTTTGATGTCGGTGCGTGGGAGAAATTAGTCGAAGAAGACCAAATAAAGAGGCAAGACCTGGTGGGAAGGCTGTCTCTGAGGTTGGGGCGGGAAGAGTATCTCGGTTTGTTCGAAGACTCACCCACGTTATTAAATGTCAATTCACCAGACCAAATGCTAAGGGTTCTTAGACAAGCTGGGATTAAGATTCGAAATGTCCAAGAAAAAACTTTGCGTACTTATTTAACAAAACACCCCGACAGAGAAGAGATCGGGCTTTATCTAGCCATCAAAGAGTTGTCGAAAGAGATTTCTTGGAATTACCCTCAGTTTGTGAAACCTGACGGACGGATTCATGCTGAGGCAAATCAGTTGGGTGCAAGGACGGGTCGATTTTCTTATAGCAACCCCAATCTTCAACAGGTTGCGAAAGGAAGAAAGAAAGAATTCGCCCGGAATCTACGACATCTTTTTATAGCGCCTGAGGGGAAGGTTTTGATCTCTCCAGATTACTCACAACAAGAGATGAGGATGGCGGCGGAGCTTTCTCAAGATTCTGAATTGATCCGGCTTTGCTCGGAGGAAGACCCCCACACTACATTGGCTCGAGATATCTTTAAGAGGAAAGGCATCAGCCCTGTTGAAAGAAGAGTTGCAAAAGATAGTAACTTTGCTCTTCTCTATGGGTCATCACTAGAGACTTTTGCAGATTCTTGTGGCCTTCACCCCCAAAAGGCCTTTCCTATTTATCAAAAAATCAAGCGAATGTTCTCTACCTTTGAGGAATGGGCGGCAGAGCAACACCGAAAGTTAATTCGATATGGCCATACAGAAACGATTATTGGGCGAAAGAGGTGGTTCACTAGAGACCTTCTAGACAAAAATCCTGGATTCTTTGCAACAGTTGCTCGTAACAATCCAGTTCAGGGCAGCGCGGCAGACATGATGAAACTGGGGATGGTTTATGTACATCAGGCACTCGAGGGTACAGGTTCGAGAATTCTTCTCCAAGTACATGATGAATTAGTTATCGAAGGCGACCCCCAAGATGTAGACATTATCAAAGCTGCTATGATTCGGGCCGGAAATGAATTGGCCCCATCTGTTCCGACATCAGTAGATGTCTCAATAGGAAATCATTGGCAATGATGCGGGGAAGTTGGACAAATGACATTTGAAGAAAATACTATTGTAGTGGGTGACTGTCTTGAGGTGATGGCGGAGATGCCTGACGGGTGCGTGGGTTTGGTACCTACAGAGACGGGAGAAGTATGCCAGCGGTGTGGGCGGAGCTATTCAATTGTTTGGTATGCTCCCGATGCAATGT
>SDBU01004149.1_pt1 | contig 17975 bp, 32 predicted proteins | sample 2277071 | NCBI WGS metagenome assembly SDBU01 (sample SAMN10397929, study PRJNA504765) | marine sediment metagenome | isolation source: marine sediment core GS08_GC12, 126 cmbsf | place: Arctic Ocean: Gakkel Ridge, Loki's castle | collected 2008 | reverse complement strand
TCACACTTCGAGCATTGTCCGTATGTTTCGTTGGTTTCATTATCGTGATACCAATAAACCTTACCCTTGCAAATATAACACTTTGTAGTATCCTGGCAAAATTTCATTTAATGTATTCTACTTATCATATTATCCATTATTAAACTATCCCTATATCTATTATAATAGGCGAAGGCATTAAGGACTTCATCGTATTCCTCCTGGCTATACATTGTTAGTGTTTTAGGAAAACCAGTTTTCCTTTGATCGAGAAATCTAGGGATAGCGACACCAGCTACTATACCTACGATAGCTACCACGATGAGAAGCTCTATCAGGGTAAATCCTTTCTTAAACATAAGGTTCCTCCTTTGGCAAATTTTCATTAAATCATATCAAAGATATTAACATGTTTTTTAGGTTCTTGAAAAACTGTTTTCGGAGATATGGATTTTTTTTCTTTTGGAATTCGTATTTGCCGAAACTTAGAAATAGCTGACAACCATAATTCTTTCCATTCTTTAACCGTTTTTTCAAAAAGTGAAAAATCTTTTCCCCAGTTGTCATTAATGTCATCTTCGACAGAATTAATTTGTTTAAGTCGGGCAGGGAAACTATTTGTTAAAAAAGGAAAAGTTCCATCTATATAATTTTTGGAGATTGTTTCGGAAGCTGTGCTAAAAGTTTCTAAAAATTTGTCTGGTTTTTTACTCATCTAGTTCTTCCTCCTCCTCTTGATTTTTATTCCCAGTTAATTCTTGCCAAAGTTGCCACGCCGGTAAAACTAAAATCTCCTCAAAGATTGGTGGAAAAAAGCTCATTTTTAGCCTCCTTTAAGATATTTTAACATTACATTCTCTCTTATCTGCAAATTTATCCTCAGACGCCCATAGACCCCCTAAATTCAACTCATAGAGTCAGTGGGGTATGATTCTTCAAAAGTATATTTTAAACGCCAAGGTGTATTACCTGTAAAGCCACTTTTTAACAATAGATTCGAGTTTTTACTTTTTCCGAGGAGGGGGTTGAATTCTTTTCTTTTTTGCCATGTTTCTAAAGTTTTTAGGCCCAGTTCCTAAAAAATTCAAATGACAAATAACATTCTCTGGAATTCTTTCTTTTGATCTTGCCCAAATTTCTCTCTTGTTAATAAATAACTTTTTATTTTTGTATAAAATATCATAAGCCCTATTATTCCGAATAATGAAACTAACTATTTTAATTTTGGGAATTGGCTTTTTTTTCCACCACACATTTTTCACCTATTCTGGCCAGGGGAAAAAATTAAACTTCAACATTGAACCATCTGAAAATTTTTTATCCCGGTCTGCTTTGGTAGATTTTCCATCTTTATCAACTTTTGCAATTCCAATTTTAATTCCATTGCTTAACACAATATAATAAATTGTCGGGTTGCCGTTCGGATCAGGACCAAACTCTAAGTCTATAATCGGAAAACCTAGAAGATGTCGTGCGATTTTCCGTGCTTGAGTTTGTTCCTTATCCGGGTAACCACTAAATGCATCCTCTAGGCTTTGGATTTTTTGCTTCATTCTTTTCTCCTTGATCTAATATACCAAATCTCTTCAAAGCTCGCTTAACTAATTCTGGTGAAGTTCCTTCTATCTCCGCAATTTCTTCAATAGTTTTTCCTTCTTTAAAAATAAAAACTTCTAAACTTTCCGAATCCCATTGATGATGTTCACTTCTCCATTGTTTTCTTTGCTCTGCTATTGCACTTGCAATTTTATTTCCTAACCGCATAGCTGCTTTATATTCTTTTTTACTAGAAAGATTACTATGAGTGCTTAACATGTATAAATAATGAGCGGTCTTCATCAAATCCTGAATCGTCATCTCTATTTGCACTACAGTCCCCCTTGAGAAATATCTAATTTTGAATCCGACTTTTTCCCTTCAGGGACTTTTTTGTAGCCGTTTAATTAAAGTAATACTCTTTTCTCTCTATTTGTCAATATACACTATGTTTCGTTGTTGTCGTCCAAACAATTTGGCAATGCTTTGATTTCTCATAAAGACATCTATTGTGTTAGTCCACCGTTCATGCATTGTATCAATGATTGTATATTCGAGATAAAGCGAATCACCATATTTGAAAGGAGCGCCTGGTGTAAATTTAGAAAGTAAATCCCGGGATACGGCAACATAAAGAACTTCGTTGAGATCTTTAGGAGTAACGATTTGGGTAGAAGCGGTCTCCCATGGATTTGAGTCTGTTTGAGCCCTAGATGGACTATATGCCGTGGTCTCAACATCAAGACTTCTATATGTTTTTTCTTTTTTCAATTCAACAAAATCATTTTTTACCGAAATGTATTCTCGTATTAATCTAGGTAAACTATCTTTTAGCCTTTGATAATCTCTTTTTAGTTCTAAGTGTCGTACACCTGAGATTGTTATCCCCAAACCCACTATAAAAATTGTCACAAGAACGCCAACAATTAGCAGGATATCTTTTCTCATTTTGATTTCACTTTATGATTAGCAGAACAAGTAGCTGCATCACCCCAAAATTGAAATTCTTTCTTGCAATCATTACAAGTAAATAATTTTCCGTCACATTCAATAGGATAATGATTTACTACAGTTTCCCCAGTATCTCGATTCGCATAGGTATGACGAACTTTCTTAGCATTTTTACATTGACCTTGAAGTTTACATTGCTTAGAAAACCACGGTTTTTTATAATCAGGACAGAATTTTATTTCAATTCCACTTTTATCCCAATCATCGATTGGTTCATTTTTCTTTTCGAATTTTAGTTGTTTCATTTCACATCTCCTTCCGGCATATTTTCTTGCCAAGCCATTAGTCCTTTTTTAATACCTGTTATTTTCTCTAAGATTTTGGTAATTAATTCAAGTTCAACCACCACACCGTTATGAGCTTCTATTAATTCATTATTACTTTTTATGAGTTGATGTATTTTCTTGAGTAATAGTTTATCGGCAGATTTGCCACCCTTTAGGAATTGCTCTATCTCTTCTCGAGTACATACATTTTTTATTTTTTTCATTCTTCACCTCTTTTTTCTTTTCATAATCATCATAAGCAGCTTTTATCTCTGAATCAAACTGCCTTTTGGAAAGCTTTATTTCTTCCCCAGTCTTATTATTTATCTTAGAATAAACATATCCTCTATTATCAAAAATACTTCTAACTACTTTATAAGTAAATTTTCCTGTATCTATTGTATCTGTGGATATATTCCCGATATTATCATTAAACATTAATCTTTCCTTTTTGGCGGAGCCGATGAGATTCGAACTCATACACTCTGGCTCGACAGGCCAGTGCACTGCCGTTATGCTACGACTCCTTTTTTTGTTGTTTTATTCCTTGTTGTTCCATTACATACTTCTGCTTTACATTCATCAACGCTTGTATCTCTACTGTCTTTTGGAACATTAGTGTAAGAAATTCGCTTGCTTTGCGATGTTCATAGTAATGTTTATTGCATAACCAAATTAGATTATAAGCATTTCCAATTGGACATTTTGCCTCTGCTCCGCAAATGTAACATGATTTTTTGGAACTTGCTCCTGGTGCTATAGGCATCATGTCCTCCTTATTTTATTATCCTACAAGATCTTCTATAGTTTTTAGAATTTCTTCAGCCCTAGCTCGTCTCCATTCTAAATTTGTTTCACAAAGGGCTTGTTCCTTACTGAGTATCCGCATTATCTGCCTTTTCAATTTTTTTTCTTCTACCAACATTATGGTTTTTTTCCTTTCTTTGGTAGACCCACTCAGAATCGAACTGAGTTCTGATGTATATAAGACATCTGTTCTAGCCATTGAACTATAGGTCCATTGGTGAGGCCGGGAAGACTCGAACTTCCGTCTTTAGATTAAAAGTCTAATGCTCTGCCTGTTGAGCTACGACCTCATACAAAAAGTAGTCACATAATACGGACTATTATTTCTTGTTTTGCTTGGATAGAAACGTTTTTTACAACTGGCAATCGGCCAATTTAAATTTTCCAATAAACGAAGTAAATCAGATGCCATTTGTTTGCTAACGGTTTTTACTTCCCAAGAGACTCCATTAGGATACCGTTTATAACCATCTCCATAAATGTAACCATTTAGAAATGCTTGCTGAATTTCTAAATTGCCTTGAAAAATAGCTAAAGGAATATGTACTGAATAACAAGTTTTTTCACCAAAATATTTATAAAACCAAGACCATGCTTTCTTTCGATAAATTTTCAATTCTATAGAATGACTTCGTTTATCTCGGCAAATATTAACAGGAACTTTAAAAATTGTTTCTAATTTTTTTTTAAGCTTAGTATTTATGAATCCATCAGCGAATCCAATTTCATAATGTCCTACATTTTTCTTTTTATAAAGCCATCCGTCTGCTGCAAATTTACCGAGGATTTCGGCTTCTATCTTATTCATTTTTGCTCCTAGATAAATTCCTCCATCTGCTCCGCCAGACCAGTCGAAGCCGCGGACAATGAACATGTGGGTATTCACTGTACTTGCGGAGAGAGAGGCTAATTGGAGTAGGCAAAGCTCCAAGCTTCGATATTCCTTAGCATAATGAATCGACCTGGCAATCGATTCCTGCCACCGGTGCAATGCACTCGGCTTCAGATGGAGGAAGTGATTATATTCATTTTGTCAAAGATTCAAGTTTAATTAATCGATTGTGAATTTTACGATTCATATAAATCCCGTATGCAATTATAGGAAACAATAATATTCCTGCAAAGAACGATCCACTGCCCACGAAAAGAAGAAAAATAAATATTACTGTTATAGTTAAAGTTTTCCAAAGTGGATTAAATAAATATTTAAGAACAGTCTCTTCTTGTTTCAAGCTAATGAGTTTCAATAATTTTTTCTTTTCAATTCTATGCATTATTTTCCTCCTTAAAATTCTATCCTTGCTTCAGATAATTTATCTACAGGCAATTTTATTTGTTGCATTTCAATTTTTTCAGCTACCATATAATCTATTTCTAGATTTTCTTCTTCTGTTATAATTTTGTGTACATGGTTAAATACTACCCAAGCTGGAGGTTGTCCACTAGAAGATACCCGCTGTGCATTTATTCTTGACATAATTTTAACTTTCATTATTTTCCTCCATATTATTTTTGGTGGGGCTAGTGAGATTCGAACTCACGATTTCTAGATTGAAGGTCTAGTGTCCTGACCGCTAGACTATAGCCCCGAATTTAAAATTATTGACCATACACAATAACAAGACCTAATAAAATAAGACAGAAAATTGCAAGAAAATACCTATAAACTGGATTTCGGTATACTGTTTCCATCCAAGATTCTTTCCTAGACTCTCTTTCCATTATTTTCTCCTCATTATCATACTTTATCATACTTTGAACAATAATCCATTATATACTTTCTTTATAATCATACTTTATATCTTCACCCACACACTTCAAACCCACGCCAGCACTGCGTTTGCGGCTCCAATAGGGCTCTGTAACCCGCTCTGGATATAGGTTTCCGCCATTCCATGTAAATAATCCTCTTTTTTTTGCCACCTTCAGTTTCGAAGTTCATACTTTATCATACTCCCTCTATGTGGCTAACGTCAAGCCTAAATTGTATCGATATAGATTTAATAATTTCGCACAGAGCTAACCCTGTCTGGGCAAGGGTTTGAATAAGCTCCCTAGGGAGAATCGTATTTTTTTTTTATCCTTTTTTACCAATTTTTGAAAATTATAAAGAAAGTATATAAATCGCAGGAAGCTAAAGAACAGATTGAGTTACACGGTTTTAGGATTATTTTTTTCATTTTCCGAACCTGTACCATGCAAATCGCTAGGACTGACTTCTGGATTGAAAGTGTTCTTTTACTAGTACCATAACATACAGAGTGAAGGGTATACCCCTAAATAATTGGCCGTCTTGAAACCAATCCACAAGAATTTTATGAAAATTTTTTGGGGGATACCCCCCCCACTTTTTTCTATGGGTCGGGTTAAGAGGCACTTTCAAGCCAGTAGCAAGTTGTAGCGATTTGCATGGGTCGGGTTGCTCCGCAAATACAGTCTATCAGCGGTTCTAGTTGTTCAAATTTACTAATTTTCAAAGAACAAGACAAGCTTTTTACTATTATTGTATCTGAATTGTTGTGTTTTCATCCCTTGCTAAACGGCGTAGAAACTTGATAAACTTCGGCTTTTTGAAATAACCCCGAGGGCCAGAGTCAATCAAATTGAATTTTGACAGAATTTGAATTTTCCTTTTTACTACATTTTCTTCTGCATCAATAAAATCAGCAAGTTCTCTTCTTCTCATCTCATCGTGCATCTTAAAAGCATATAATAATTTTTCTATTCTGCTCTTCTCTCCTGGAATCAAATCACTACCATGAGCTTCATTCTTTTTTGACTTTTCAATAGCTTCTTTAATTTCATCATAATCAGTTAATTGAGTTCGTAATTTCGTTATTTCTGAAAACTCCTTCAATCCAAAGCCTTCTGCTGAATATAAATACTCAATCATCTTTGCTGAAGTCTTTACATGTTTTGGCTGCACTATAATCTTTTCAAATTTAGAATCAGTCGATACACAAAGACCCGCATAAGCCGTTGCTATACGAGCAAGTTTATTTGAAAAATCCCCAGGAGATACTAAGGGCACTTCAGTTGCATCACCAAACACATCAGTTAAAGTAATTGACCATTTTAAAATTTCATCGGTTGCCTTTTCAGAAATAGAAATTAATTCAGATGGTCGAGTCCAAACCCAGAAAATTAAATCTCGAAGCATTTTACTGGGGATCTTCTCAGAAGAGATTTTAATATTTGGTAGATTTAATTCTTTTGATTCAATATCTCCAGAAGTTAAACAAAGAGCTAAGTCAAACCTTCGAATAATTGGCTTATCAAATAAATCCCTTAAACCCTCACAACCAAACATATGTTCATCCATGACTTTATCGCCTCTAGGATTAGCTAAGGCCAAAAGCCTAGTCATGCTTTCTAAAGTCTTTTCAGCAATTCGATCAATCGTTAAGAATCCTTCATCCATCGCTTTACCCAATGTCCTAATATCTCGTTCTTTAATGTATTGTATTTCATCAATGCAAACTATCTTACGAGAATTTGCCGGATAACGACCTATTTTTATCATCCATCCTTTTTGAGCATGTTCTGAAAGTCCATAAGTAATTCCAGTCCGAGAGGAAGTCAATCCACTTACAATGTCTCCTATGCCTACATAGTCGGCTAATCGAGAGATACAAGACGTGTTATGATTAATAAATCCATTAGCAAAAAATGTATGATTGTTAGGAATTGAAAGATCATAAGTTTCATTTTTAGAAAGTTCTATCTTAGTTATTCTATCCCAATAAACTGGCCAGTTTAACAAAACACTTAATCTTCGATACGCTTGTTCATATTCTAATTCCTTGGTTAATTCAAGAAATCGTTTTAAAATATCTCGAGATGGATGATGTTTACCATATCTAATTTGTCTTATAGTGTTAATACTTAAAATTTTTACTTTAGGATTCCGACATCGAATTTCAGGATGTAATTTTTTGTATTTTTGCCAAAGTAAATCAAATTCTTTTGATAAATCCCAATTTAAATATTCTTGGTTTACTATTCGTTTAATTTTTTGAGCTTTTGTTTGTTTTCTGATAGAAACAAATCCAATTTTTTCTAGAAATATTTGTGAATTAATCCCATATAAAATTAAATCTGAATAATATCGTCTGTATGTTTTATTCCATTTTTGTTGAGTCTTAGACATAATGCCAAAATTTAAAAGAAGAATTTTCAATTGATCTATAAGTTTCTGACTTGCGGAACTAAAGCCAATAACACCATCTCGTTTTTGGATATATCCATCTGTTTCAAAAAGCCCTCTTAATAATTCTCGTATATTTGCTTTATCTAATTCTAATATCCCTTTTGGTATTTCTTTATATTCAGACTTTACTCGTAATAAACCAAAATCTAATAACCAATCCCTGACATCCGAAGATTGAAATCTAACTGAAATTGCTTTTGAACGTTTGTCTTTTATAGGATTAGGGTTAATATCAAATACTTCAGAAATAATTTTACAATAATCATTAATTATTTCTTTATTCCCATTAGTAAAACCTATTTGATTTTCATCTCGTCTAGTTACGCCACAAAAAGATCCATCCCCTATCAAATAACCAATAAAACGAGAAATTTTTTGAAAATCTTTTAAAGAAAATTCTTGTATTGCACCAAAATAATCAGGGACTTCTATTGTCTTAGAATCTTTTGGTTTAGTAAAATAATTCTGATTATATTGGATTGCTACTAAATCATTCAATTTTAAATCTTCAAGTTTTCGAAATACTGGTAGATTATCTTCAAGTATCATTACTGGGTGATTAAAAGTTCCTTCTAATTGATACCCTAATGCTGAAGAAATTTTTATGGTTTTTTGAGTGCTAGTTTTATAAGTATATTTTGGTTTATGAAAATACCTAAGACCAAAAACTTCTAATCCATCTGGGCTAGGAAGAAATTTATCATTTTCAAATTTTCCAATTTTATCAATTCTCTTTATCCCTTGATTAGTGAAGAGCAACGAATCACCAGTAATGCATTTTCCGGTTCCCGAATCTCCTAAAATAATAGTGTTGATCCAACCTCTAATATCTATTTGGTTAAAATGAATTCTCAATGGAGAACAATACGTCAAGAAAATTGCAAGTATTAATTCTTGTCGATTCTTTAAATAAAGAACTTCCTCACTGAGAATATCTATTAATTCTTTTGGTCCAAGTTCTTGGATTTGTTTTAAGTTATTTTTTGCTTCATCATTCAAAACAAATGATTCAAATTCTTCTTCAATCGGTTCTAACTCAGTTGCTAATAGACATACCTGTTGCGTCTTGGGATGGGTACGTATATAACCAGTCGCAAAATATGATTGCGGCTTAACGGTTTCGTCTGATACAAGATACACTTTTCGTTCTACAAGTTCTGAACCCCGTTCATCGATTCCTACTGTTCCTACCTGTGAAAAGAAACGTTTGGTTCTTTGGGTAGCAAAAAATTCTCTAACAGTTAATTTTTCAAGAATTTCAATATGAGCTTTTTGCCCATAAGGACAAATCCGATGCCTAAGAAATCCAATCACTTGGGTCTCAGAGGACATACAGCTTTCTATAAATTCTTTTTCCCCTGGGGTAATAGTAAAGACTCTATCCCTAGGGCACATATTACATTTTCCCAATTCCAACCATTGACAATAATCAACCTTAAATTTATAAATACCATGAAATGCTTCTGATGTCTCCCCACTCACACTCAAAGGAACCTTGACTCGTAAATCAATGTTTTTCGTACTATCTACTTGGACGAAAGATCTTAATGCTTTTGGAGTTTTTTCTTCTAAGAGTTCTAGCTCTATCTTAAAAATCGGTGTCGCTTGAATAAGTTCTTTTAAATCCTTAATACTGGCCCCATGTTTGAGGAAGTAATCAGAGATATCTTTATCATCTTTACTCCCCTTAACTGGGAGTTCAACGTTCTTTACCGAAGAAGCAACGCCGGTCAGAGCCCGGGCTACATTCTCAGCACCATGTCGTCCTTCCGGATCCATGTCGTAGATGATAACAACTTGCCGTTTTTTGAAATAATCCTTCCATTCAGGCTTAAAGGTCCCGGCCCCAGTGGTCCCTGTCACTGCTAAAAAACCATGCTGCGATGTAATTAGTTTATCAAATTCTCCCTCGCATAGAATAACAGTGTCTTTAGGTCTCTGGACTATTTCGTCTAAACCATAGATTCTTCCTTCTCCATAAGTAAATTTTTTATTCCGATAACTTAAAAGCTTCGGATCTTTCTTCCCATTATAAAGACGAATATTTCTTAGAATGCCTTTTTCATCATAGATTGGAATTGTATTCCGGGTTCCATTCCAACCGATATTATATTTCTTAATCGTCTTTAGAGATAAGCCTTTTTTCTCCTGAACCCAATCAAGGACTTTTTGGGCCTTTAGTAAATCATCAAGATATTTTTTCGGTAGAGAAGATTTGATTAATGGTCTGGCCTCTTCCTTAGAGTCCTTGATTGAATTATGAATTGGTGAAGGGACTCCGACAAATCTAGCCACGATATTTACAGCTTCCTTAAAAGTAACTCCTTCCAACTTCTCTACAAACTGAAAAATATTACCGTCTGTGTGACAAGCGAAACATTTCCATAATCCTGTTGTAGCATTTACTGCGAAAGAAGATTGTTTATCTTCATGGAAGGGACAGAGTCCTACGATTTCTGTGCCTGGTTTGCCTTTTATTTGAATTCTTTCCGAATAGAATCGTTCAAAATCGATCCGAGAAATCAAATCATCCAGATTATTATTGTTCACCTCGCCTCCTTTTTCAAGCCATCTTCAAGTTCTTTTTTATCTGGCACTTAATCAATCTTCGTTGAAAACGATTAGCACCACAAAAAACTTTTTCACCTCTCTTTTCTCGGAAATTACATAACTTATCACATTTTACTTCGACTAAGGAAGGATTAAGCTCTATCTCTTTATTTAATTCTGCCAAATTTTCAAATTCACTAATCTCTTTTGTTTCTTTATTCATTCTATTCTCGCTTTTTTCTCAAAGTTGTCAACCCCTTATAGACAACAACAACGAAACTAATCGCAATCATCACACAGGAACCCAATCCAATAACCATTATTATGTTTTCTACTATTATTTTCCTAACCTGCTCTGGCAGGATTTCGTCACGTATCTTGCTTTCCCAAAATACGACTTCATCACCTGCTTTCGGATTTGACGGTAAGTATCTCCTCCTTGCTTCTGACACGATGGTCTTTATTTGAACGCGGCTAACGCCACAGAGCAGGATTTACCTTCTTGCTTCTAGTCTTCATCTCCAAAGTTATCTTCTCTATTTGTAACTTCTTCTTCGGCCACTGGTTTACCCTTAATCGAGAAAAATATCTTCTTTGCTTTTTCTCGTTCTTCGTCTGTCGTTTCTCTAACCTGTCGAAGTTCAAATATATATGCCGATCCCTTAGTGAAAGGTTTCAATTTTGTAGAGAGTTCATAAACGTAATTCCAATATGGGTCTCCACTTTTCTGCCTCAGATAGATGAGAGTTGTAGCTGCTGGAGTTGAGCTTTTTACAAAATTCATCGCTGCGAAGTCCATGCCCTTGGTTAGCTTTCCCTTCTTTAAGATTAAAGAAGGAAAACTCCTTACGAGATCACATGCAGGAGGTTGATTATCATTCCACGCCCAGGCATTATCAAATGGACATTCTTTTAGACACAAATCCCCAGAACGGTTCCTCTCGGTGTCGGGCGAAAAACACTTGGGTGCACCCTTAACATTCTCAACATCGAAACAGATTCGGCATTTTCTTATAAACAAAGGAATGACTTGTACTTTTTCCCATTCCTCTCCGCTAAGAGAATGCTTAATCAAACCTACCCCAGAGGACTTATTTTCAACCTCACTAGAAACCGACTGCAGTAATCGTAATCTAGGCATTACCATATCTTCAATCGATTCTTCCTCGGTCCCCGGAACAGGTTGAGGTTCTCTTACGACAAGAACTTCAGCCTTATCTTTCTCGGTTGGAACATTAGACTTTTCTTTTTTTTCTAATATTTCCCCGAGATTTCCTTGTTTCTCTTTTTCCATCTTTTTTCTCTCCTTTTATTTTTTATTTAATGCTTCCAGTAAGTCTGGATGTTCGTCGATATCCACCACAAGAGTTCTTAAAATATCTTCTTCAGTGATTTTAGTATTCGGATCCAAATCTTTTCTCATTAATACTGTAATCTTGGCAAAATGAACCAAAATAACAGCCATGCTTCCAGAACGATCAGCGTCTTGACCAATTTTATTATACTCAATCAAAGCTTGTATCACAGCATCCGATGCAACCATAGTACATCGAGCATTAAACTCTCTTATCCTTCGTGCCCATTCCAAAATAAATCGTTTATCAGGTTCCTTTTTCCCCTTTCTTGTTTCAGCTATCGATGTACCAATTGATCGATAGAAATCTACCATAAACTCACAATATAGTTTTGATTTTTCTACTTCTAGGCTCATTTTTATACTCCTTTTTTATTTTAATTTAATTTCCGTTCCGTAAAATTTAATTCTATCAACCTCCATTGTTTTTCATTTTTTAATAAAATAGCATGTTTAAATGCTTTTAATGTGTGCAATACTTTTCCAACCATATCTTTTCGCTTATCAATAGTCACATCAACTAACCATCTTTCTTTCTCTTTCTCTGCATAATAATCCCAATAAGGGGAAGGACAAATTTTATTCAAATTTAAAATATGAGAAAAACCTAGATCTTTTAGAACTTTTGCACCTTCTTTTTCAGCTTTTTCCCATTCTTTCTGAACAAAATGCTTATCTACTTTAATCCCTTTTAAATAATGTATACATTTCCATTTAGATACACCCAGAGTTTGCATAATTTCTGGATAGGTAGCTCCATTTTTTCTTAAATCTACCATTTTATGAAATAACTCTTCAGTAGTTGTTATTTTTCTCTTCATGTTACTTAACCTCTCTTTTTTAGTTTAGTCTGGTTAAGTATAGTATATAAGGAAGTTTTTGTCAAGTTTTTTTTACAAGGTCAAGCCAATCACCCTTATCCAGTCGTGGTCTATCTACAATTACTTCCCTAGCTAATTTTCCTTTTTTTTCAATCAGTTTCTGCCAAGTCTCGTCAATGGTATCCTTTGCAATCAAAGAAACAATTGTGCAGCTATGATCTAGCCCCTGCCGATAAACTCGCGCCTCTGCCTGACTTAGTATACCCAAGCTTAGAAAACTTTTATCAGTAAAAATAACTATCTTTGCTCGATTTAAGCTGATGCCCAAGCTACCTGCCTGGATTTGACAGATAAAAACCTTTGAAGTGCCATCTTGAAAAGCATCGATATTTTTAACTCTCATCTTATCCGACGTTTCCCCGGCCAAATATACAGCATTATATTTTTCTTTGTATAGTTCATAAAGTTTATGCACCATTGGAATCCAACGAGTAAAGATAACCACCCCGTCATCAGCATAATCTCTAAGTATTTCGTCTATCTCAGCAATTTTAGGAGATTTGTCAAACCATTTCGGCTTATCTAGGTTATGAGAACTTATAAAGCCATTAGTGATTTGACTTAAACGAATGTTCCTTGACAATATTTGAGAAGCTTGAACCTTTACCTCTTTATCATCCATATCTTTAATCCAAGTAAATAATTCATCTCTCATCTCTTCATATGCTCGTTTGTGTTCAGTGTCTTTAAGTTCTACTTCTCTATCTTCATAATGTTTTGGAGGAAGAACCAAGACTTGATCAGTAGTTCTCCGTAGGCTAACCGACTCTACTTTTTCCCGAAGTTCCTTTAAATGTTGATACCCAACCACTTCATGTTTTCCATAACCACCCATACGGAGAAAATGATCGCTAAATCTCCAAAAGCTTGAACCTAACAACCCAGGTTTAACAATATCAACTGGAGCAAAGATATCTTCAATTCGATTATAAACAGGAGTTCCTGTCAATCCAATTGTATAAGCCACATGGGTCTTAGCTACTATCTTAGTGATTTGAGCTTTAATGTTTTTGATTTTTTGAACTTCATCTAAGATTAACATTTCTGCCCCTGAACCATTTTCATTTATAATTGATAGTTCTTTAAGGAGTTGGAAGTCAACCCGATAAGTCTCATAACCAAGGATTAGAAATAGAATCTTTTCTTCTGCAAATCTCTTATAAGTTTTTTTCCGTTTAGACTTTGTTCCTTCTGCTATTAATGTCTTTTCATTTGTAAATTGTTCTACTTGGCGAGCCCAAACAGTTTCCTTGCAGGACTTGGGAGCCAGAATAATACATCGCCTCACTTGATTGTTTTTTTTCCGCCAAAGTACATTAGTTAATGATGTAAGCGTCTTGCCCAATCCCATCTCATCAAAAATCAAAGCCTTGTCAAAACATTCCAAAAATTTTACCCCAACTCTTTGATGAGGATAAAGATTCCCTTTGATAAAACTTTCATCTACTTCACAATCTTTTAGTTGCTTAATTTCTGTTATTTTATCTTGGAAATGAGTCTGTTGACTAAGATGAGTAAAGATTTCTGGTTCTATTGCTATGCCTTTAAATATTCGACGTGCTTTACGAATTGTATCTCGGTTTAATGGAAAAAGCCATTTGCGACTCGCCTTGTCCCACTTATAGTCTCCTATTTCTTTTGCTGAATCTCTTTCTAAATAAGTACATTTTAATGCTATAGTGTCTGAATCACGTAATTCAAGATATGCCAACATCGCCTCCTTTTTCTATGCCTTCCTTACAGAAATATATTTGGTAGGACTCATCCCGATCCCTTCCGGTAAAACTTCTCCATCATCAAGCATTTCATTCACGAGTTTATTCAACCGACCTTTTTGAAGAGTAAGGTGAAAAAGCTCTTTGTCTATTCCCTTCTCTTCAAAATACTCTTTTGCTTTAACTGCATCCTCAATTTTACCGAAAATTTTTACTGCTGAGGAAATTAACCCAAACTTCTTATGACGGAATGATCTGAGGTCTTGAATCTCCATAACTTCTATAAGCTTACTTTGGGCATCTTTTTCTTTTGCCATTGCTTTACCCATTTCAATCTTAAGCTTCTCTTTTACCTCCCTCGCTTTCATAAAAGCAACAATCTTTTCTTCCAACATAGTTACTTCTGCCATCTGTTCTCCTTTTATTCTAGATTTGCTCTCCAACTCTTAAATCTTCTTTCTATGTGTCTTAGTATTACATCCATCCCACTGGCCTTCTCTTTTGCGTCAATTAAACCATTCCCACTTATTATTGTTAAATGATACTCTTGTACTTCTGGCTTATAGTTGATATCAAAACGAACTTGTCTTTTGCCAAGGAAAAAACCTCTTTCGTCTCTTGGTCGATTCTTAGCTACTTCTGATTTGTTCTCAGATGGATGCCAAGCATTCTTTTTGGCTCCAGTCTTATTTGTTGATCCAATTGGTCTTCCAACTTTCTTTTTTCTTGCCATTACTTTCTCCTTATTACTTGTTTGTTTTTATTGATGTTTCCCGGGAAAGAAAATCTTAGGGTCAACCTTAAAAGTCTTTGCAATCTTTTGAAGAGTCTTCCAAGATGGTTTATGTCGATTCTTTTCCAGTCCGGAAACCATTTCTTGAGAAATCCCTACCTTGCCGGCGAATTCTTCCTGAGTCAAACCAAAAGCTCGTCTTAACTCTTTAATAATATCGCCAGGCTCTTTTTTCTTCTTAACAGGCATAAACCCCCCTTTTATTTTCCCCCATTATATAACTTGTTTATTATTTGTCAAGTAATAAGGCACTAAAAAAAACCCTAAACGTCAAACCTAGACTGGCTGCACTCCACAAGTATATTTTATATAACATTTTTATAATTCACTCACCTTTTTCTTTTACATGAACACCAGGGAAGAATTGGATATCATCCTCATCAAAATTAAATCCTTTCTTCAATTCAAGATATTGTTTTCTAGCTTCTTCAGAATCTTTAAATACTAAAGCTTTATCAATACATCCCTTATAAACAGTTACAACTATAGAAACATCCATCATAACCTCCTTTTTAATCTACATTTAATTCTTTAGCCAATATTTCTGTTATAAACCCTATTGCCTTTCCAAACTCAAACTCTTCGTCTCCTTTTTTCAGCAAGGCATCCGTTAATTTTCTCAGGAAAAGTGTATCGATGCCTTCTAATTGCTCCTTTAAGTCTTTATAATCTTTTAATTTTAAGTTATTAATAGTCAATGCCAATTTGATAAGCTCTGTCGCCGGGAACTTGAAGCCCCTTTCGATATATTTCCTTGCTCGCCACAAGGAAGCCAGGGGATACTTGCCTATATTGTAATGCAATCCCTTACTAGCTAAATGATAAAGGAATTGTTCTCCTATGATAATTTTATTAATTGCTGGCAGATAAGCAGCCATACAAATAGTAAAGTCAAATTTATCAATAACTTGGCAAGGCTCTCCATATAGCCTCTTTATTAACTGTACCCTGATACCATTGACGTTATATGATTCTGCACTATCAGTTTGGCAAATGAAATTATTACCACAACCGAGAGGTGAACTATATACTGAACCATTTCTGCCTTGTTTTGTTTTGAATTCCTTAAAAGCTTTTTCATTATGGAAAAATATATCCAAATCAAAAACCCTTGTATTCAAAAATACAGAAGTTAAAGCTCCCCCGGCAATGAAAAAGTTGTTCGTATATGGCTCAATCCCTACTTTCCCTAATAATTTGTCTAAAACATATTTCTGTTTTTCATACATTTTTCTTCTCTCTCCTTTTCTTTTCATATTTCTTCTTATTCCAGCGAAGCCATTGGCAACAATATTCTACCTTTGCCTCTTCAAATTCTGAAAGATGCTTCTTGGCTATTGTAATAATTCTCTTTTTACTAATGGTTCCATTCTCCACTTGTTTGCAAAGTTTTTCTGCTTCTTCTCGACCTCGGTAAGCACCTTTCATTATTATTCCCCTCTTACCCTATGGCATTCTACTACTACACCTTTGATTATTTCATTTGTCTCTAGGCAATAAACGGTTCTAGTAGTCTTTATATCACCTGCATATTTTCGTTCTACTATCTTACTATATCCACAGCCACTTTCACAAAGATTATCGCTCATCACTCATCTCCTTTAATTCTTTATTCTAACAACCTTCCTTTTCTATACGCCCTATTAGCTTTGTTATGTACACGTACAATGGTGCGTACGGATCTGTACAGCGATCTCGTCGATCAAACAAAGTCTGGAGAACAAAATCTCTATCTGAAATTGTTTCCAATTCTATCATTTTCCAACGATGCATTATTTTTCTCCTTTTGACATTAAATATTCAACAAGAGCAGAACATTCCCTTGCTTTCGCTATAAAACCGTTTATTTCAAAAACCATTTCCATGGTAACTATAGCTTTTGCTAAATTGGAGATGAGAGGAAATACCTCGGTATCTATCCTTAGAACCTCTAAATCTTTGACACTTACTCTAACAATTTGACAATGTACTTTCATCAATCCTTTATCTTCTAAATAAATTTCTCGTGCATCCCTTAACACTTGTTCAACAATCTCTTTATTCATTTTCCCTCCTTTATTTTACAATTGCATTAGCCTGATTGCATGTTTTTTCATAATAGTCAACTGTCTTAGTTTTTTTCTTTATTTTACAATTAGGAGGAGTAGGAACATTTTCTACAAATATAAGGAAATCTTCACTCTTTCCATAATAATCTCTCTTCGCAGCTTTATATATAAATGTTCCCTCATCTTTGCGAAAACCTAATTTCCATACTACTTTGAATAAATCACCCAATTCTCTGGTTAATGTTTTTACGTCTTTGGGATTATCTGGATAAACGAAAAGCCTAATACACCATGTGCCAAAATTGTCAACAAAAAATTCCCCGGGCACCGAGAAGTCAGCATCTCTTACTTGTTGAATAATTACCTGCTCTCTTCTTTTTACCATTTCTTCGATTTTTATTTCTTTTGGATACTTGTCTTTTAATTTCATATCCGCTCCTCTATCTTTTTTTCAATCTCTCATACTTATTATGGATAGACCTTCTTAGCCTATTCAAATCATTATCAATTAACCTTCTTACTTTATTGCATATCGACTTTTCATGTTGACAAGGAACGCATCCTGCTACAAACTTTCCATCGGCGTTGGTATATGCCCACACACATTTGAAAACAACTTTTAGCGTCTCCATTCTATCATATACCGTGGTTCTCAAATCTATTTCTTCCATTTGAGACATCATTTACTCCTTATTTATATTGTCCGCCCTGAACTGTTGGTCTCGAAGCCAACTTCCAAAAGCTATCAGGTATCTTCAGGTAGCTAACCCCTATCATTCCTAAATCACTTTCGTGTCCTGCCAATAGACGAAGCCCAATCTCAGT
>SDBU01004148.1_pt1 | contig 17980 bp, 15 predicted proteins | sample 2277071 | NCBI WGS metagenome assembly SDBU01 (sample SAMN10397929, study PRJNA504765) | marine sediment metagenome | isolation source: marine sediment core GS08_GC12, 126 cmbsf | place: Arctic Ocean: Gakkel Ridge, Loki's castle | collected 2008 | reverse complement strand
GACCAGCTATAACATGACCAAAGAGCAGAGGAAGGGATTGAAGGAGGCGATAGGTAATGTCCTCAGAGATGTTGCCCTCCCCCTCGGAATTGGCATCGGCGCCGCCGTTAATAAATAGCAGGGGGTCCTCTGAAAATTCAGGATTTTTAGAGGCTAAAATAAATAGGCTACGCCCTTATCAAAGGGAGGTAGCACTGGCTATACTTGATAGCGTCTTCGGCAGGAAGGGGCTTACTTTCTCCGTGGAAATTGCCCGGCAAGGAGGTAAGAATGAGCTGTCAGCCCAGCTTGAGCTTTTACTTTTAACCCTCTATATGGCCGAGCCACAAAACCTGGTGAAGTGTTCACCCACCTTCAAGCCACAGACAGTTATCTCCTTAATGCGACTAAAGGACAGACTAAATGATGCTGGCTTTGGTGGCATCTGGGTAGCTGAGCTGGGTTATATCATTAGGCTAGGCAATGCCAGGGCTATATTCCTATCTGCTGACGAGTCAGCTAACGTGGTGGGTAATACCGCCCATATTCTCCTGGAAATAGATGAATCGCAGGATGTCAGCAAGGAAAAGTATACCAAGGAGTTCAAGCCTATGGGGGCGACGACTAATGTTACTACTGTCCATTATGGCACTACCTGGGATGATGCTACCCTGCTGGAAGAGATAAAGCAGACTAACCTTGAGTTGGAGAGAAGGGATGGCATCAAACGCCACTTCCGATACGACTGGCAGGCAGTGTCCAAGTATAACCCCGACTATTCAGCCTATGTTGAAGGGGAGAGGGAGCGTCTGGGGGAAAACCACCCCCTCTTTTTAACCCAATATTGTCTCCTACCTATCCATGGCGGTGGGGGATACCTATCGCCTCAGCAGAGGGCTCAGCTAAACGGGGAACACCCTAGAAGACATCACCCTGACCCCGGGCGGGTGTATGTTGCCGGCATTGACCTGGCTGGGGAGGCTGAAGAAGAGGAAGGAGCTCATCTACGAGCCCTGAAGCCACGTCAGGATTCCACGGTGGTTACTATTGGGGAGCTGGACTTTTCTCTTAGTGAAAATCTTCAGAAGCAGCCCAGGGTTAAGGTTGTTGAGCACTACTGGTGGACAGGTAGGAAGCACGCCGAGCTCTATCCCCAGCTTGTCGATATCCTGAAGAATGTCTGGGGGTGTAAGAAGGTACTGGTTGATGCTACCGGGGTTGGTCAGCCGGTAAGCTCATTTCTCAGGCAGGCACTAGGCTCACGAGTTATTCCATTTACCTTCACACAGCAGTCAAAGTCGGAATTAGGCTTTAGCCTTTTAGCCGCCATTAACTCGGGCAGGTTGAAAATGTACGCCGGTGATGGCTCGTCTGAGTATCAGGAGTTCTGGTTTGAGATGGAGAAGGCTAAGAGCCAGTATCGTCCCAGCCAGACGATGAATTTTTATGTTGACCCGGCACAGGGACATGATGATTTCCTGATGAGCCTGGCACTACTGGTTGAAGCCGCCAACCAATACACTCCTCGGGGGGCTAGAGGCAACCTTCACACCCCAGCGCCGTGACACATTTTTGGTTTCAGCCTCATCCGGCAAAACTCATTAACCACTCTACAAATTCATCAAAAATCCTTCTCTTCTCTACCCTACCCGCTTTAATATACCCCCGGTTAACAATTTTTATTATGAGGTAATTCCGAGTCGTTTAACAACCTATCCCCCTGCCCCCTTCCCTTAATAAGGGAAGGGGGGGTGTAGGTAAGAGAGGGGCGTAGCCCTTCTCTAAAGTCTCTTCCCCTTCTCCTTCTCAAGGAGAGGGGGATTAAGGGGGTGAGGTTAATAAACAATCTCAATCCCACACCTTGCATTTTAAACTTGATTATGGTATACTTTTATTGATTCGAAGATTTGAGTAGTTAAGTGGGTTTCGTCCCACTTTTTTCTTGTATGGGAAATAACAAGATTGGGAGGGGCTAATCCGAGATGAAAAGCGAACTTCTGCTCGCTATTACACAACTCTCGGCTGAGAAAAACCTGCCTAAAGATGTGGTTGTTGCCGCCGTAGAGGCAGCACTGGCATCGGCTTATAGGAAAGATAATTTTGCCTCTAACCAAGATATTTCGGTTAAGATTAATCCTACTACTGGTCGGGTTGGAGTATGGGCTGAGAAAACTGTAGTTGAGCTACCTTCAGATAGACGCTGCGAGATATCTTTAGATGAGGCACGCCGAGCCAAATCCGAAGTGCAGATTGGTGAGACTATTAAGGTAGAAGCTACCCCGCCTAATGCTGGGCGCATTGCTGCTCAAACAGCGAAACAGGTTATTCTGCAGCGTCTTCATGAAGCTGAGCATAGCGCCATATTTGAGGAATACGCTGGTAAGGAAGGCGATATTGTCACCGGGTTGGTGCAGAGCATTGAGCCCAAGCAGATATTTATTGATTTGGGTAGAACCGAGGCAATACTACCTGCGGCTGAGCAAGTGCGCAGTGAGAGGTATCGAGTAGGTCAAAGACTTAAGTTTTGCCTTTTAGAGGTAATTCAGACCGGAAAAGGACCTCGGGTGGTGGTGTCGCGTTCTCACCCAGATTTACTTCGTCGGCTTTTTGAACTTGAGGTTCCTGAGGTTTTCAACGGAATAGTGGAATTAAAATCAATTGCTCGCGAGGCTGGCTCCAGGAGCAAGGTAGCTGTGGCAGCACGTCAGGCAGGCATTGACCCCGTTGGTTGCTGCGTTGGATTGCGTGGTATCAGGATACAAAATATTGTGAATGAATTAAATGGTGAAAAGATAGATGTCGTTACATGGAGCCCAGATGTCTCTACCTTTCTTGCTAATGCTCTTAGCCCAGCCCAGGTATTAAGTGTCAAACTGGACGAAGGTGAGAAGGCAACTACTGTGGTTGTCCCTGATAAGCAACTTTCATTAGCCATCGGTAGAGAGGGGCTGAATGTTAGACTGGCAGCTAAACTTACTGGCTGGCGAATTGATATTAGAAGTGCCTCAGCGGCTGAGGCAGAAAGGGTGGAGGCAGCTAAACTTTTAGCTGAAACAGAAGAAGAGGCCATAGTTGATGAGGAACCTCCTGCTGGCACTCTAGATGTTCTGGAGCCAGCTTCAGTGTCTGCCAAGACAGCAGAAGAAGCGGCTGAATCTTTACCAGCTCTGGCTACTACATTTACTCCCCAGCAGGCTCCTTTTGAAATACAAGCAGCAGTGAAAAAACCTCAGCTTCGGTTTGCTGAGGATATCTTAGTATCGCCACCGACTAAGCCTGAGGCAAAATCTAGGAAGAGAAAAAAGAAGAGCCCTCCAGGCAGGAAAAGTGATGAGGATGGCATCAGGCTTAAGAAACTGCGCCGAGAGCCAGAAGTTTCCATAGATGAGGAGTATTAGCCAGCATATACCGCAGCGGACTTGTGTAGCTTGTCGTAAGGTAAAGGCTAAACGGGAGCTAATCCGCATAGTGCGCACTTCCGATGGAAATGTGGAGGTTGACACTAGCGGCAAGAAAGCGGGGCGCGGTGCCTATTTATGTCGGGCACCAGAGTGCTGGGAGGTTGGGCTGAAGGGTGGTCGGCTAGAGCATGCCCTAAGGGCCAGTCTTACTCAAGATAATAGAGAACAGCTTACCAGATATGGGAAAGACCTTCTATAAGGATTCATGTAATGACAAGGGCAAGTAAAAAAGGTGATGTTTTGCCGCCTTTAGGCGAGGGGGATAGTGACAATTCTTTATCGCCGAAGGCCGGCTTGATTGAGATTCCTCACACCTTAAGTGTGAGGCAACTGGCTGACCTCTTGCAGGTTAGTGCCATAGACATCATCAAGCAACTGATGAGAAGTGACATTATGGCTAATATTAACCAGGCGATTGACTATGAAGCCGCCGCCACCGTGGCAACAGGCCTTGGTTATGAAGTACGCCCGAAACCTCGGGTGGCTCAAAAGTCAGCTAGTGTTATTAGTGAGATTAAGAGGCAGCAACTCCAAGGTGATGAACATAGTGGCCTACGACCGCGACCTCCTGTAGTTACTATTATGGGACATGTTGATCACGGTAAGACTATGCTTCTTGATGCTATCAGGCAGACTAATGTGATGGCTACTGAAGCCGGGAGCATTACTCAGCATATCGGTGCCTATCAGGTAGAGGTCAACGGGCAGAAGATTACCTTCCTGGATACCCCAGGTCACGAAGCCTTTACGGCTATGCGAGCTCGCGGAGCGCAGGTAACCGACATTACTATTCTGGTAGTGGCGGCTGATGACGGGGTAATGCCACAGACTTTAGAGGCTATAGACCATGCCCGGGCAGCCGGGGTGCCTATTGTGGTAGCGATTAATAAAATTGATAAGGCTAACGCCAACCCGGAGCTGGTTAAGCAGCAGCTAGCTGATGCCGGTTTGCTTATTGAGGAGTGGGGAGGGGAGGTAGTTTGTGTTCTAACTTCGGCTAAAGCGAAGAAGGGCATTCCCGAGTTGTTGGAAAACCTTCTGGTGGTGGCTGAGATGGAAGAGCTCAGGGCAAATCCTTCTCAACCGGCAGTGGGGGTAGTCATTGAAGCCAAGCTGGATAAGACCAGGGGGCCTTTAGCTACAGTGCTAGTTCATACCGGGACTTTAAGGCTTGGTAACACTGTAGTAGTCGGTAACACCTGGGGCAGGCTAAAGGCTATGTTTAATGATAGGGGTAAGCAGGTGAGGAGGGCTGGTCCAGCTACGCCGGTTGAACTACTTGGCTTAGATAGTGTGCCTCAAGCCGGGGATACCCTAACCGTGGTGGCTGACGAACGCCGAGCCAAGGCTTTAATACAAAAGCGCCAGGCGGAGGTGCAGCAAGAGACTTCACCAACGTCAAAACCAGTGAGCCTTACCAATCTCTTTGACCAAATAAGCACCGGTAGGGTAAAGGAGCTTAATGTTATTCTCAAGGCTGATGTTCAGGGCAGTATTGAGCCGATAAAAAGTTCTCTGGAACAGTTGGGGGCGGAGGAAGTCAAGGTTAGGGTTATCCATAGTGGTAGCGGCAATATTACTGAGAGTGATGTTATGTTAGCTATCGCTTCTAAAGGGCTAGTTATCGGTTTTAATACCAGCTCTGAGCCAGGAGCACAGCGATTAGCTGAGCGGGAAGGTATAACCATCCGTAATTATGATGTGATTTACAATTTAGTAGACGATGTAGGCAAGGCACTCAAAGGTATGCTGGAGCCCACATATACTGAGGTTATTGACGGGCGGGCTGAGGTGCGGGCTGTCTTTCCTGCGGGTAAGAAGGAAAAAGCAGCCGGTGTCTATGTGAGCGAAGGCAAGGTAACTCGTGGTGTCTCGGTTAGGGTGTGGCGCCAGGAGCAAGCGGTGTGTGAATCTATTGTTAGCAGCCTGAGACGCTTTAAGGATGATGTTAAGGAGGTAGCCGCTGACTATGAGTGCGGTGTAGGTATCAAGGATTTTGGTGAGTTTCAAGTCGGTGATATATTAGAATTCTTCCGAAGGGAGAAAGCCGGCTAAGGAGGAAGAATTATGGCGCATCGTATTGAGCGGGTGAATAGCCTCATTCGCCAGGAAATTAGTGAATTACTTCAGCGAGAGGTCAAAGACCCACGACTCGGCAACTTTATTGCCATAACCGAGGTTTCTACCTCCCCCGACCTGAAATATGCTAAGATATTCGTCAGTCGCCTAGGTAACGAGGAGAAAAAGCAAGAGACGCTAAACGCATTAGCCTCCGCTTCGGGTTTCTTCCGCAGCGAGCTGTTTAAGCGTTTGAGATTACGCCATACCCCCGAACTAAGCTTTCAGTGGGATGATTCTATTGAGCGGGGAAACCACCTCTTACATCTAATTGACGAGGTTTCTACTGATAGTAACCTTTGACCAGCATAGGGGTTGACCGTGGATGGCATACTAAATATTAATAAGCCCTGGGGTAAGACCTCTTTTAGTATTGTGGCTATGGTGAAACGGCTGACTGGGGAGCGACGCGTTGGACATGCCGGCACCCTTGACCCAGCGGCTACAGGTGTTTTACCGGTTTGCCTCGGTCAAGGGACACGTGTTATCAGATTTTTGGTAGATGCTACCAAGGCTTATCGGGCTGAGATTGAATTGGGTGTGGCTACAGATACCTATGATGCCATTGGCAAGATTACCCAGCGGAGAGACTATTCTGGAATTAGCCAGGGTCAACTGGAGGCGGCACTTGCCTCCTTCTGCGGTTTAATCGAGCAAACCCCTCCAATGTATAGTGCTGTGAAGTATCATGGTAAGCGGCTCTACGAATTGGCACGAGCCGGCATTGAGGTTGAGAGGAGAAGCCGGCTGACTAAAATCCATCAGTTGAAGCTTATAGACTTTAAGCCGCCTATAGTTACCATAGAAGTAGTATGTGGTAAGGGTACCTATATCCGCTCATTAGCTCATGATTTAGGACAAGCTCTGGGTTGTGGGGCTAATCTGAAGAGCCTAATCCGCTTGAGATGCGGTCTTTTTGATATAAGGGACGCCGTTTCAGTGCCCCAACTTGAGGATGCCTTCCGCTATGGTTACTGGCAACACTTTATTTACCCCATAGATACTGTGCTTTTACATTGGGCAGCAATGGTTGTCAGTGATGACACAGGGCGGGTTATAAGGAATGGGCGCCCCCTGGTGTTGGGGAACAATGACAGCAGTGAGGGAACTGGTTACCTTAAACAGCCCATCCCAGCACAGTCTTCTTTTGGTAATCATTGCCGTGTCTATACCCCTGACGGTTGCTTCCTGGGTGTGCTACGCTTCAACCCTGAAAGAGAGCAGTGGCAACCTGAGAAGGTTTTTCAACCATCCTAAAGCTAATAAGCAACTGAATTCCAGTTTTTGGTAAATATAAAGTTAAAAGGGTCTTGACAGCTTGCGTATAATTAGAATATAGTTCAACCAATGTTAAAAAGGAGGTGACAAGAGTTGCAAGCGTATTGTTTTAAGTGCAGGAAGAAGGTAGAGATTAAAAATGCGCAGCGGGTTACCCTGAAGAATGGGAGACCAGCTACCCGAGGGGTTTGTCCGGGATGTGGAACCAAGGTATTTAGAATTGGTCAGGGCTAAATTAGCCGCCGATTTCACGGTGCTGGCAGCGCTAGGTAGCTAGTGTGTGAAGGCAAGGTACTAATATTAACCTCTACACCGGGAAGGTAAGCCTTTGATTAATGCCTGGGGATTGATGTTTAGGACTTGGTGACAAGCAATATCATCAAGACCAGCACCGTGAATAATGGCATCAGCCAAAGAGGTGGTAAGTAAATTTTGTTCGCCATGGGCATCAGAGTTTAGCAGGAGTTTAGCTCCTGTCTGCTGTGCCAGAGAGGCAATGTGCCCGTTGGTTAGGCAATGACCTTTTCTGGCACTAATTTCCAGGAAGATACCATTGGTAGCAGCTAGTTGGGCTTCTTCCAGGCTTAGAAGCCCAGGGTGAGCTAAGATGTCAACATAAGGGCTGTGGAGAGCGGCTAGGTTTGTGCCTTTTTCAACAGACTCGACAATTGTTTCACCGTGGACTACCACGATACATGCTCCCAGTTCCTTAGCCCTTTTGGCTGTTTCAGCGATGGCTTGAGGAGGAACATGGGTAAGTTCTATACCAGGGATGGCTAAGATGTTCCAGTGGGAGCGGGCTAAGGTGCATACTTGGGCTACCTCTTGGATTATGCGGCTTAATTCGCCAAGAGAGACATGGTCGGTAAGAGCAATAGCCTGATAGTTATTAATTAAAGCACGCCTGATTAACTCCATTGGCGAGAGGGCTCCGTCACTCAGTGAAGTATGGGTATGAAAATCATAAACCATTTTTCCTACCTCTTTGGGAGTTGATGTCTGAGAATAACATACATTGGATAACTTGAGCAAGCCACTTCCCCCACTAGAAAGGAGGGTGCTGAACCTTGGGTAACATAAATGTAGCCATAATAGGAGTAGGTAACTGTGCTTCATCACTAATTCAGGGTGTTTGCTATTACAAGAAGGCAAAAGAGAGTGAATTCGTGCCCGGGCTTATGCATGTTAATCTGGGGGGATACCAGATAAGCGATATCAACTTTGTAGCTGCCTTTGATATTGATAAGAACAAGGTTGGCAAAGACCTGGCGCGGGCAATTTTTACTTCGCCCAATAATACCTTCAAATTTGGTGAGGTGCCGACTACAGGGGTTAAAGTTCAGCGGGGTATGACCCACGATGGCTTGGGCAAGTATCTGTCTCAAATAATACAGAAGGCACCAGGCCCAACGGCTGATATAGTTAAAATGCTTAAGGAAACCCAAACCGATGTGGTAATTAACTACCTGCCAGTTGGTAGTGAAGAGGCAACTAAATGGTATATTGAGCAGGTGCTGGCGGCTGGCTGCGGCTTTATTAACTGTATACCAGTTTTTATCGCCCGAGAGAAGTACTGGCAGGAGCGCTTCATTGAGAAGGGGCTGCCAATTATCGGTGATGATATAAAATCCCAGGTTGGAGCCACTATTGTCCATCGCGTGCTTACCAGGCTGTTTAGAGACCGTGGAGTTAAGCTGGAGCGAACCTATCAATTGAACTTCGGCGGTAACACTGATTTCTTAAATATGCTAGAGAGGGAACGCCTTGAGTCTAAGAAAATATCCAAAACCAACTCAGTTACCTCTCAGCTAGATTATAAACTTGACCCCGATAATATCCATGTCGGTCCCAGTGATTATGTCCCCTGGCTGACTGACCGTAAGTTTTGCCATATTAGGATGGAAGGGCGAACCTTTGGTGATGTCCCGCTGAACCTAGAGTTAAAACTCGAGGTGTGGGACAGCCCTAACTCAGCCGGGGTAGTTATTGATGCTATCAGGTGCTGTAAGCTAGCCTTAGACCGTGGATTGAAGGGGGCACTGGTAGCCCCCTCAGCCTACTTTATGAAATCACCACCTATCCAATATACCGATGACGAAGCTCACCAGATGGTGGAAGAGTTCATTGCTACTAACAAGCAGGGTAAAGAGCTAAACTCTCTTTTAGAGCAAAAGCCTGAATAAATCTGTGGTGAGGTTTTAGGCAGCTACTTATGAAGATAGCATTAGTCTCCCCCTATGACTTTGCTTACCCAGGTGGTGTTACCCATCATATCTCCTGCCTTGAGCATCAACTTACCCTGATGGGGCATCAGGTGAAGGTTATTGCCCCGGCATCTAGAAGGGTCCCTGACTTTGGTGACAGATTCATACCTATAGGTAAGCCTCGCCCCATTCCAGCTAGTGGTTCCATCATTCGCATTACCATATCACTCAGGCTAGCCTCCACCATAAAAGCTGTGCTTGATAGAGAAAACTTCGATATTATCCATCTCCATGAACCTTTTATGCCTATGCTATGCACGGCTGTGCTCCGCTTTTCACATACCGTTAATGTAGGAACCTTTCACGCCTGTCACGGTAGACCCGGTTATAACTTTGGCAGACCTGTTAGCACCATAATGTTGAAGAGGCGCCGCCGCAAGCTTGATAGCAAAATTGCAGTATCAAAACCAGCCATGGAGTTTGCCAGTAAATATGTCCCTGGAGATTATACTATTATCCCTAACGGCGTTGACTTAGAGCATTTTTCTCCTGATGTGTCTCCAATTGATAAATTCTGTGACGGTAAACTTAATATTCTGTTTGTTGGTCGTTTAGAAAGTCGCAAAGGTGCAAACTACCTAATTAAGGCTTATAAGCAGGTCAAGGAGGAGCTGCCTAACTCGCGACTTATTGTGGTGGGTCCTGGCACCAGGCTGCGGCGAAAATATGAGAGGCAGGTGAAGCGGAACAGGTTAGAGGATGTTGTTTTTGTTGGCTATGCACCCTATGCCGAATTACCCAGATATTATAAGACAGCCGATATTTTTTGCTCCCCAGCCACCGGTCGGGAAAGCTTCGGTATTGCCCTGATTGAGGCTATGGCTGTGGGTAAGCCAATTGTCGCCTCTAATATAGACGGTTATGCCAGTGTTATGACTCACGGTGCTGAGGGTCTACTGGTGCCACCAAAAGATAAGAAGGCATTAGCTCAGGCTCTAATTTCCCTTATGACGAATGAATCACTTCGGCAGCAGATGGGAGCCAGAGGAAGACTTACCGCCGAGGGTTACGACTGGAAACACATTGCCCAAAGGGTATTGGATTATTATGTTAAGGTGCTTAGTGAATCTCCGCGGAAAGAATGATTCTGAGAATCTGAAGCTATGTCGGTTTTTAGTTTAAGTAAAGGGTAGAGACGGCTTGGATAGTGCTGTTTCGGAAAAGCAATAGTTAATGTCAAGGTTATCTGAAGTTCGTAAGACCGCAGCCTATTACCTTACCCAACCGGTAGTACGGCTCTTTGCTAAGACACCTATAACACCTAGCGCCATAACCTGGTTTGGTTTTTTACTAGCTGTTGGAGCTGCGGTACTTATTACTACAGGACACCTTTTTGCTGCCGGTTTTGTAGTGCTTGGTGCCGGTTTTTTTGACATCCTAGATGGAGCACTGGCTCGCCACACTAACCAGGCTACTCGCTTTGGTGCTGTCCTTGACTCTACGCTTGACCGTTTATCTGAGGCAGTGCTGCTGCTTGGCATTTTAGTATTGTATGCTAGAGAGCAGTCAGTCGCTGAGATTTTACTTGTTGGCGTTGCCCTGCTTGGCTCATTACTGGTAAGCTATATTAGAGCTAGAGCCGAGACTCTAGGTTTGGAGTGTCAGCTAGGATTATTTACTCGAGCCGAAAGGGTCATTGTGCTAGCGCTGGGGCTTTTGCTAAACCAAATTGATAATGCCTTAGTTATTGCCTTAGCTACTATAGTGGTATTCAGCTTCTTCACTATCGGCCAGAGGTTATTTTATGTGTGGCAACAAACAAAAACCAGGTAGCTTTTAACTCCTTTTAGGTTACAAATAATAAAGCTTATGGAGGAAGTAGATGCCGGTTATTGCTGTTATCGGAGCTCAGTGGGGGGATGAGGGAAAGGGGAAGGTGATTGACCTGCTTGCTGAAAAAGCCGGGGTAGTTGCCCGTTTTTCCGGTGGTGATAATGCTGGGCATACTGTAGTTAATCCCTATGGTGAGTTTAGGCTCCACCTTGTCCCGTCTGGTATTTTTTATCCCCAGGCTGTTTGTATTATGGGTAATGGTATGGTGATTAATCCCTCCGTGCTAATTGATGAGATAGACCAGCTTAACCAGCGTGGCGTGGATACTAGCCGGCTGTTTATCAGTGACCGGGCTCACCTGGTTATGCCGTATCATATCCTCCTTGATGGTTTGGAGGAGGAATCACGAGCTGGGAAGGCATTGGGCACAACACGCAAGGGCATAGGCCCTGCCTTTGCCGATAAAGCAGCCAGGTTAGGCATTAGAACTGGCGACCTTTTAGATAAAGAGATGTTATTGGAGCGGCTTCGCCTTATACTTGACTACAAGAACATTATCCTGACCAAAATTTATGGGGTTAGCCCTCTATCGTTAGACGAAGTATATAGCCAGTATTGCCAGTATGGGGAGCGCCTAGCTCCTCATATTCGGGAGACAGTTATAATGCTAGAGGAAGCGTTGAGCCGGGGTGAGCTGGTTATATTAGAGGGAGCCCAGGGGACTTTACTTGACCCCGATTTTGGCACTTATCCCTATACTACCTCTTCTTCACCGCTGGCGGGGGGAGGCTGTTTAGGTGCTGGTCTCAGTCCCACCAGGATTAGTCGTATCCTAGGTGTGTTTAAGGCTTACTGCACCAGAGTCGGTGCCGGTCCTATGCCTACCGAACTAAAGGATGAAACTGGTGATTTGATTCGGGAACGGGGTCATGAGTATGGCACTACTACCGGGAGAGCCCGCCGTTGTGGCTGGTTTGACGCCATTGCCGCTCGCTTCAGCACCCGAATTAATGGCTTTACCGGAGCGGCAATTACCCGCCTTGATATTCTTGATACCTTGCCCCGTCTGAAGATATGTGTTGGCTATAAACTGGATGGGGGCACTATTGACTATTTCCCGGGTAATGTAGCTGCTTTAGAAAGGTGTCAACCTATCTGTGAAGAGCTACCTGGCTGGCAAGCTCCTACCAGCCATATTAGACAATATGAGCAGTTACCACCTAAGGCTCGCCAATATATAGCCCGACTGGAAGAAGTCACTTCTTGCCCGGTCAACCTCATCTCCGTAGGAGCAGAGCGGGAGCAAACTATCCTGAAGATACCTATCTTTTAATTACACAATCCAAGCTTTTCTCAGAGGTTATTATTTAGTTCATAGGTTGCTTTTTAAATTTTAATATGTTATTATTATCGCAAAATGCAGAGGGAGTTTTACTGTAAAAAGTGGGAGACCTCTCTGTTTTGTGTAGTGAGCATCAGTCTCATAAGCTTTGAGAAACAGAGGGGGTAAATCTTTCGAGAAATTAATTAAAAGGAGGAATTATGGAGCTAAGCCGAAGAGACTTCTTGAAAGCGTCAGGTGCTGGAGTTGGTGGCATTTTTCTGCTTGGGGCGCTTAATCCTAATGTGGCCTTGGCTAAGACCAAGAGCTTGCCACTAAGAAAGAGGATTGGTGAAAAGGCAACCATTTGCCCCTATGATGCATCGGGCTGCGGCTTTATTGTTGCTGCCGAGAATGGTAAGGTGGTAAATATTGAAGGTGACCCGGACCACCCTATCAACCGTGGTGCTGCTTGCGCCAAAGGAGCTTCGATGCGCCAGTTATCTGCCGATAACCCCTGGCGCCTGAGCAAGGTTCTTTACCGACGCCCTGGCGGGACCGATTGGGAAGAAAAATCGTGGGACTGGACACTGGATGCGATTGCCCGCCGGATTAAGGACACCAGGGATGCTTTTTTCATCGAGAAGGACAGCGGTGGCAAAATAGTAAATCGCACCGAGGCCATTGCCAACCTGGGGGGTTCTGCCCTGGACAATGAAGAATGCTACCTGCTGGTAAAGCTGGCACGTGCCCTGGGTCTGGTCTACATCGAACACCATGCCCGCATATGACATTCCGCCACTGTCGCCAGTTTGGCGGAAACGTTCGGCCGCGGTGCCATGACCAATCACTGGAATGATATAGCCAATGCCGATGTTATCATGGCAATCGGTTCCAATCCTGCTGAAAATCACCCAGCCGCCTTTGGCTACATTATGGCAGCCAAGGACAAAGGCGCTAAACTAATCAGCGTTGACCCGAGGTTTACCCGTACCTCTTCTAAGGCAGATATCTACGCCCCATTGAGGTCAGGGACGGACATCGCCTTCATCAACGCTATGATTAAGTACGTGCTGGATGACATTGATGTTAATCCCGGCAACTACAACATGACTTACATCAGAGAATATACCAACGCCTCTCACCTCATCAACCCCGGTTACAAGGGACCGCCTGAGCTTGACGGGGTTTTCTCTGGCTACGATATAGACAATAGAAAATACGATAAATCTACCTGGCAATACCAGCTTGACGACAAAGGCATACCCAAGAAGGATAAGACTCTCAAGGACCCCAATAGCGTCTTCCAGATTATGAAGAGGCACTTCGCCCGCTATACCCCTGAGGTCGCGTCCAATATTACCGGTTGCCCGGTAGACACCTTTCTGTTAGCGGCACAGACATTTGCCTTGTCCGGTGCCGTCGGCAAAGCCGGTACCATCATGTATGCCATGGGTACTACCCAGCACACCTACGGCACTCAGAATATCCGGGCCTACGCCATACTACAGCTGCTGCTGGGTAACGTTGGTGTCGCCGGTGGCGGTATTAACGCCATGCGGGGTGAGTCCAACGTACAGGGTTCCACAGACCACTGTCTCCTGTTTCACATCCTGCCCGGCTACCTGAAGGTGCCCATCAATACGGACACCACGCTTGATGCCCATATCAAGCGGTCGACACCAACAACGAATGACCCTAATAGCGCTAACTGGTGGGGTAACTACGATAAATACATCGTGAGTCTGCTCAAGGCCTGGTACGGTAATAACGCTACCAAAGATAACCAGTTTGGCTTCCACTATCTCCCCAAGATACAGTCCGGCCAGGACTACTCGCATATTTCCCTCTTTGAAGCCATGGACGCCGGCATAATTAAGGGGCTCATGGTCTGGGGTCAGAACCCGGCCGTCGGCGGTCCCAATGCCAATCTGGAACGAGCAGCCATGGATAAACTGGACTGGATGCTGGTTGCTGATATCTGGCATACCGAGACCGCCAACTTCTGGAAACGCCCGGGGGCCAATCCAGCTAACATTAAGACGGAGGTCTTCCTCCTCCCTGCCCTGAACTCCTTTGAGAAGGAAGGCAGTGTTACCAACAGTGGACGCTGGAGTCAGTGGCGCTGGAAAGCGGCTGACGGTCCTGGCGAGTCCGAAGAGGATCTGTGGATGTTGGACCAGATCACCCGGAGACTCATGAAGCTCTATGCTGATGAAGGCGGACCCAGCGCCGAGTCCATCACCAAACTCTTCTGGGACTACGGACAGCCTCACCCCGATGTACACGCCGTAGCCAAGGAAATCAACGGCTATGACCTTACCACGGGCAAGCTGTTGCCCAGCTTCGGCAAGCTCAAAGCCGATGGCACCACCACCTCGGGCAACTGGCTATACTGTGCCAGCTATACCGAGGATGGCAACATGGCTGCCCGCCGCGACGCGACTCCCGACCCGTTTAACATTGGCCTTTACTCCAAGTGGGGCTGGTGCTGGCCTGTCAACCGAAGAATCCTCTACAACCGCGCCTCGGTTGACCTCAACGGTGTACCCTGGGACAAAGAGCATCCGGTCATCTGGTGGCAGAACGGCAAGTGGGTCGGCGATGTTCCCGATGGCGGCTGGCCGCCAATGGCGGTTGACCCCGAGAAGACCAAGTGGCCATTCATCATGAAGCCGGAAGGTGTGTCAAGGCTGTTTGGTTTCGGCAGGGCTGATGGTCCGCTACCCGAACACTACGAGCCGTGGGAATCACCGGTAGAGAATATCATATCCGGTCAGCAGATAAACCCGGCGATAAAGATCTGGCGTCCTGAAGAACGGGGTACTCCAGATAAATACCCAATCGTCTGCTCGACATACCGTATCTCCGAGCACTGGCAGGGCGGCCAGATGACCCGAAACATGCCGTGGGTGATTGAGGCACAGCCCGAACCTTTCTGTGAAATGAGCGAGGAGCTGGCAGAAGAGGAGGGCATTGCCAATGGCGACCGAGTTATCGTGGAATCAGCCCGCGGTCAGGTTAACGTGGTAGCTCTAGTAACCAAGCGATTCAAGCCGTTCCAGTTGAACGGACGCAAGGTACATCAGGTAGGCGTTATCTGGCACTGGGGATACATCGGTCTCTCCACCGGGGATAGTGCCAATGTTCTCACTCACCATGTCGGTGACGCCAACACGATGATACCTGAGTATAAAGCCTTCTTAGTCAATGTCCGTAAGGCTTAGAAAGTGATAGCTGAGTTCTTATTTGGAGGTAATTATGGCAGATAAAGCAATCTTATATGATGCAACACGGTGTACCGCTTGTCGGGGTTGCCAGGTGGCTTGCAAGCAATGGAACGAGAACGATGAATATATACCTGCACCTACCGACGAAACCGGGGTACAGGCAAAGAACTGGGGCAGCTACGAAAACCCCCCTGAGCTTTCTGCTAACACTTGGCTTCGGATAAAGTTCACCGAATTGGAACGAGACGGAAAGGTAGACTGGCTCTTCACCCGGCATGCCTGTATGCACTGCACCGAAGCCAGTTGTGAGCAGGTGTGTCCCACTGGGGCCATATCTCACCAGGACGGGATCGTAGTCATCGACCAGAAGTGGTGCATAGGCTGCGGTTACTGTGTTCAGGCTTGCCCCTTCCATGTTCCTCATAAAGATGAGGTTCTGGGAACTGTGCGAAAGTGCACTCTCTGCACTACCCCTGGTTTGAACCGCCTTGCCGAGGGTTGGGAGCCGGCTTGTGTCAAGACCTGCCCTACTAACGCCCTGATAATTGGTGACCGCAGTGAGTTAGTGGCTGAGGGGAGGAAACGGGTTCAGACTCTGATAGCCAATGGGTATGACAATGCCTACTTATATGGTGATGAGGAACTGGGGGGTCTGGGTCTATTGTATGTCCTGGATGATTCCCCTGAGGTCTATGGCCTGCCGAAAGCACCGCAAGTAGCTATATCAGCCTCGGTTGGTCAATGGTTGAGCGGTATTCTTACCGCCGGAGTAGTAGCTGCCTTGCCTTTTTGGTTCCTCTTCAAGCGAAGAAAGCAAATTGAGGCAGAACAGCAAACTAAAGTAGAAGGAGGCACAAGATGACAGCTTGGGGTGCACCAATTTGGATTTATTTATGGCTGGCAGGTATGGCTGGAGGCGCCTACTTTGCTGCTTTTCTAGCTGACCGTTTCACTGGCGGAAGTAATAAGCCACTGTTACGATGGGCAACTTACCTGGGCATCCCTTTAGCTGTAATTGGCGTAATACTATTGGTTGTAGACCTTGGTCAGCCGATTCGTTTCTGGCACCTATTCACTCAATTCAAGCTGATATCGCCAATGTCAATGGGCACCTGGATTTTACTGGTATGGGTAGCTATCGCGGTAATAATGGTTGTCTTATGGTGGTTTGAGAACCGCCTTACTGAGGGAGCAGCGAGCCGTCTGCGGGGACTGGTAGGATTTCTAGGCTGGGCTAATCTGGTATTGGCGGTATTGCTCATAGCTTATACCGGTGTGCTTCTGGCTGTCAGCAGCCAGTCGCTGTGGGCAGGCACAGTTCTCTTGCCTTGCCTCTTTGTTGCCTCAGCTATCTCTACGGGAGTGGCGCTACTCATCATCGCTGCCATGGTTGCCAACACAATAAGCAAGGGAAGCCTTGTTGAACTAAAACTGGCTATGAACCAGATTTTTGGCACCACCGATTGGACAATTCCCAATCGGACGGTGGCACGCTTAGCTGAAGCAGATGCTATCGTAATTCTTATCGAGATAGCAGCACTGATCGGATATGCTATCTGGCTGGCTATCTCCACTATGGCAGGTGTAGGTGAAGCGCTCAGACTACTCACTATCGGGACACTGGCCGCACCGTTTTGGGTGGGTGTAGTTCTCCTGGCACTTCTGATCCCACTCGGCTTAGACCTTAGCAATTGGGGGAAGGAGATTGAGACAAAGGCAGTATGGCGCACCATCCTAGCATCCTCGACATGTGTAGTGTTGGGTGGGCTTATCCTGAGAGCAGTGATAACAATAGGCGGTCAAATGTAAGGTGGTATCTGGATAAAGGTTGGTAGATCGAGTGAAAGGTGGAACGCATAGCGAGATTGTGAAAAGATTGGAGGAATGGGAAGAGAAAGAAGGTTCTCTTCCTGAGGCGTTAGAGTTCTATCGGAGGTTACTGTGTATTCAATCTGAGGCTAAGTTGCGTGTCGGTGTACCCAAACTCGGTTTGAGTGAGAAGGCTATCACTAATCGAATAGGGCGTGGGTCCCCCTTATTGAGGTTTGATGACCTTTCGATCGATTGGTCGCTATTGCGGAACATATTTGAAGAGGTTACTGCTCTCTTTGCTAGCTATTCAGAGGTTTGGGGTGAGGTACCCAAGAACCTGGAGGACTCAAGTTCTAGTCTTGCCCTCCTCAAAGAGGCAACCAGGGCCTGGTTTGAGGGAGCCCAATTACCTCCCCGGATGGCAGTCAGTGGCGTTAATGAAGCCCTTTTAGAACTTATGCTCCATGCCGCTCTTAGGCCTTTCTTGAGCAGCCATTGCGAAGCCTTGCTTACCTTCGTGAACCAGGAGGAGTGGCGGCGTGGATATTGTCCAATTTGTGGAGGTAATCCTGATTTCGCTTTTCTGGACACGGAGCGCGGAGCCAGATGGCTTTTGTGCTCTCGGTGTGATGCCGAGTGGCTCTTTCAACGTTTAGAGTGCCCCTACTGTGGTAGCCAAGATCAGGGTGCCCTAGCTTATTTCACCGATGATGAAGGGCTCTACCGGCTCTATGTATGCGAGCG
>SDBU01004147.1_pt1 | contig 17981 bp, 15 predicted proteins | sample 2277071 | NCBI WGS metagenome assembly SDBU01 (sample SAMN10397929, study PRJNA504765) | marine sediment metagenome | isolation source: marine sediment core GS08_GC12, 126 cmbsf | place: Arctic Ocean: Gakkel Ridge, Loki's castle | collected 2008 | reverse complement strand
CTATATCTAAAAGACATTTATTTCCACAGCAGAAGAGGACAGCTCATCTTCAGGCATGACCATGTACAGAAATTCCTGTTTTTTCACAATGGGAGCTTAGTTTCTGCAAAAACAAACCAACCTCAAGAGTTACTGGGCGAAGTACTGTATAGGCTCGGTAAGATCGAAGATAAAGTCCACTCGAGTATCGATTTGTATAAAGAGCCAAAAAAAAAGTTGGGAGAAGTGCTGGTGATGAAAGGTTTGATATCCGAGAATGAGTTGCAGGAGGGACTGCGTTATCAAATGAGAGAGATCCTCCTGAATACCTTTTCCGATTTAAATGGAGAATTCAAGTTCCAAGAGATTAAAGATCTGGTCGACCAGGAATATGAGATCAAGATCAATATCCCTCTTTTGATTGAAGAGGGTGTCCGCCGTATGGAGGACAATCCAGCAATCAAGGATTTTTTTGAAAACGAGAGTCCCTTTCCCAAATCCAAGCGTTTTTTCTACAGTTTGACAGAAGAAGAAAAAGAAATTTTAGAGTCCATTAAGGGTGATGTTTCATCCGCATCAATCCTTCAGAAATCACGGTTCCACCCTGAGGTTTTTTGGAAAACTCTCTATCTTTTATTCAGTCTGGATTTGATAGATATATCCGAAGAGGATAGAAAACCGGATTCATCCGGTGCGGCAAAAAAAACGAGTATCGGAGATAAGGAAAATAACATTGCAGATGCACTGGCTTTGAGTAAAAACCTTTCCAATCTGGACCATTATCAGCTCCTGGGTGTGGAAGCTTCAGCTGACCAGATCGAGATCAAAAAAAACTATTTTCGTTTGGCAAAGAAATTCCATCCGGATCTTTATGAACGGGATCTTCCGCATGAAATCAAAAGCGTTATCGATGCTGTTTTTGAGCAGATCTCGGAAGCCTATCAAATCTTGAGTGACGAAAAAAAGAGAACGGTTTATGATACGCGGAAGGAAAAGCTCCCTATTGATGATAAGAGAAATTGGGCTAAGGCAGCAGAGGTGAAATTCCTTCAGGGAAAAACACTGTATGATACCGCCCATTTCTTGGAGGCGATTGTTTTTCTTGAAGAAGCGGTCAAATTCCAGGGAAATAAGGGCCGGTATTACCTTCTGCTCGCCATGACTCAGGCGAAGATTCCATCCCTCCACAGAAAAAGTGAGGAGAATTTTTTACATTCTATCCGGTTGGATTCGTGGAATGCGGAAGGCTATGTGGGTTTGGGGAAGCTGTACAAAAAAGAAGGGCTTTTTATTAAAGCTAAAAAACAGTTTGAAAAAGCGATCAATATTGATCCGGACCACAAGATTGCGCTGCGGGAAATGAATGGATTTGGAAAGAAAAAGAAAAAAACCCTGAAAGACTTTTTTTCTCTTGAACTCTTTGGAAAGAAAAAGTAACGACTATTCATCTATTATCTTGGTTGAGCATTTTGAGGAATTCATCCTCATTAAGAAGCGAAATTCCCAGTTTTACAGCCTTTTCTCTCTTTGACCCGGCGGCTTCTCCCACAACGACATAATCTGTTTTAGAACTCACCGCGGCCACTACTCTTCCCCCGAGGCTCTCAATTTTTTCTTTTGCACTGTCTCTGGTCAATGCCGAGAGGGTTCCGGTCAGGACAAAACTCCTGCCTTCAAGAACAGGCTTATGGAAGGTTCCTTGCTCCTTCTTTGCCAAGAAATTTAGGCCGGCCAATTTCAGACGATCGATGAGATCCCTGTTTTCAGGTTGCCGGAAAAAAAAGACAATGCTTTCTGCAACTTTAGGGCCGACGTCATTAATATCTTTCAATGTGTCGCCTGACACAAAGAACAGAGATTCCAGATTTCTAAAATGTTTGGCCAGGATTTGGGCCGTTCTTTCTCCGACGAAACGGATTCCCAATGCAAAGATCAACCGAAACAGCTCGTTTGTTTTAGATCGTTCGATTTCATCGAGCAGGTTCCGGCTGCTTTTGGGTCCCATCCTTTCCAGCTTCTCGAGATCCTGGAGATGAAGAGAATAGAGATCCGGGATGGACTTTACGATCCCTGATTCATGGAGTTGATTGACAAGGGCCTCTCCCAGCCCTTCGATGTTCATCGCTCTGCGGGAGGCAAAATGAAGAAGAGATTTACTGAGTTTTGCTGGACAGGAGGGATTAAAACACCTGGATACTGCCTCATCCTCAGGTTTAAAGACGGTGGAGGCACACACAGGACATGATTTGGGAAAAACAAATTCAACTTCTTTTCCTGTTCGCCTTTCTTTCATGACTGAGACAACCTTCGGGATTACGTCCCCACTCCGCTCAATCAGAACTTGATCTCCGATGCGAATATCTTTTCTTCGGATTTCATCTTCATTATGCAGAGTTGACCGGCTGATTGTGATTCCTGAGAGCTTGACGGGCTCAAGAACCGCCACGGGTGTCAATGCGCCGGTTCTTCCTACCTGGATGATAATGTCATTGATTTTTGTTGTTGCCTGGCGGGCCGGAAATTTATAGGAAATGGCCCATTTTGGAAATTTGGCGGTGCTTCCCAATTGCTGACGCTGATCTTTTGAGTCCACTTTAACGACAATACCGTCCACATCGTATCCCAGTTCGTCTCTGCATTCGTTCCATGTTTTGTGAAAAGAGACAACATCATCAAGTGTGTCACACGGCTGAGAAATGGGATTGATCTTAAACCCGAGCCCCTTCAACAACATGAGGCTTTCCCATTGATCCAATCCATCCTCTCCCGTTATGTCAATCGTATAGAGAAAAAGATCGAGATTTCTTACGGTGACTTCTTTAGGATCGAGAAGACGGATTGATCCCGCTGCCGCATTCCGGGGGTTGACGAACAGAGGTTCACCTAAAGACTGTCTGTCCGTATTGATTTGATGGAAGGAGGAGAAGGGCAGAAATATTTCTCCCCTGATTTCGATGTCTCGATTGTCGTCTATCACAAGCGGCAGGCTTTTGATAGTTTTGACATTGGCTGTGACGTCGTCACCCCTTATCCCATCCCCCCGAGTGATAGCTTGTGTAAAATTACCTTCTTTGTAAGTGATGGATATTCCCAGCCCGTCGATTTTTAATTCCGCGACAAAATGGATTTTTTCTTCAGGAATGATTTTTTTCAGCCTGACCTCAAAGCTCTTTAACTCCGTGAGACTGTAACAGTTGTCCAGACTGAGCATAGGTGTTTGATGGGAAACAGAAACAAACCCATCCAAGGGCTGTTCTCCTACTCGTTGTGTTGGGGATTCGGGGACGACAAATTCAGGATAACGTCTCTCCATTTCCTGGAGTTCCTTGATGAGCATATCGAATTCGTAGTCGGAAATCTGAGGATCATTGTCGATATAGTATTTTTTTTCGTGGTCTTCTATAGTCTTTCTGAGGTGGCTGATTTTTTCTTCGATGGAGTGATTCATCTCTTTTATTTATAAAATATTATACTAGAAAAAGAAAAAAGGGGACAGGGTGCCTTTTCTGCTGGAGATGAAGGCGGGACCCCTTCCGCGGTGCACCTCTGTCCTCGCTCCGATCGCTGCGCGCAGAGATACACCTCTTCGCCCTTTGGGGTAAAAAATGCCGACATTTGATATAAACTGACCAACAAAAAAAGTGATGTTCGAAGTATTGCAAAAAATCTCTATAATAAGTTGATGTCTTTATGAAAAATGAAGGTGTCGGCAGGTTTTATGAATAATCCAGGCTACTTGATTCCGAGCCTCTGCTTGGCCTGAGCAATCTGCTGCTGCCATTTTTCTAACGATGCGGTTTGATCTGTCTGGAGTTTTTCTATTTCGACCTGGATGGCATCCAGTGTCTTGAGCATAGAATCCATCTCGGTTCTCTCTGCATCTGTGAGTTCCTCTTCGTCTTTTTCGCCGAATTTCTTGTTGAAATCGTTTGTCAGCTTTTCCTGTTCTTTGTTTTTGTCTCCGATGAGTTTGATCTTATCGTTGAAGGTCTTGTCAATATTGGAAAAATAAAGGCTTTCTGCGAGAATCATAGCCTGCTTGGAGTTGGCGGCTGAAAGGAAGCTGGCATCCAGGAGATATCTAATGGCCTCATTGGCTGATGTCCCATTCTGTTGAACCTGACCGGCCAAAATGAGTCCGATGTTATAAGCGATTTCCCCGTTTTTCTGTTTTGCATAGGCCTGTTTATAGGGAACAAGGGCTTCACTTTTTTTCCCGCCTCGGTGCAGGCTTTTAGCATAGAGAGCGATCGTGCCGAAATCCCTTAGGGCTGTTGAAGCAACTTTTAAAGCTTTTTCGGCATCCGCATAGGATTTGGCGTTGTAGAGAGACTGTCCGATTTTTGCCAGATTGGAGGCGATCTGTTTATTGACTAAAATGTTGTAAGAGTTGATATAGGCCGTGGCCGCAGCTTTGAAATTCTTCTCTTTTTCATAAGCTTGAGCCTGGACATAGTGCCCGGCTCCAATCATCTGGTTCCATTGGGCCGGATCTCCGGCATCAGATCCCTTATTCTTATTGGTTGTAGCAAGTTTAATGGCTTGAACCGAATAGTCCCTGGCTTTCGATAGGTTACTTCCCAATTGGACGTAGGCGTTGGCAACGGAGATTAAGATTGTGTATTTCATGTCATCATCAAATCCGCCAAAAGACAATGCTTTTTCACCATAGTCGACTATATCTTGGGTCGATCTTCCTGGGGCTCCCTGTAGTGTACAAAGGTACGCATAGGCAAAATTTTCATACTGAATACCTTTACCTGAACAGCTGGCTACCCAGGCTTTTAGCAAATTGTATTTCTCAGCAACACTATTGGCGGATACGGCTTTGATATAATCATCACTACATGTATCCTGTGCAGGGAGTGAGATGGACATCACGAGAATGACCATCAAGCTCGACAAGATTGCTTTCCTCATTTCAGACCTCTTTAAAAAGATTTGTTGCATAATAGCGTCTGGTATCTTATTTGTCAATAGTATTACGTTTTAGAATTCCAGCTTGTTTATCAATTATATAAGAATACTAACATGATTTTAGACATTTTAGAAGGGATGAGATAAAATGGCGGTATGGCAGATGTGAATGAGGATTTTTACGTAAAGTTCTCGGAATCGGTCGGAAAATCTCTGCAAAAAGATGTCTCTCTTCGAGAATTTTCGCATTTCAGTATTGGAGGGCCGGCCGATTATTTCTTCGAAGCGCTAACCGAATCGGAGCTTTCTACAGCCATCTGTACGGCCCGAGATTATCAGATACCTTTTTATGTCATTGGCGGCGGTTATAACATATTGTTTGCGGATGAGGGATACCGTGGACTCATCTTAAAGTGCTCTGTCCGGGGAATAAAAAAACTTGAGGATTCTGAAATAGAGGTCTATTCAGGAACACCTCTTCATGAGGTTCTTCACTTCTGCACAGAAAACGGTCAAAGAGGCCTGGAGTTTATGGCCGGCATCCCCGGCACCGTTGGCGGAGCGGTCTTTGGCAACGCAGGCGCGTTTGAGCAGAATATTGGAGCCTATTTGCTCAGGGCAACCATTCTGGACCCGGAGAACAATACGGTCATAGTGGACAACTCTTTTTTCACGTTTAGCTACAGACACAGCGGACTTAAGGAGAAACACGATGTTCTCTTAAAGGCCTCTTTTGCCGTCAACCCGGCGAATAAGGAAGAACTCGCAAAAAAAATCCAGGGTATTCTGGAAAAAAGGAAAGCCAATCATCCTCCTTGGGATACGGCCAGCGCGGGAAGTTATTTTAAAAATCCCATTCTTCCGGATGGAAGTAAGATACCTGCGGCCAAACTTCTCGATAAGGTTGGAGCCAAGGGGAAAAGAGTTGGCGGTGCCTCCGTCTATAAACTTCATGCCAATTTTATTATTAATACGGAAAATGCGTCAGCAGAGGATGTTCGGGATTTAGCCGCTGAGCTCAAACGGCGTGTTCAGGAGGAATCTGGGATCATGCTGGAGGAGGAAGTCATCTATCTTCCAGAATTCGGAACAACTCTTTAATTTTCCGGGCTGTCAATGTCTTTTCCTCTTTAGCTATTTCAAGCGCTCTGTTTGCCAACTGTCTGTAAATGGCTTCTACATCGGGAAAATTTTTGAGGGCCCCAAGGTGTGCTTTGACGGTTTGTCCATCTCCCCTGATGACCGGGCCGGTCAGTGCGGACCGGACACTGTTCTCCTCCTTGATATTTTTTAAGGTGCCGTCCAGCAGAGGACGCAGAATTTGAACGGCCTTCTCTTCACTTAGGCCTGAAGTTTTTAGGAGGGTGACAGCCGAATCAAGGAGGACCACGAAAAAATTAGATGTAATGCTGAAGGCGGCATGGAAAATTGGTTTATCTTCAGGCCGGATCTGTATTGAACGGCCGCCAAGATCACGGACAATTTTCCGGCCTATGGTGACGGCTTGTTCTTCTCCTTCCAGGCCAAAAAAGGTGTTTTGGAAGATACCGGATGCCGCATGTTTATTTGAAAAAGATTGTATAGGATGGAAGGATGCTGTCGAGGCCCCTTTTGTTCTCAGGGGTTTAAGAACCTCTGACGGGAGGAGTCCGCTGCAGTGAAACACGGTTTTTTCCTGCCAGAAAATGTCGGAGGAGTCCAGCTCTTGAACAACGCTCGCAATCCTGTCATCAGGAACTGAGATAAATAGGATCTCTCCATTTTGGGCCGTATGAATGTTGTCTATAGAAGGTTCACCATGTCCGATTATACGGCGGCTTTCCTCTGCTTCCGGGAGTGTGGCACAGGACAGAGATCTGATGGTGTAGCCGGCCTCAGACAGGGCTTTTCCTAGAGTTGTGCCGACCTTTCCTGCACCGATGAGTGAAATGCTTTTCATTTTTTTCTCTTAAAAATATCCATCCAGTTGTGGACTTCAAGGGGAGAGGGGAATGTGACATGTTTTTCGTTAGCCTTGAGTTTTTTGTGTTCTTTTAATGTCGCTTTAAGCAGTTTGTTGAAGTCTTTGCAGTCTATCTTTTTTGCGCCATTCAGCTTGGCAAAATCCTTGACCTCTCTGTCGGAGCTGACCACGAAAAACTGCCGTCGATCCGTCTGTTTCAAGATGACGTTCATGATGACGGCGTCGGCATTCTCGCCGATTTCGGGATAGAGCACAGAGAACTTATCCTGCGGGAAGGGGCTGTCTGTGATGTTTGGGTCAGGGGGGCCGTCGAATACGACATAGATCTTTGTGTTTTTGATCTCCTGGAAGGCCAGCAGTCTTCCGATCAATGCGTACCGGCTCTGCGGATTCCTGAGTTCGGACGGTGCCATAAATCCGATGAAGTTATTTCCATCAATGAGATACGGCATTTACAAAACGTACGTCTCTCCCGGCTTGAGGATGATGACTTCGGCCATATCTCCGACTTTTTGCTTGAACTCTTCAGGATCGACTTCGACGAGAGGGAATGTCCCATAATGAATGGGAATCACTTTTTTGGTTTGAGTGAATTCGACAGCCTTCGCTGCAGACGCCGTGCCCATGGTGTACCTGTCTCCGATCGGAAGAAAGCTCAGATCGGGATGAAAAAACTCTCCGATGAGTTTCATGTCATAGGTCAATCCCGTATCGCCGGCGTGATAGATGTTTTTTCCATCGAGCTCGATGACGACTCCCGCCGGATCTCCCTTATCGCAGGAATGAAGAGCCTGAACCATGTGAACAATGACTCCATTGTTTTCGACTGTACCGCCGATGTTCATCCCCTCTGCTGTAATGCCTTCGGCCTCTGCAACCCCGGCAATTTCATGGATACAGAAGAGGACGGCGCCTGTTTGTTTTGCAATGGCAAAGGCATCTCCGAGATGATCCCCATGGTCGTGAGTGACCACGACGGCATCTGCCTCTGTTATGCTGTCGGGCGATATCGAGGCTGCCGGGTTTCCGGTGAGAAAGGGATCGATGATAATTGTTTTTGAACCTTCGATTTTGACTGCGGAATGGCCGAGCCAAGTGATGTCCATGGGTTTACCTCCTTTTTTATTATCCGGGGGGCCAGGTCATCTGTCGTCCTCCAAAGAGATGGAAATGTATATGGAAAACATCTTGACCTGAGTCTTTCTCCGTGTTGAGGACTATTCTGTAGCCGCGGTCTTTGATTCCCTTTTCATCGGCGATCTCTCTGGCTTTAGTGAATATATGGCCAATCACATGTTGTTTTTCTTCCGGAAGGGCATTGAGAGAGGCGAAATGGTCTTTGGGGATAAATAGGATATGGATAGGAGCTTGAGGACTTATGTCTTCAAAGGCGAGAATCTCTTTGTCTTCATACACGATCCGGGCGGGGATTTCTTTTTTTATGATTTTGCAAAAAATGCAGCTGTTCATATTTGCACAAACTCTATTCAGTGATTCTTTCCATGTGTGCTCCCAGGGATTTGAGTTTTTCCTCAATTTTCTCGTATCCCCTCTCCAGATGCTCGGAATCGAAGATGAGAGTTTCTCCATTGGCAATGAGGCCGGCCAGCACAAGAGAGGCAGAGGCCCTGAGATCCATGGCGATAACTTCGGCTCCCGAGAGAGGGGTGCGTCCTTTGACGATGGCCTTGTCTCCAAAGACTTCGATATTGGCCCCAAGGCGAAGCAGTTCATTGACATGGGAGAACCGTCTGTCAAAGATTGTTTCCGTGATGATGGATGTGCCCTCGGCCTGGGTCATGAGAACTGAAAATTGAGCCTGCATGTCTGTGGGAAATCCCGGATAGGATGATGTAGTGATATCTTGAGGTTTGAGGTTTGGGGTGCCTTTAACCCTGAGGGAATGGCTGTTGATGGATTCTATAGAGACTCCGGAGAATTTTAATTTTTCGATGAGGGTTTCGAGATGGGCGGGATGTGTATGGGTGAGAACTATATCGCCCTGGGTGAGTGCGCATGCAATGAGATAGGTTCCGGCTTCGATTCTATCGGGAATGATTGTGTGTGCGGCACCACCCAGCTGGTCCACTCCTTTAATCCGGATAGTCTCCTGGCCAATCCCGTCAATTTTTGCGCCCATTTTTACGAGCAGCTCACAGAGATTGGCCACCTCGGGTTCCAGGGCACAATTTTTCAAGACGGTTTCTCCCTTTGCAAGGGAAGCAGCCATAACAAGATTTTCGACGCCGCCGACAGTCTTTTTTTCGAAAATGACCTCTGCGCCGTGGAGTGATTTGGCTTCAGCCCGAATATAGCCGTGTTCCAAAGTGATGTCCGCCCCCAATTTTTCCAGCCCGTGAATGTGAAGGTCTGTGGGGCGGGGTCCGATAGCACATCCTCCAGGAAGAGAAACAATGGCTTTTCCGTGATGAGCCAGGAGCGGCCCGAGAACCAGAATAGACGCCCTCATGGCACGTACAAGCTCATATGAGGCTTCATCGGATTGGATTTTGGGGACCTGGATTGACAGAGAATTCGCATTGAGGTGATAATCAGCACCGAGTTCTTTAACCAGAGTGAGGATGGTAAAAACGTCTTTAACGAGCGGGATGTTTTCCAGCGAGAGTTTTTCTTCAGTCAGAAGTGAAGCGGCGATGGCCGGCAGAACGGCATTTTTGGCTCCACTTATCCGGATTTTACCTTTGAGCCGCAGGTTCTGGTTCCCGAGAATTCGGATCTTTTCCATTGCCTTTATTCTAGAGCATAACCCCTAAAAATTCAATTTATAATCATAGAAGAATAAGGATTCGAGGATTCAAGGGTTCGAGGGGTCAAGGATTCGAGTGAAAAATATTTAAGAATTTCAAAGGATTAAAATCAAAGTGGGAGATATAAATCCAGATATTTTCATCTGGGGACCTTGGTTATATTGAGATTGATAAATTAAATCGTTAGAAAAAAAACACTTGAACCCTTGAATCCTCGAATCCTTGAATCCTTTGCATCCATCCTTTAGAGAGAATTGAGAGCTTGAATGAGATCGGCAATGATGTCGGCCGAATCTTCTCCCCCTACGCACAGGCGGATAAGCTGCGGCGGGATATCGGCCATCTCCCGGGCATCTTCTCCCTGCTGCAGATGAGTGGATATTGCGGGAATGGTTGCGACGCTCTTGATCCGGCCTAGATCTGTGGCCCGAAAAATGAGTTTGAAATTGTCAAAGACTTTGCGTGCATTTTCAGGAGGGCCATCCACGCGGAAACTCATCAAGTGTCCATAGCGGTTTGCGGCCTTGCCTTTATCATCTTCTGAATCGACCAGTTTCATGTAGCCCTTTGCCATATCATGGAGAGGGAAATCCGGCAGTCCAAGATAATCGACCTGGTAGACCCGGGGATGTGTATCGAGAAATTCTGCGATTTTCTGGCAGTTCACGCTGACCAGATCCATCTTTGAACGCAGTGTGCGCATGTCATTGAGGGCATAGATGGCATTGACGGGCGATGCAGCCGGACCGGTGTCTCGATAGGGAAGGAATTTGACATATTCCGCAAAACTTTCCTTAAAGAGCGGGTTTTCATTCTTGATTTTTGTGACAATCGGCTTTCGGCTGATCAGGGCACCACCGATAGCCAATCCTCCGGACGTCATGGATTTTGTCAGCGAATGAAGGACAATGTCGGCTCCATAAGTGATGGGACGCATCAGAGCAGGCGTTGCGCATGTGGCGTCGATAATAAAAGGAATTTCGAAGGAGTGAGCCAGGTCCACGAGGGCTTTAATATCGCAAAAGGACTGCTGGGGATTACTTGGGGCTTCCACGTAGACAAATCGTGTGTTGTCATCGATTTTTGCTTTCCATTCTTCGATGTCATTGGCGTGTTCCACCCAGCGGACATCGATTCCCTGCTCTTGGGCTTTTCTTATTGAAAACAGCTGGTAGGTGCCTCCATAGATCTGGATGGAGGAGACGAAGTTAATGTTTTCCTTCCCATGGCCTTGTTTGACAAGGAAAGGATCTACGGCGGCCAGTATGGCAGACATCCCTGAAGATGTGACCAGGCAGGAGGTCTCATAATCGGTCTGGTAACCTTCGAGAAGAGCCAGCATCCATTCTAAATAATATGTTGTGGGATTGGCAATCCGCGTGTAACACCAAGTGGGGATGAGATAGGCCAGGGCCGCTTCCAGTTCATCTGCGTCATGATAGGCCTGGGCGGAGGAGAGGTAAAGAGGTTCGATCACAGCACCCTGGTTTTGGTTAAGAGCTTCCTCGACTGAGTAGAGGCCGTGAACAGTGAGCGTGTCAAATCTATATTTTTTAGTGCGGGCTAAAATTTCCTTTCTCTGTGCGAGAAGCTTTTCTCCTTCTTTGATATATCTTAGAACTCCCGGGCTGTACAACTTGTCATCGGTCATTATTCCTCCATGAAATGATGTTATAATTATAGATATTTATTTATCACATTCCTCAGTCTTTGAATACCCTCGACAACCAGTTTTTTGGATGGGAAAGAAAAGTTCAGCCGCATCGTGTTGAACCGTTCATATCCCCTTGGAAAGCAGAGCTCTCCGGGCACAAATGCGACTTTTTCTTTTATGGCGGCGTGGAAAAGTTCCATGGTGTTGATGTGGCCGGGGACTGTCATCCACAGAAATAGACCGCCCTCCGGGACTGTCCAATGGACCTCCTTCAAATCGGAAAAAATTTTATCTAAAGTCTCGAGAAAAAAATCGAGTTTTTCTGAATAAAAAATTCTGGCTTTTCTGTAATGATTGTCCAGGTCATATTCACGAAGGAAAGCCGTACAGATGTCCTGGTTGAGCTTGGGTGTGTTGAGGATGTTTGCGCTTTTTATGAAGGAAAATTTCTTTATGACTTCCGGAGGTCCGATATTAAAACCCACTCTCAATCCCGGACTGAATATTTTAGAAAAAGTGTAAATACCTATAACATTCCCCCGATTGTTATCAAGAGAGTAAAGGGAAGGGATATCCCGGCCTCTGTACCGGAGTTCCCTATAGGGGCTGTCTTCAACGATCGGGATTTTATATTTTTCCCCCAAAGCGAGGAGTGCTTTTCTCTTTTCCAGACTCATTGTGATGCCCGAAGGATTTTGAAAATCGGGAACAACATAGATAAACTTAGGAGTTCTTCCTTTCCGATTAAGGTCGCTTATCCCTGCAGCCATACCATCAATGTCCGATCCGTCTTCCTGTATATCTTTGGCAAAGAATAGGGGATTTTCCATCTCGAAGGCAGCCATGGCGCCTCCAAAAGTTGGCATGTCACAGACAATTGTGTCCCCGGGTTCCAGGAACAAGCGGCCGACGAGATCCAAACCATGCTGGCCGGATGTCGTGATTATGATGTTTTCCGGAGCTATATGGACATGGTCTCTTTTTAGATAGTCGATCACGGCAAGCATCAGATCCTGTTCTCCGTGAACAGGCGAGTACTGAAGTACCTGAGCAGAGTTGTTGTCCATTATCCTCTGCAGAGTGTTCCGGACAAGCTCGACCGGGAACAGCTCTTCACTGGGCATGCCGGCTGCAAAAGAGATGATCTCCGGATCAGCCATGTACTTAAGCATCTTTCCGATTCTGTACCCATCGTAGGGCTTCATGATCTCCGTAAAGAGGTGTTCCATGATTTCAGCTCTTTTTAATTTTGTAGCGGTCGTTCGTATCGAACATATCGATCACATAGACGCGTGTAAGAAACTTTGCCGAATGTTCGACGCCTTCCGGGATAAAGTACCAGTCTCCTTTCTGGTAGATTTTTGTTTCTCCTGCGATAGTGAATTCCATTTTTCCATCAAGAACGAGTCCCCATTGAGCGCAGTGCGAATGCGGGGGAATTTCTCCGATCGGCTGAAGATCAAAAAATACCACCTGTTTACCCTGGCTCTGGAGGAGCCATCCTCTGATTCCTTCGAACGGAATGTCGATTTCGGGAAGCCCTCTGATCATCTCCGGATAAGGGGTTCCATCCCATTTGTTCATGTAGTCCTTCATGTTGTCTTTCCTTTCTAGTTTTAATATAGAGCCTTGATGAATCCACCATCTATCTGTAGGGCCGTGCCTGTAATGTATCCGGCTTGTTTTGATGCCAAAAAAGCCACGGTGGCTCCGAATTCTTCAGGATTGGCAAATCGTCCTGCAGGAATCATTTGTTCTATTTTTTTGTAGAAGTCCTGGACGGTTCCCTTTTGATTTTTTTCAAAGTCTGCAGCGAGCTCCTCAATTCTTTCCGTTTTTGTGTAGCCCGGGCAGACACAATTGACGGTCACTCCAAAGGGAGCCATCTGATTCGAGAGTGATTTAGAAAATCCCAGCACTCCGGCGCGCGCCGTGTTGGACAGCACCAGGGTGTCTATAGGCTGTTTTCCCGATATCGATGCGATGTTGATGATTCGTCCCCATAGATTGGATTTCATCGAAGGGATCACGCTGTAGCAGAGGTTAATTGTGGTCATTAGGTTGAGTTTGAGAGCATCCAGATAGTCTTCGGGAGAAAAATCGTCGATCTGGCCGGAAGGAGGCCCCCCGGCATTTGTGACCATAATATCTATCCTTCCGAACTCTGAGATGATCTCTTGGATCATGCTGTGCACTTGATCTTTTTCTGTAACATCGGTGACCCACGCCCGCACTTCATGACCCGTCCGGGCCTGCAGTTCTTCTCGCGTTTTGAACAATCGCTCTTTACTGCGAGCACAGATGTTGACTTTTGCGCCTTCTTTGGACAATTCGAGTGCAGCGGCTTTCCCCAGGCCAAGACTTGATGCGGCCACAAATGCGATCTTGTCTTTAAGTCCAAAATCCATTGTTTTCTCCTACTTTAGTTGAAAAAAATTCAGTCTTTATGAGAGATGCGGGCAAATTCTGTTTTATGCCCCCTCGCCATAATCTCCTTAGCATCTTTATCACACCTCAGACATTTATGATAGATCACGTCGCCTATAAGAGTCCCCTTTTCCCGCCGTTCTTCATCTGTGAAGAAATAGGCGTTCATAGTGTCGTAGGGGCGTGCTTCTCCATCACTTTCGTATTTGATGGTCAGGTCGCAGCCTGCATCTAGAACCTCGAAGGCGTTTTCAGTCCAATTAAAATCGGCCAAGCCAAGGTCGGGATTGATTCTCAGATGGGCGGCAAGATATATTTTAGGCAGTCCGGATTCCTCGAGCTCTCGTGTGCACTGGATGAAATTCTCGGCAGTGGAGGCATTGCCGATATTGATCTCATAGATTGGGGTAGAGCCGTCGTCCCTTAGGTATTCCTTAAAAATATTCATGAGCATCCGGAGTTGGATGGCGTTTTGTGTGGACAGCAGCATGGAAATTTTAAAGGACAGGTTGGGAATTTCTCTGGCATAGTAACACGCGGCGACAATGGTTGACCAGCTGGGATTGAGATAAAAATTCCCTCCGGTCTCCAGAGCCGCACGTGTGATTCCGTCGAGGTATACAAGATGATTGTTATTACCGACTTCGACTCCGCCGAGGTTGCCAAAAGCTGTTCCCATATTTTTGAGTATGATCTGGCTTAATCCGTTTCCCAGGTCCCGCCTCTCGAATGTTTCACCTGTGACTTTTTCGATCCTGGAAAATCTCTCTTCCGGCAGCGGAGTGCCCAGAAGGTTTGTGGAGCAGAATTTACTGGCGCCTAGAAGGTTTTCCGCCATTGTCAGTGTGGCAAGGAGATCTCCGCTGTAAACATAGTCATCCGTTAATCCTACGACAGAGATCATTTCTGTAGGGAAAAACATGGTCCCATTGTCTTTTGTCAATCGCACGGACTCTGAAGTGGGTATAGCCCCTTGAAACCCGGAGACTTGAGTTGTGCAGGTCCCTTTTTTAGTCACAGAGATATTATTTTCATTGATGTAATCTTCAACTTTGGGAAAGTGTTTCACGTGCTGTTCAGCCTTGTCCAGCATCTCTCCGTAGCCCAAATCCTGAGCTTTCTTTTTTCTTTGTTCATAACCACGCATGTCCTCGATTTTTTCCTGGACGCCTTTGGCCCCTCCGTATGAATCGAGAAGGGCATCCATGGCTTTGAGGTCCCTATCAGACAGAAGTTTATAATGCATAGTGTCCCCCGAGTTTTGTAAGTTTGGTGATGTGCTTTCCCATTTTGGGAATTTCATTTTACTTAAATATAATCCTACGGGCAAGAAAAAAACACCCTTGCTAATTTTTAGCTGTCTCGATAGACTAAACAATAGAAGGTCCAAAAATTAAGCAGGGAGGTTCATTATGAAATTGTTATTCGTAGGGTTTGGAACGGTTGGCCAGGGATTGGCCGAATTAATCTTGGAAAAAGAAGCATCTCTTTCAAAGAATTTTGGGCTGAAGTATTCGGTTGTGGGAATTTCTGATGAACTCAAAGGGAGCCTTCTCAACAAGAATGGCCTTGACTTGCGGCAGGCTCTGGAGAAAACAAAGGCCGGAAAAAAAATATCGGACGATGCCGAGGATTCCTTTGATGGGGATGCGCTGGAAATGATCCGTCAGGCCAATGCCGATGTGATGCTAGAGGCGACCAATACGGATATCAAGACAGGTGAACCCGCTGTCTCCCATGTCCGGGAGGCGTTGGAACAGGGGCAGCATGTTGTGACCACAAATAAAGGACCTGTCGCTCTTTTCTACAGAGAGCTTGGAGAACTTGCACGACAGAAAAAGAAAAAATTCCTATTTGAAGGGACGGTGATGAGCGGCACTCCTGTTCTCAATCTTATCAGAGAAACCCTTGCCGGAAGTGAAGTGAAAGAAATTAAAGGGATTCTCAACGGAACGACAAATTATATCTTAACGCGAATGGAAGAGGGGCTGTCTTATGAAGAGGCCTTAAACAAGGCGCAGGAGCTTGGGTATGCCGAAGCCGTACCTGATGCGGACGTTCTCGGTTGGGATGCGTTGGCGAAAGTTACTATTTTGGCCAAGGTTGTGTTCGGAGCAGATGGACAGCCATTTGATTATCCCTGTGAGGGTATCACCGGTATAACGGCCAGCGCCATCGCTGATGCACTAAACCGGGGAAAACGGTTTAAGCTCATCGGCAGGGTGTGGAGAGAAGGGGATTATGTGAAAGCATCAGTGGGGCCGGAAGAAATCGATCTTGCTCATCCTCTTGCTGGAGTCATGGGGGCTGCCAATGCTCTGACGGTTTCGACAGACACTCTCGGAGATGTCACCATTGTCGGTCCGGGAGCGGGAAAGAAAGAGACGGGATTTTCGATGCTGATTGATCTAATCGCCATAGGAAAAAAGGGGTGATTTCTCACCCCTCTTTTTTTGTGCAAAAAACGAGTCTTATTTCTTAAGTCAGCACTAAACTTGTGACTGAATCCATTCGGTCGTGACACTTTTCGGTCTTTCGAGGGCCAGACCGATGGCTCTATCCCAAATCAGAGAAGAGAGGACTCCGATAGCTCGAGAGGCACCGAAGAAAACGGTGTAGAAATCATATTCCGTGACGCCATAGTGGAGAAGGAGACATCCGGAATGGGCATCGACGTTCGGCCAGGGATTCTTTGCCTTTCCTTGCTCTCTAAGAATATCGGGGGCCACTTCATAGATGGCGCTGACAACTTTGAAAATCTCATCATCGGGAAGATGTTTGAGGGCGAAGTCGCGCTGAGCGGCGTATCTGGGATCCGTCTGCCTGAGAACGGCATGTCCGTAACCTGGAATGACTTTTCCGGAGTTTAATGTCTTCCACAGATATGTGACCAGTTCGTCTTTGGTGGGGACGCCGCCGAGATCATCTTTGACTTCCATGATCCAGCGAAGGACTTCCTGATTGGCAAGCCCGTGAAGAGGTCCGGCCAGGCCGTTCATGCCGGCTGCTAGAGAATAGTAGGCATCGGATAGTGCAGAGCCGACAAGGTGAGTGGTGTGTGCCGACACATTGCCTCCTTCATGGTCACTGTGAATGACGAGGTAAAGCCGCATGAGTTCCTTGAACGCCTCATCTTCGACGCCGATCATATGTGCGAAATTTCCTCCCCAGTCCAGGGTTGGATCGGCAGGAATATGCTCATCATTTTTGTAGGACCTGCGGTAGATGTATGAAGCAAGGTTTGGGAGTTTTGCAAGAAGATTCATGACATCTTCGTACATGGGATCCCAGTAATCCATCTTGCTCATACCTTCTCTGTACTGCTTGGCGAACACAGAGTCTTTCTGGAGAGTGAGAATACCGAGAGAAAACTGGGTCATAGGGTGGGTGTCCTTTGGAATAGCCTTGAGAACGTCGATGAGGTAATCGGGAAGTGTGCTCCGTTCACGCCACTCGTTTGTGACTTCTTTGACTTCGCCCTCGGTAGGCAGTTCGCCGGTCAGAAGAAGATAAAAGATGCCCTCGGGGAGGGGTTCATCGCCGCCTGGAGCTTTGGGTAATTTTTCTCGCAGTTCGGGAATGTTGAAACCGCGAAAACGGATTCCCTCATTAGGATCGAGAGCGGACGTCTCGGTAACCATACACTTGATTGCACGCATGCCGCCATACGCTTGAGCAATGGTAACTTCGGAAATTTTTGTGTCGCCGTGCTCTTTGAGGAGCGTTTTGACAGAAGTTCGCATTGGCTCGATTTTAGAGCGGAATTTTTCTTTTAATGAAGACATTTGAGAGACCTCCTATAAGATAAAATTATTATGAGCTTATTAGTAGGGGGTTTAATAAAAAACTATATCACCGTAAACTGAACGTGTCAATGAAAATTCATTGCGGATTTAAAGGGGTCTTGAATCCTCGAATCCTTAGCATAAACGGCTTCAAATAACCTGGATAATTCACGAGTCGAGTTTGCCGTAGATGGTAGGCGTGGTGGGTGAAGCTGTGGTATTTCACCGCGAATCCACTGCAACAACCCAGATACGGTGAAATCGTCTCGCCCTTTGGGGAAAAAATGTCGATTATGATAAAATATAACAAGAGAAGAACAAAGTTATTTGTGTGCTCACCGTAAAAACTTCTGTAAATCCTTGATATTATATGTATTATGTGAAATATCGACATTTTTTATGGTGCGCCACGAAGCGCTTAGTGATCTGAGGTGAAAGTCCTCAAGGGTAAGCGGAGCCCACCGCACCCGATATCGAGTCTTGGACTC
>SDBU01004146.1_pt1 | contig 17981 bp, 19 predicted proteins | sample 2277071 | NCBI WGS metagenome assembly SDBU01 (sample SAMN10397929, study PRJNA504765) | marine sediment metagenome | isolation source: marine sediment core GS08_GC12, 126 cmbsf | place: Arctic Ocean: Gakkel Ridge, Loki's castle | collected 2008 | reverse complement strand
GCCCAAAGTAGTGGCTGGCCTACCACTACCTGATTCCTATACCAAAGAGGACCTGGGGCTTCTGGAAAAAGGTTTGCCCAACATGCAGCATCTTATCGGTGTTATCAGAGAATCCGGTATCAATCCGGTAGTATGCATTAATTGCTTCCACACCGATACCAAGGATGAAATTGCTCTGGTCAGGAAGGCGGCTGAGGCATCCGGGGCGCGCTGTGCTGTGTCCACACACTGGGCTGACGGTGGTGATGGCGCCCTGGAGTTGGCTGATGTCGTCAAGGAAGCCTGCGAAGTTGAGAGTGAGTTCAAGTTCTTGTACCCTATAGAAATGAAACTGCGGGAGAGGGTGGATAAGATTGCCAAGGTGGTCTATGGAGCCGATGGCGTAGCCTGGGCTCCCGAGGCTGAGGCCAAGGCAAAGACGCTTGAGTCTGATTCTAAATATGATGATTACGCCACAATGATGGTCAAGACCCATCTCTCCCTCACCCATGACCCGGCAGTGAAGGGTGTTCCCAAGGGCTGGATGCTGCCCATACGGGATGTGTTGATTTATTCAGGGGCGAAATTCCTTTGTCCCTGTGCTGGGGCCATCAGCCTGATGCCAGGAACCAGTTCCGACCCGGCGTTTAGAAAGGTTGATGTAGATGTGAATACAGGGAAGGTTCAAGGGCTGTTCTAAAAGTTGCCCGAAAAGTAAGTGAAAGCAGGGGATTACCGTTTGAGTTTTAATATTGCCGTGGCTGGAAAGGGTGGTAGTGGAAAAACATCGCTAACAGGTCTCATCATTCGTTACCTGAAAAAGAGTGGGGCGGGACCAATTCTAGCGGTGGATGCTGACCCTAATGCTAACCTGGGGGAGAGTTTGGGACTTGACATAAAACAAACAGTTGGCTTGATACTCGATGAATTTCAAGGCGAGAAAATAAACATTCCGCCCGGAATGACCAAGGAGGCTTATCTAGACTATAAATTAAACGAGGTCATCGTTGAAAGCGAGGGGCTTGACCTGGTAACAATGGGCAGGGGTGGGGGTCCAGAATGCTACTGCTACCCCAATCTTATCCTGAGGAAGTTTATCGATACCCTGGCTGGAAACTACGCCTATACGGTTATGGATAATGAGGCCGGAATGGAGCATCTAAGCCGAAGAACCACTCAGAATGTTGACGAGCTGCTCATCATCTCTGACCATTCGGTTAAGGGAGTCCGAACTGTGGCTCGGATAAGGGACCTGGTCACCGAGCTCAAACTGGTGGTGAAGAGGCAATCGGTGATAATCAATTTTGTCCCTGACCAGCTAGACCCCCTCGTCAGCCAGGAACTGGATAGGCTGGGAATCGACCCGATAGCTATCATACCTTTAGATGAGGAAGTTTATGAGTACGACCTGAAGTTAAAGCCACTCCTTGACCTGCCTGATACCGCCGAGGCAGTAAGGGCAGTTAACGATTTGATGACCAAGCTTTTACAACATTAAGGAGGCAAAAATGCCAGCACAGATTATTAGTGGCACTGAGATTGCCAAACAGATTCGCGAGGAGCTAAAGCAAGAAATCACCGAACTTAAAGAGAAGCATAATCTAATACCGGGACTAGCCACTGTTCTGGTGGGTGAAGACCCAGCGTCCCAGGTCTATGTTGGGGCGAAGGTAAAGACATGTGATGCCTTGGGCGTTTACTCGGAAAGACACGACCTGCCGGCTGACGCCAGTGAAGAAGAATTGCTCACTCTTATCGACAAGTTGAATAAAGACCCCAAGATTCATGGGATTCTAGTCCAATTACCCCTGCCCAAGCATATTGATACCACCAAGGCTCTTTACGCCGTTGACCCCCAAAAGGATGTTGATGGCTTTCACCCGGTAAATGTGGGCAAACTGATGATTGGCGAGCCAGATTATTTACCCTGCACTCCCCACGGAATTCAGGAGCTTTTAATCAGGTCCGGGGTTAAGATTGAAGGGGCAGAGGTGGTGATTGTGGGGAGAAGCAACATCGTGGGCAAACCTATAGCCAATATCCTTCTCCAGAAAAAAGAAGGGGCTAATGCTACAGTAACTGTGTGCCACACCCGAAGCCGGGATATATCTTTTCATACTAAGCGGGCTGATATACTGATTGTAGCTGCAGGAAAACCCAAGGCTATCACCGCTGATATGGTTAAGGAGGGGGTAGTGGTGATTGATGTCGGCGTGAACCGAATTGGAAAGACGGCGGAGGGCAAGGCTATCTTAGTCGGAGACGTTGATTTTGACGCAGTTAAGGAGAAGGCTAAGGCTATTACCCCGGTACCTGGTGGGGTTGGACCCATGACCATAACTATGCTTATGCTAAATACGGTGAGGGCAGCAAAACTAGCTGCTGGCTTAGCCTAGGAAGGGAGGCAAAATGGAATATAAAGTTGAGAAAAAGCCTGCCCCGGGTAGGGAGGAGGTAGAGGTATTGGGGCCAACCTTTGAGGAGGGTAAACCCGAGGGCGAGGAACTTGGGAAATGGCGACAGAAACTGGAAAGCAGGGAGGAGAAGCTCAAATATCTGCAAACCGGTGAGAGATATTGGTATGGAAAAGAATGGTATGGCAGTGAAAAGAGAAAGAATCCGGCTTAGATAGGGGGGACAGAGAATGGCATTTGAAATTCCCAAAACGCCTTATAATGGCAGAATTAAACAGGTAAAACTGGGCAAAGGGGATAGAGCTGTAACCATCGGTGGGGAGACAGCCTATCCCTTTTATCTTTTTGAGGGTGAGATGCCAAACTTGCCTAAAATAGCTATGGAGGTCTGGGACTGTCCGCCTGAGGACTGGGCTGAAGCTGCTTTGGAGCCCTTTGCCGGGGTAACTGATGACCCTGTTGCCTGGGCAAAGAAATGCATTGAAGATTACGGGGCGGAGATGATTTGCCTGCAACTGGTAAGCACCGACCCTAACGGGCTTGACCGTGGGGCTGATGAAGCCGCTGAGGTGGTCAAAAGGGTAGCCGATGCCATTGATGTTCCTCTAATCGTTTGGGGAACGGCTAATCATGACAAGGATACCGAGGTTCTAAGAAGGGTCTGCGAGCTTTGCCAAGGGAGGAACTTGGTAATCGGACCGGTTGTTGAGGAAAACCATAAGAAGGTTGGTGCAGCGGCTATTGGCTATCACCATACGGTTATTTCGTCAACGCCCATAGATATAAACTTGGCTAAGCAGCTTAATATTTTGCTGGGCAACCTTGGCGTTCCCGATGAGCTGATTGTGATGGACCCCACCGTCAGTAGCCTAGGCTATGGTATTGAGTATTGCTACTCGGTAATGGAGAGAGACAAGATGGCAGCATTAACCCAGCAGGATGAAAAACTCCAGTCCCCTGTCATTTGCAACATAGCCAAAGAAACGTGGAAGATAAAGGAAGTACATATTTCAACTGAAGAGGAGCCTAAGCTTGGTGATGCCAAAAAGAGAGGTATTTTGTGGGAGGCTATGTCGGCTATGGTTTTACTTTTGGCTGGGGCTGATGTGTTAATCATGCGTCACCCTGAGGCAATAAAACTGGTTCGAGAGATGATGGCTGAGCTGACGGCCTCTTAAAATAATTAAAGAAAGGGGTAGCAAGATGGCAGAAGCAGAAACTAAGAGTATTGATAATGCCAGTATTAAGATGATAGATAAAGCGGCAACTGATGGGGCTAATACCGCTTTTGATAGGGCTGAAGCAATGAGACCATGTCCTATAGGGGTGGTTGGTAGTTGCTGCAAGCATTGTGGGATGGGACCATGCCGGGTGCCCCTGCCTAAAGGTAAAGAGGAAACACCAGAGGGAAAACAAAAAAGAAGGGGCATCTGTGGGGCAACGGCTGAGACTATTGCTGCTCGTAATTTTATTCGGATGATAGCTGGAGGGGCAGCGGCCCATTCCGACCATGGTCGGGGGGTAGCTGAGCTCTTTCTGGCGGTAGCCAAGGGAGAAGCGCCAGGCTATGAGATTAAAGATGAGCAGAAACTTCTACAATTGGCTCTGGATTGGGACGTGGAAATCGGGGAGCGGAGCAATCAGGAAATAGCTATAGATATTGGTGAAAAGGCTCTGGCTGAATTTGGCAGGCAAGAGGGTGAACTCCTGTTCCTGAGAAGGGCACCACTAAAGCGCCAGGAGCTGTGGCGGCGGGAGGGGGTTGCCCCCCGCGGCATAGATAGAGAAGTTGTGGAGATAATGCACCGAACCCATATCGGGGTTGACCAGGACTATCAGAACTTGCTTAAACAAGGTGTGAGAACTGCTCTAGCTGATGGCTGGGGCGGCAGCATGATTGCTACCGAACTACAGGATATACTGTTTGGCACCCCGGCACCAGTCCTGGGCAGGGTAAATTTGGGGGTACTGAAATCAGATGAGGTGAACCTTATCATTCATGGTCACGACCCCTTGCTTTCCGAGATGATTGTCGTCGCCGCTCAGGACGTCAAGATGATAGAACTGGCTAAATCTAAGGGGGCTGGCGGGATAAACATAGCCGGTATGTGCTGTACTGCCAACGAGATATTGATGCGCCATGGCGTGCCTCTAGCCGGGAATTTCTTGCAGCAAGAGCTAGCTCTGGTCACCGGGGCAGTGGAGGCTATGGTGGTGGATATTCAATGTATTATGCAGTCCTTGCCCGATATTGCCCAGTGTTACCATACCAAGATTATCACCACCTCGCCCAAGGCTAAGATTCCTGGTGCTATCCACATCGAGTTTGATGAACACAACGCTATGGAGTCAGCTAAGGCTATAGTCAGAACTGCCATTGAGAATTTCCCTAACAGAGGGAAGAATATTGATATTCCTGAGGAGCAAGCTGACCTGGTTGCCGGATTCAGCCATGAAACAATTAACTACCTACTGGGAGGTATCTATCGGGCTTCTTACCGACCACTAAATGACAATATCATTAACGGTAGGATTAGGGGATTAGCCGGGGTAGTTGGCTGCAATAATCCCCGGGTCAAGCACGATGATATTCATGTCACTATGATTAAAGAACTCATAAAGAACGATGTATTAGTCCTTCAAACTGGTTGTAGTGCTATGGCTGCTGCTAAAGCCGGTTTGATGACTCCTGAAGCAGCGGCTAAATATGCCGGTGAGGGACTGGCTTCAGTATGCGAAACTGTAGGTATTCCCCCGGTATTGCACCTTGGCTCCTGTGTTGATAACAGCCGAATCCTGATGGCAGCTACCGCCGTGGTAAAGGAAGGCGGCTTAGGCGATGATATCAGTGACCTGCCGGTTGCTGGTGCCGCTCCAGAGTGGATGAGCGAGAAGGCAATCTCCATCGGTCAATACTTTGTTGGCTCAGGGGTATTTACCGTATTTGGTGTTAACTGGCCTACTCTGGGCAGTGATGAGGTGACCAAATTCTTGTTCAAGGATTTTGAGGCTATGTATGGCGGAATGTGGGCATTTGAACCAGACCCGATTAAAGCCGCTCACCTTATGATTGACCATATTGACAAGAAGCGCAAGGCCTTGGGCATTGACAAGGCTAGAGAAAGGGTTCTCTTTGATATGGTGATGAGACGGGAGCTGGAAGCAGTTTAAGCGCCAAAGAATTACAAAGAATGGAGGATTTGAGCTGTGTCTAAAATAATTGCATCAGCAGCTATTAGGGGGGCTTACAAAATCGTAAACCGAGCTGATAAGAAGTGGCAGGAGGCAATGGACAGATGGGGACCAAATGAACCGGTTGGTTTTCCTAATACTGCCTATTATCTACCGGTTATCTATGGTATTTTAGGCATGAAGGTAGAAAAACTGGGTGATATGGAGCCGGTATTAAAAAAGTGCAAATCCATACTGCCGCCAATGGTGAAGGAGACTCACCCACTACCCTATCTGGCACCAGCCCTTGACGCCGGGATGGCAACCTTCTTTGCCGATGAGATTATTGAAGCCATAAGGTATCTGGAGGAACCTGATTTTTACACCAAGCAGGAAGACCCTACCGATGATAATATCTGGTTAGGTGCTGCTGACGATGTCATACTGAGAAAGAGGGGGATTGAATTTGTTGATGGCACTGCCCCCGGCTTTGCTGCCATCCTCGGTGCTGCCCCAACCACTGAGATAGCAGTAAAAATCGCCCATGAACTTCAGCAGAAGAACCTCTATGTCTTTATGTGTGCTGAGCATAATGGGAAGAGGTTCTCAGAGCAACTTGTGGAGGCTGGGGTGCAGATTGGCTGGCCAGTCCGTTTGGTCTCCTTTGGTCCTGATATTACCGCCGCTGTATTTGCCGCTGGCTTTGCCATCAGGGTAAGCTTTTCCTTTGGGGGCGTTGAGCCCGGCGATTTCAGAAAACACCTTATCTATAATAAAGACCGCACCTTTGCTTTCGCTATGCCTTTGGGCTATGTTACCGATGAGTGGTATGCTCAGGCCTTGGGTTGTGTCAATTTTGGCTTCCCTGTTATTGCTGACACGCCGATACCTGAGATTTTGCCTACCGGGGTTTGCACCTACGAGCATGTCGTGTCTAATGTTCCCCACGATAAAATAGTAGCCAGAGCGGTAGAGGTAAGAGGGCTAAAGGTTACCGTGGCTGAGGTGCCAATTCCAGTAGCCTTTGGACCTGCCTTTGAGGGGGAGAGGGTCAGGGGGGAGGATATCTACCTGGAGACTGGTGGGGGGAGAACACCTATGGTTGAGTGGGTTACCTCTAAGCGGATGGATGAGGTAGAGGATGGAAAGATTGAGGTGATTGGTCCTGAGATAACCGATGTTCCGGCTGGTTCCCGATTACCCTTGGCTATAGCTGTTGAGGTCGCTGGCAGAGAGATGCAGGAGGACTACGAACCTATTTTGGAGCGGCAAATCCATCACCTTATAAACTATGCTCAAGGGGCGATGCATATAGGTCAAAGGGACATTGCCTGGCTACGGATTAGTAAACAGGCGGTAGAAAAGGGCTTCAGGCTTTACCATATTGGAGCGCTACTGCATGCCAAACTGCACCAAGATTTTGGTCGGATATTTGATAAGATGCAGATAAAAATTTATACCGAAGAGGATAAAGTAAAGGAGGTAGTAGAAAAGGCAAGGGCGGTATATGGGGTTAGGGATGCCCGAATTGAAGGGATGACCGATGAAGCTACCGATATATACTACTCGTGCACCCTGTGTCAGTCCTTTGCCCCCAGCCATGTTTGCGTTATTAGTCCGGAGAGGACTGGGCTTTGTGGTTCCTATAACTGGATGGATTGCAAAGCTGCTTACGAGATTAGCCCCACCGGACCTAATCAACCGGTGCCCAAAGGGGAAACCATTGATGCCAAGCTGGGGCAGTGGAAAGGGGTAAACGAGTTTGTGTTGAAGGCTTCCCGGCAGAAGATAGACCACTATAACTTCTACAGCATAATAAATGACCCGATGACTACCTGTGGCTGTTGTGAGTGTATTGCTGCTGTTCTTCCATTGTGTAATGGAGTAATGACGGTGAGTCGGGATTACACTGGAGAGACTCCTTGCGGGATGAAGTTCACCACGCTGGCTGGGACTATCGGTGGTGGCTTGAGCACCCCCGGCTTCGTTGGTCATGGCAAGTATAATATCTGCCAGAGAAAGTTCATTCTCGGTGATGGTGGCTTATTGAGGATGGTCTGGATGCCCAAGATGCTAAAGGAGGAGATTGGCGAGCGATTTAAGGCTAGGGCTGAGGAGATGGGTGTGACCGACCTTCTGGATATGATTGCCGATGAGACAGTTGGTGTTACCGAAGAGGAAATCCTTCCTTTCCTGCAGGAGAAGAATCACCCAGCACTTAGTATGCCACCAATAATAGGATAATAGAGGAAAGGAGCTCTACAATGCCACTTACTGGAATAGAGATATTCAAATTACTCCCCAAGACGAACTGTGGCGAATGCGGAGTGCCCACTTGTCTTGCTTTTGCTATGCAGCTAGCTGCAGGGAAGGCACAATTGAGTGCCTGCCCCTATGTCTCTGAGGAGGCAAAAGCTAAATTGGAGGAGGCAGCAGCGCCTCCCATCACACCGGTTACCATCGGGGTTGGCGACAGGGCATTAAAGGTTGGCGGCGAAACAGTTATGTTTCGCCACGAAAAAAGGTTTGATAACCCTCCCGGTTTCGCCATCCTCATCAGCGATGCTATGGACGAGTCTGAGATTGATAGTAGGCTGGAAAGGTTCAGCCAGTTCCAATATGAGAGAGTAGGCCTCACCCTCCGCCCTGAGCTGGTAGCGGTAAAGGATGAATCAGGAGACGCTGCCAAGTTTGAGACACTGGTTAATAAAGTAAAGCAAAATAGTGACGGCGGCATCATCCTGATAAGCAGTAATCCCGATGTTCTGGCTGCCGGCTTAAAGGCTTGCGCCGAGCGGAAACCACTAATATACGCCGCTACTGAAGACAATGTGGCTCGCGTGGCAGATTTGGCTAAGGAGAATTCATGTCCGGTAGCAGTAAGAGCCTCTAACCTCGAGGAACTTACTCAACTGACTACTAAATTAACCGAGGCCGGGGTTAAGGATATTGTTCTTGATTCCGGGTCAAGAACTCTTCGCCAGGCATTTGAAGACCAGGTAATCATCAGAAGTGCCGCCTTAAATAAAAAGTTCCGCCCCTTAGGCTTCCCTACTATTGTTTTCCCCTGTGAGATGACCGATGACCCAATGAAGGAGGCAGTAATTGCCTCCATTTTTGTGGCTAAATATGGCGGTATTATCGTTCTCTCTGATTTTCAAGGGCATAGCCTGTTCCCTCTACTCGTGGAAAGGATGAATATCTACACTGACCCCCAGCGACCACTGGCGACCACAGAGGGAATCTACGAGATTGGTAGTCCTGATGAAAACTCACCGGTGCTTATTACTTCCAACTTTTCCCTTACCTACTTCATTGTCTCCGGTGAAATAGAAGCCAGTAAGGTTTCCAGCCGGCTTTTAGTTAAGGATACCGAGGGGCTTTCGGTTATGACCGCCTGGGCAGCGGGCAAATTTGTCGCTGACGCCATTGCTCCCTTTGTCAAAAAGAGTGGGATTGGGGATATGGTTAAGCATCATAAATTGATAATCCCAGGGTATGCTGCCGCTGAAAGTGGTGGTCTGGAAGAGGAGCTACCTGGCTGGGAGATTCTGATTGGTCCCAGGGAGGGGTCTCACATACCAGCCTATCTTAAGACGTGGAAGACATAAGGAGGAAGACATGATCCTTATCGGGGAACATATAAATATTATGTCTAAAACTATCGGTCCAGCACTGAGGGAGAGGAACCCCAAGCCTATTCAGGAACTAGCTAAGGCTGAGGTTGAGGCTGGTATGGATTACCTTGACCTCAACATTGGTCCTGCCCGAAAGAGCGGTGATGAATTGATGGCGTGGGTGGTTAATACGGTGCAAGAGGTTACTGACAAACCGCTATCTCTGGATACGACAAACCCGGTGGCTATGGAGGCTGGACTGAAGGTTCATAAAGGCAAGGCGTTGATTAATTCTATCTCCCTGGCCAGGATGGAGGAGGAATTACCCTTGGCCAAAAAATACAATGCTGACATGATAGGACTGCTGTGGGGCACGGAGGGAATGCCTCGAGATGCTAATGAAAGATGTGTCCTTGCCGTTGAGCTTATCTATAAAGCTAACCAACTGGGCATCCCTAACGAGGATATCTGGATTGACCCCATTGCCACCCCGGTGTCTGTGGAAATCAATCAGGTGAAAGCCTGCCTTGAATTTATGAGTATGCTCCAAGAAATTGCTTCCGGGTGCAAATCTACTGTAGGTCTATCCAATATCTCTAATGGCACCCCTACCCACCTCAGACCTTATCTTAATCGGACATATTTGATAATGCTTATGAAGTATGGACTTTATTCAGCCATAGTTGATGCCTTTGACCCTGAACTGAAAAAAATAGCCAAAGGCGAGATGCCAGAGGTTGTCGCCCTTGTGCATCGGATGATGGATGGCGAGAAACCTGACCTTTCCTCCTTAGGTGAAGAAGAGGTGAAATATGTGAAAACGGTCAGGGTTCTTAACGGTGAATCACTCTATTCTCATTCCTGGCTTGAGATATAGTAGCAACTAATGATGGGACAAATGCCAAAGCCCATTGAAGAGATTCCGTAAACATCTCAACCGCAATCCTCCATTCTCGTTTGAAGGCTTCACCCGACGCGGCTCAAGCCCGAAGGGTTGATAAACAACCGCAATAAACTTGGTTCCAGAATGAAAAGTAGATATCTACCATTGTCCAGTCAGAACAAATCTAAATATGGCTATGAACTGGCGTATAAGCTGGCTTGTGAGCAACTAGCCAGGATTGACAATATAGAGCAGCAATGCCTTAAAGGTGGTGCTCAATATCAAGCAAAGGATTCCCAAAAAGTAATCCTTATCCAATACCTAAACCAATCATACCAAGTTACTCTTCCTGATATCGAAGTTTCGTTAGTAGATAGTGAGGAAAAGGTTCCGATAAGAGACAAGATACTGATACTTCATTACTTAACCCGGGCTAAAGGTACCCCTAGCTCTAATAGGCTAATCGCTTACAAGGAACTGCCAGAAGGAGCCCACTACTTCCCGACATTCTACAAAAGAACTATAAAACCGCTTTTAGGCTACTTGGGCAAGGAGCCCGGTCTCTTAGTAGATGCCGCCCAAAAACTGGGTGGTCGTAAAGTTGATTATGGTGATGTGGCGGTAACTATTGATGCTTTCAGCCGGGTACCTATAACTCTAGTCCTGTGGCAAGGGGACGCTGAGTTTGCTCCCGAAGGGAACATAATATTTGATAGCACCATTTCTGATTACCTCTCCACCGAGGATATAATTGTGCTCTGTGAAAGCATCACCTGGAGATTAATTAAATCCTTAAGGGGAGCCTAAACAGGAGGAGAAGGGGAGTGAAGGCACTACTACAGCGAGCCACTGGCGCCTCGGTTAGTATTGCCGGTGAGATAGTAGGTAGGATAGGACAGGGGCTGATGGTTTTTGTGGGAGTAGCCAGTGGCGATACAGAAAAGGATGCCCAGTATTTGGCACAAAGAACTGTCAACCTGCGCATCTTTTCTGATGATGTAGGTAGGTTTAACCTTTCCGCTGTGGATATTAAAGGTGAGCTATTAGTAGTGAGCCAGTTTACTCTTTTGGCTGATACCAGAAAGGGTCGTCGCCCTAGTTTTACTGGGGCAGCACCACCGGCCCAAGCTGAAGAATTATTTGAGCGGTTTATGGAGCAGGTTCGCACCTCTGGGCTCAAGGTAGAGACCGGGCGCTTCCAGCAATACATGCAGGTAGAAATCCATAACGATGGCCCGGTAACAATACTACTGGATAGTAGGGGAAAGTTTTAAAAACGATTTTGATTGAAACTAATCGCAACTGCAAGGGCTTGCAAAAATTACCTTGTTTTAGTATAATAGTTTTAACTTCTTTAGTGGTGAAGACTAAGTGAAACAGCCGGGGGATATAAGTAGTAAATTAAGCAAACTAGGCTATCGGCTAACGCCTCAGCGGATGATGATTCTGTCGGCTATCGAAAATAGTGATGACCATATTAGCGCTGAGGAAATCTATGCCCAGGTGGTGGCTAAATACCCTCATGTTAACATCTCAACCGTCTATCGCACCCTGGAACTATTAAAACGACTTGGGCTGGTAACTGAGACCGACCTGGGGGGAGGTCGAGTTAGGTATCATCCCGTAGAGAAAGGGCATCATCATCACCTTGTTTGTCAGGAGTGTGGTGCCATAATTGACCTTGATGAATCAGTATTATCCTCGGTCAAGGATGTTTTGCTTCGGGAATACGGGTTTATTGCTGATTTAAGACATCTAGCCATTTTCGGTCGCTGTGTAAACTGCAGAAAATAATTTTTTTGCTTTGTTATTGCAATGAATTGCAGGTGCATTAAATAGCAAATAATAAAAAGGAAGTATATGATGCACATTCCAGACGGTTTCCTCAATATAGCTACGGTGGCAACCACCTATGCCGTGTCCGCCGGTGGTGTGGGCAATGCGGTAAGAATAGCCAACAAGAAGTTAGGGGAAAAGCAGGTGCCGTTAATGGGGGTGCTGGCAGCCTTCATTTTTGCTGCTCAGATGCTCAATTTCCCCATAGCTGGCGGTACTTCAGGCCACCTAATTGGCGCCGCTCTGGCAGCAATACTACTTGGACCGTGGGCATCGGTGCTGATAATGAGCTGTGTGCTTATTGCCCAGTGCCTAATCTTTCAGGATGGCGGATTACTGGCTTTGGGGGCGAACATCTTTAATATGGGTATTGTCGCCAGCTTTAGCGGTTACTATCTCTACCGCCTAGCTACCTTATTCCTGGGTGATAATAGAAGGGGTAAGCTGATTAGCGGCTTTATTGGTGCCTGGGGCTCAGTATTCCTGGCGTCTATTGTCTGTGCCATTGAATTGGCAGCCTCGGGGACAGCACCCATTGGAGTGATTCTACCGGCTATGGCTGGTTTTCATGCCCTTATCGGTATTGGTGAAGGGCTGATTACGGGGGCTGTGCTCAGTCTGGTGCTGGCAACCAGACCTGACCTATTACAACTACAGAGGATTTAATACCCAGGAGGAAACAATTGAAAATGAAATGGTGGCAAATCGGTTTGATTGCCTGTTTGGCAGTGGCTTGTTTATCACCCCTGGCGTCATCTTCGCCCGATGGGCTGGAGAGGGTAGCTGAGGATAAGGGCTTTATTGGTCGGGGGCAGGAAGCACCCTTTCAGGTTATTGCTGACTATGTCTTTCCTGGCATACAGAATGAGGCACTGGCAACAATACTAGCTGGATTAATTGGTAGCCTTATTCTATTTGGTGCAGTATATGGTATGGCTTGGCTAGTGCAATCAAGGAAAGGGGAACCGGTTAAATAAGGGGCTTCGCCCCGTTTCAGACTGCTTGTAATGTTTAAAGGTGGCTACGGTGAAGCATAGTTTTATTGACCAGTATAGCGACCGAGATAGCTTTATTCATCGGCTTGACCCAAGGACTAAATTTATTACTACGCTACTTTTAATATTGGCCCTAGTGCTGACTCCTACCAGTCAATGGCTGGCGTTTGCCTTATATCTGGTTATTATTGCCGCCTTGATTTTTTTGTCCACGGTGCCAATCGGTTATATTTTGAAGCGGTCGCTGGTAGTTATGCCCTTCGTGGCGTTGATTGCTATCTTTATTCCCTTCTTTAAAGAGGGGGAAGTGGTGGGCAGCTACAATATCTGGCTGTGGCAGGTATCGGTTACCTACAGCGGCCTTCAGGTGCTGATGAATATCCTTATCAAGGCTTGGCTTTCCGTTCTCAGCTTAATCTGGCTAACTTCAACCACCAAACTGGCCAATCTTCTCAAGGGCTTGGAGCAACTGCGAATGCCCAGAGTGATGGTAATGATACTCTCGTTTATGTATCGCTATATCTTTGTTCTGGTTGATGAGGTGATGCGGATGAGGCAGGCGAGGGATAGTCGCAACTTTGGCGGTAGCAGGTTATGGCAGATGCGGACGATTGGCAATATGATAGGCACCCTGTTCATTCGTAGTTACGAGAGAGGTGAACGGGTTTATGCGGCTATGCTGGCTCGTGGCTTTGACGGGCAGAGCCGGACACTAGACCGCTTGAACTTTAGGCAGGCAGATGCCTACTTTGGGATAGGCTTCAGCTTGGTTCTCATTCTAACCACTGTGGCTACCCTACTATATTAACCTAAAGGAGGAGGTGTGGAAGAGATTATAAGGATTGATAACCTTTCCTTCTGCTACCCTGATGCTCAGCAGGCGCTAACTGATATCAGCCTGACCATATACCAAGGGGAAACGGTGGCACTGATTGGACCCAATGGCGCCGGTAAATCCACATTATTACTTCACTTGAATGGCATCCTGCGTAGTAATGGAGTGGTGAAGGTCTTGGGCAGACCAGTTGATGATAAAAACCTGAAGTGGCTCAGGAGCAAAGTGGGGTTAATATTTCAAAATCCAGACGACCAGTTATTTTCATCTACAGTCTTTGACGATGTCGCCTTCGGTCCGATTAATATGGGTTATTCTGAGGCTGAGGTTTGGCAATGTGTAGCCAAAGCCCTTGATTGGGTGGGGATGACTGGCTATGAACAGCGCTCACCTCACCATCTCAGTGTTGGTGAAAAGAAACGGATTTCTATAGCTACTGTCTTGTCTATGGCTCCGGAAATCTTGGTGATTGATGAGCCAACAAGCAATCTTGACCCTGGTAGTAAGTGGTCTTTAATTAGCTTGCTTAAAAGATTGCCAGTGACTAAAATAGTTGCCTCTCATGACCTGGAATTAGTTCAAGCTCTATGCCAGCGGACTATCATTCTTGACCAGGGGCAGGTAATTGCTGACGGCACTACCGACCATATTTTAGCTGATAAACCTCTACTTGCAGCCCATGGACTGGCTCCACCAAATGCGACTTAGATTAGTTTGAGCGTCTGTGGCTCAAGCTCAAGGCTTACATCCAGGGCTTTGGGGGAATGGGTGAGGGCACCGACAGAGATGACATCAACCCCTGCCCTAGCCACAGCCCGGACATTAGCCAGCGTAATACCCCCTGAGGCTTCAATCTTGACACGACTTGCGATTAAGCTGACTACATGGCGCATTTCACCAAGTTCAGTTATCAGCTGCTCTTTTGTCTTATCCTGGTCCTTTTTCATTTGGCACCTCCTAGATCGTGGTTAGAAGGCTGTGATACTGCAGTAATTCCATGAATTACACCTGAAGTTTAGTTCGTCTTTATGTAACTGTCAATTTCTAACTTGAATCGGCAATTCGGCACTTACCTACGAGTAGATTTCAGTAATACCAAGGCTTATTGGGGTAAGGAAACGTTGATTGTCCTCTGCCACCGGCTCCTGATAGCGATGTGTTCTGGCCCCTGGACCCCGTCAATCGTCTTTCTCTTAAACAAATGTGCTGCCCCTCCCATATTGTCCTCCGCTATGAGTTGCTCTTTTGTTTTACCTTCAACTACCCATATCTTCATAACCACCACCTCCCACTTCACATAATATTCCAACTATAGTAATGAGTCAATCTGCAGAAGAAGCACGGGCGATATGCTCGGCTACCTGCTTGGGTAGTTCGTCTATGTCTATCGGCTTGCGCACGAAGCCGCTGCAGCCTTCACGCAGAGCCCGTTGTATATCCTCTGGTCTCACACTGGCAGTCATGGCTAGAATAGGAATATGAGCTAGTTGAGGTATTGCCTTGATACGTCGGGTAGCCTCCATCAATCCTTAAGCGATCAAATTTGAGGTGCTCACTTGGCTATTCCTCCTCCATACTTCGCTTTCAACTGCCACCTAGCAACTTTCAACGACCCCGAGTATGGTATGCTATCAGCAAGCGCAATCCTATCGGGAATCTTAAACTCCGCCAACTTATCCTGGCAAAATTGCCGTATTTCCTCGATATTCACAGCCTGCCCACCCTGCGACACAATTATTGCTATCGGTCTTTCCCCCCACCTTTCATCAGGAACTCCGATAACAGCAACTTCTTTAACTTTGGGATGCTGACTAATAATTTCCTCCACCTCTGCGGGATAAATATTCTCACCGCCGCTTATAACGACGTCCTTTTCCCGCTCAACCACATATATATATCCTTCTTCATCCATTCTCACCAAATCTCCTGTATGGAAATATCCTTCTTCATCAATAGCTTCCTTGGTTGCCTCCGGGTCCTTCCAATACCCCGAGAATACTATAGGTCCACCGATTAATAGTTCACCAATCTCCCCAGGCCTCACATCGTTATTATTCTCATCTACAACTCTAATATCATCATAAAACATCGCTTTACCAGCAGACCCTGCCTTCCTGACTGCATCCTGGAAAGGCAACGCCAGAGCTTGGGAAGTTTCAGTGGTTCCAAATAAAGAGGCAATGACGATATGAGGCCATTTCTGCTGCAATGTTTTCACTAGATGACCCGGCACAGGTTCCCCCCCAAGTTGTAAACTCTGGAGACACTCAAGCTTATATTTCTTTTCTACCTCGGGAACCATTAACATCATCCTGCCGAAAACTGTAATACCCGACCAGGCGTTAATTTGCTCCTTCTCGATGGTCTCCAGTAGTTCCTCAATACCCCCTCTTTTCATAACAGTTATTCCCCCGATATACAGTATCGGGACTGCTATTATATTTAACCCGTGTGAGTGATAAAGCGGTACGGATAGTAAGATCTTGCTAAAAGGAGTATAGTAATCGTCCATAACATCGTTTATCGTATTGTAGAAGGTCTTTCGATAGGATAACATACAGGCTTTTGCTCTTCCTGTTGTTCCTGAGGTAAACATTATCACCTGTATATCCTCCATATCTATGTTCCAATCAAATTTTGGGTCCTCGCTGTTTGAACCTCTCAAGAGAACTTCATAATCTTGAAAGGGTAAACTATCCTCGCTCTGGGGCAACCTGAGGCAATATACATGCTCCTTGGCCAAATTAATACCGGAGTTGATTAGACTCACAACATTATGGGCAAACTCCTCTCCAACAATCACCAATGCAGGTTCAGTAAAGTCAACCTGATATTTGAGTTCTCTTGGCGTTAAGCGATAGTTAAGTGGCGTAAATATTACCCCTATCTTTGCACAGGCAAAGTAAATCTCCATAAACTCCACACAGTTACCCAATATGACTGAGACAACATCTCCCTTTTTGAGTCCTTTAGCCAACAGGGAATTGGCTAAAATATTGGAGCGGATATGGAGCTCTTTATAGGTGTATATTTTCCCTCTATCTAAATCGACCAGAGCAAAGTTATCTGGTCGTTTTTTAGCCCATTTCCCGGTCCACATTTGAACTGGATAGGCAAAAGGATAATAAGTTTCATTACCTCGCACATAGGCTTTCACTTTAGCCATGCTTCCCTCCTCTCTTTTGCTCCTCTAATTTCATTCTTTCTCAGTGCATGGTGCCACGGTCAGAAACGGGATCATCACGAAGCACATCCACGACATTTTGCCTTAATTATACACCTATTCGAAATCAAGTATAATACCAGATACTGAAACGGTCGTGTTATTTAATTGGGGGAGAGAGTCACCCCGGCTAAATTTTGGGTAGTGTAACATTGGAGTGACATTTCCAGATACAAAACCCCTATCGCTAGCTAACAGGAAAATACGAAATGCTATCTGGAGGGACTAGGTGGCACATCGGGCTTCTTACTTTTAATCAGGGTGTCACAGGTTCGAGACCTGTACGGCCTACACTCAACCTCTCCTTCTTTTGCAAACATTGCAATGAGGATAAACCTGAGTAATAGGAAAGGTTTTATTACATTTCGTGCAAACAAGCTCTATTTTTTTCATACCAGCAAATGCACTCCAAATTTCGGTAGAATCGCATATACAGCCATCTAGACGAAATGAGGGTTCGCCTAAGCCGCTATTGTAAGTGAAATCATAGCAACTATGATAATAACCGTCAAACGCTGCGGAGGCATGGTGCATCGTGGCTTGCACAGATATGCTCATTGTCGTATGATTCAACGGCAGCAAGATTAATGCGAGTTTACCTTTACCAATATGGATATGACTAAGGAACAGGCTGAAGTCAAACAACAAACCAAACGAACTCTAAATAGGTTTGGTAAAAAAAGAGGGAATCTTGTGCCCATCCTGCAAAAGGTTCAGGGTAAGCTTGGCTATCTTCCCCGAGAAGCTATGCTGGAGATTGCCCAATTTCTCGGTATTCCAGAAATGGATGTTTATAGCGTGGTCACCTTTTACAATCAATTCCGGCTTAATCCTCCTGGGAAGCACTCAATAAGGGTATGTTTAGGTACTGCCTGCCATATGAAGGGTGGTTATATTACTCTGGATGCCTGGAAGAGGAGGTTGGATATTGACCAAGGACAGGCCACCCCTGACCGAGAATTCGACCTGGATACTGTCGCCTGTGTTGGCTGCTGCGTTATGGCACCGGTAACTGTGGTCGATGATAA
>SDBU01004145.1_pt1 | contig 17988 bp, 17 predicted proteins | sample 2277071 | NCBI WGS metagenome assembly SDBU01 (sample SAMN10397929, study PRJNA504765) | marine sediment metagenome | isolation source: marine sediment core GS08_GC12, 126 cmbsf | place: Arctic Ocean: Gakkel Ridge, Loki's castle | collected 2008 | reverse complement strand
CTCTAGTTGGCCGCCACTGGCGACCCGCTTTGCTCGATACGGGAGAGAATCACCTTCTCCGATATCGGCTCCCTTTTAACGGTGGGAACTCCGTCGGTACCTACTTGGGCCCAGTGAGGGCCGGTTCAGCCCGCAACTCGGGGGCGAGTTTCGGCGCGCTTCGGATAGCCGCCTTTCAGCCACTGGGCGACCTCTCTGTTATCCTCCCCGCGCCTACTACTCCCCGTCATCGTCTTTGCAGCTTCAATTTGACCAGATTATAGCCTATGGATACCCAGAAGTCAAGCGGATTATACCTAGGCTGATCCACTTGGCATTACGGTAGGCAGGGTTTTGGTCTGGCAGCCTGGCCGGTACAAGCACCATAGGGGCTCACTTTGATCTGGACTTGTATGGCAGCAGGCACATCGCACCGTGACATTGCGGAGTTCACTCGAAGGCATACGCCCAAGAGTAGACATAATACTGGATGGTAAACTCCGTCAGATGATCGATAACCAGCCAATTCCACAGTTTTGTCGGTTTGGGCTGAGACCACATTAGTGGGTCAGCTTCCTGAAATTGGCAATAAGCGCTATTTGGGGAAGGTCCTCCAATTCCTCTTCAGGAATCGCGTTGGGGTGCACGTAGTTGACATTCTCCCGCAGGACAATCTGTCTCAGCGCTTCCATGATTCTAGCCAGATCCACGCCCCTGGGACACCGCACCTTGCAGGTATGGCAGGCTGCACAGAGCCAGATTGTGTTAGTGGCCAGGGCTTTCTCTACCTGCCCTAATTGGACCAGTCTGATGATCTGGCTGGGTATGACATCCATTGGCTCTATGCTGGGACAGCCGGCAGAGCACTTCCCGCATTGATAGCAGGCATGGAGATTCTGCTCGCTCAGTTCCTTAACCTTTTCCAGCGATTCATCCAGGAATGTTTCCTTTGATATTCGTATCGTCATAATCAAGTATAAAACTATCTCACTGAGGGTCAGCGCGTGCTGCCTCCTTAGTAGAACATGCCGCTGGCTTGTTCCTGGCGCTTCGCCAGCGATCTGGACGAGCGGACCGCACGTTCTACTACATCTAACTGAAAAACTCGTATCTATTACATCCCATTACGTCCGTGTTTAGTATACTGCTTCCTTGACGTTTGATCAAGAAGAAAGTGACACAAAATGGGATCTGGATAAAGGGAGAAAAAGACACGAACAACTCTTGTTTTTACGCTTACGGTATGGTGCACTAGTTTGAGAGCGGAGGCGAGCAATCCACGTAATACGGTTTGTAGTTAGAAACGAAACTATTGGCTCGGGGTGGCAATCCTTTACCCTCCCCTACAAAACAAACACCCCGTCCTCTATTTCCGTATTTCCTATAGGAATTTCTGGATTTCTTGTTCGAACTGCTCTCTAGTTCTAAAGCCCACGTGCACTGACACAATGTCGCCATCTCTGTTCACAACCATACTCGTAGGAATGCTGCGGATAGGAGAGTCTATAGCATCCTCATAGTCGTTCACAATCTGAGTTGTACCCAGAATTACGGGATAGTTTATCCCGTTTTCTTCTATAAATTTCTTGACTACTGCTGCGCCATCTGTGTCCAGTGAAATTCCTATGACTGCGAATTTCCTATCCTCGTATTCGTTCTGGAGTCCGATAAGACCGGGGATCTCCTTTTCGCAGGGAGAGCACCACGTGGCCCAGAAATTGACGATAAGCACATATCCCTCCATATCATCTGAAGAGATAACCTCGCCATCCACCAAATTCGCTCCCTGAAATGCAGGCGCTGCTGAGAAAACCTGAGGCTCAGAAGGCTTTTCTACTGTAGGTTCGTCAATAGGGTTCTCGATCTGGGGTTCATCAATCACGATCTGATCTTCGGAGCAGGAGCTTATCAGAATAACAATGACTCCAAAGAGCAGCAGGTATGTGCTAGTAGTATCAATGCGAAGTTTCATCCTATCAGTCCATCCTTCCGGGAATAGAATTACAGAATATGTATTTATAGTGCTCTCTCTATCCATTGATAACAAGGTCGTAACATTCTATATTCCTGTGAGCGCGATATGTGGAAAGAGCTTGCCAAAGATACAAAAAAGCGTTATGGTCGCTGGTGGGATAATAATTCAGGGAAAACGACCGTTTTTTGAGGCTCTGTAGTGCGCAGTAAAATAATGGAATTGGTATGATACGAACAGGGATAATGAAAGCGAGGTTAGATAGTTCAAGTATTTTTCTGTAAATTGTGTTTTCCTGATGGTGTTGTCTGAAAATCACTCCCGGTCAGACTGCCATTTGATGTAAGCTTTACCTGTTTGTCGATCTTCACTGATCTCCATTACCACAGCCGTTACCAGGCGTAGACAAGATGCCTCATTTGGGAAAAGTGACGCTACACGGGTGCGACGACGGATCTCACGGTTCAGACACTCAAGGCCGTTAGTTGTTCGTATGAGACGTCTGTGCTTCTGGGGGAAAGAAAACACTGTCAACCCCCCTCACAGCCTTAAAAAAGGGAGTTAAGGGCTGTCCCCTATGGATCGACAGTTATGCCGTAATCTAGTCGACGCCTGTTATTTCCTGCATCTGCTGATAATTTATTCAAGTAGATAAACACTCCCCTAGTGGCCTGCTATCGTTTGATAGGTAGCCAGTTCCTCTATTGACCAGATATGCTCGGCCACCCCCAGCGCCATCCCCCGCCTACGCGAGGGCAGGCATGGGACTTCGATGAGCGTATTCTCTATCACCAGTTTCTACCCGAAGAGATCGATGATCCCAACAAAAATTGTAGTATGTTAAGCAAAGCCAGCTATGGCAGACATGATATTCACAGTCCTTTGAAAATTCCAATGTCTTGCGAGCTTTTCGAGCATTGAGATGTCTATCTGTTCCGTTGTGTCGTTCCACAAACGATGTGTTCACTGCATTGGAGACGGAAGATGATCCAAGAGCAGCTTCCAGAGCATCATCTGTGCCATACACTTGCTTGGTATCAATGGATACAACTCGGCCACCTTGTCTCTTCTTTGTTACTGTAGCATATTGCATATCCGGTTCAGTCTGAAAAGGTTCCTTAGGACGATCGGGCTTTCCTGTCCGCTCTGGGATCACCCATTTACCATAGGCGTGAAGTAATGCATCCTGGTAACATGAGTAGTCATCCGTGGTAAACAACTCTGGTGGATTCCCATCATTATAGCGACTGGCGAAATCCTGTATCAGTTCTTCTGTATTCTCTTTTGTCCGCTTACCGCATACCATGGATATGACAGCTTTGCTCTGGGCATCCACCACTACGTGATCCCACTGATCTCCATGGTCTCCTTTCTCTTCATCCGTGCATGCTTTCTCTTTTTTTTTTCCACGAAGCTCCATTTCTCATCGGCTTGAGCTTCCTTAACTTGCACACCCATTACCAACTCATCATGCAAGGACTTGGCATGATCCCCTGCAATGCGCGTCAGGCGACTAACAGCATCTCGACTTACTCCCAGCAGTCGGCATATTTGCCGTTGTCCACAGCCTTCAGACAGGTGATGCAGGATAGAGATGATCTTCTCCCCGCGTACGCGGGGACGACCTCCTGACAGAGCTGTGTGGGCTCTTTCCGAAAACTTACGACCACAAACTTTACACTCCAACAGCCGGATTGTGTCTGACTTCCCATAAGCCTGTCCTCGCGTACGCGGGGATCTGATGAACGCGTAGGTTCTCACCACCACGTTTTCCATGTTCTGAACAATCTGGGTCTATACAGCAAAACTCGCTCAATGGTTTCATAATGGCTCTCCTGATATGTAGATGAACTTCATCGCACACATATCATATCAGAAGAATCCGAATATGTCAAATCTTAGCAGGCCACTAGGTCAATATCCTATGCTCACAAGATATGCACGGTTAACCTTCATCTTCTCCAGATCGGTTTTGTCAGTCGATCCCGGGCAGGTAACTACCCAGCGATCATAACCGATCTCTTTCAGCGTCTTCATTGCCCTGGGTATATCAACCTTACCCTCACCCAATTCGGTCATCGGTGGTGGGTCAACGTAATCCTGAATGTGCATATACACCAGTCTGTCTTTGTAATCTTTTATGGAATCTTCAGGCGCATACCCCCAGATGTCTGAATGTGATATATCTATGCACAGTTTGCATTGCTTCATCATATCCATAAGCAGCACCCAGTCTTCCTTGTTATCCACCGTAGTGCCGACGTGAATGTGATAGCATACATCGAGATCATACTGAGACGCATAGTCGGCGAACTCATCAGCCAGTTCCGCCAGGGCAGCAATGTCCTCGCGATTGATTTCCCTGTCCTTGGGTTTTCCTGCGCCCATGAACATAAAGACATCCGCTTCCAGTTCGGCAGTGTAATCAATACGCCGCTTATTTTCTTCCAGCATACTGGGTTTCTTATCCAGTGAAATCCCTCTGGCAGTAACGCAAGCGATATCAAGCCCGGCATTATCAGATAGGTCCCGAAGACCCTTTGCGGGACCAAGCCAGTCCAGAGATTGCCGGATTTCCCATCCATCCCAGCCTGTATCTTTTATCTCTTTGAGCGCATCTTCCAGGTTTGGCTCTTTCCAGTGAAGGCTACTATAACCAAGTTTGAATTCCATTGATATATCCTTTCTGATCATGAGCATCTGTTCTCACACCACAACACATGTGCGCTGTCCGCCAAACTAATATGGATATGTAAGTATAGTGGATAACTGCTGTAGCTACAAGGAAATTCAAGACCATACTCTGGACATGGATGTGCATATATTACAGAAAAGCCGTCTAAAGCATCGTTCGCATTGACGTCCGACGCTTTGACGGCTTTGGATGGTTGTGTCGATCACTATCTACGGGGTCCTGGGCCGCGTCTCATACGGTGTCCTTCAGGTGGCTTTTTTGCCTCGGCCTTTCTCTTAGCTTGCTGGTCTTGACGCATCTTTTTGAGAGCGGTTTTCTGTTCTTCCGTCAGAACATTTCTGGTATCCACCCTGACCTTGATCTGGGAGAACTTTATACCCGCTTCCAGATCCGCGATCTTCCTGATTTGGCCTTCCACTGCGTTCAGATCTGGCTCTTCCTGCTTTATGAGCTGTTGCAGATCAACCTTCGCCAGTTCGATCTCAGCCTTCTGACTTATCGTCTCTTTTCTATGAGAAGTGAGGATCTCACTGAGTTCATTGCGCTGACCTTCGTTGAGGTCAAGTTTGTCCGCCAGGTGGAGCAGAGCTCCCATTCTACCCATCGCTCTACCGCGACCGCTTCCAGGGCCACGTCCCATGCCGCGCATCATTCCGCGCTGTCCGCCTCTTCGGCCACGACCCATGCCACGCATTGATCCGCCGCGCCCCATCATGTGCCCGGGGCCCTGTCCCATCCCTCCGCGACCACACATCTCACAAAACTGTGGTCCAGCGCCTCTACCTCTGGCTGGTTTATCTGCCTCTTGAGCAACAACCAGACTGCCTGCTATGAGTAACATCACTACCGTTATGGAGAGTATTGCGTTTAGCTTTTTCATTTTCTGTATTCCTTCCTTATACCTGTTTGTTTCTGTTGTTAGTATTACCGTTTTCTATCTTCGGTCATTTTCCGTTGTTGATGAACGAGCCTACAATCTTGATCATCTCCTTTCGCCCCAGCTCGCCCATCAGGGTTATATATACTCCGTTATGATTCCATCTGAAGATAGACATTGGGCCTCTGGATATGATTTCGCATTCTGTGCCACGAATATCCATCTTCTCCACTTTGCCGCCGCGCCACGGCGGCATCTCCTCACGCTTTCTTTCACGTCTTCTTCTGCCAAACAGCCCGCCGCGTCCTCCACCGCGCCCTGATGAAGATTGAAAGACAGAGAGCATAGCCAGTCCGTCCGTATAGCTTAACTGGACGTTCTTTCGTTCACCAAACTTTATGATATGGATGCTCTGGAGCGCAAATCCAGCCAACCCACGTTTTGGAACAACTACATCCAGTTGAGCCGCCTTTCTGACCTTCTCCAGATCCAACTTTCCCTGCTCGTCATTCCAGATTTCTTCCCGTCCTCGTTCTCCGCCTGGCCCTCTGTCGGTTCTTACTCCGTCTGGTTTTTGGAATATAGCTTCGTCGATCTCTGGATGGAAATCAATCTTGCTGTATACGAGAAGGTCTTTCAGCCTTCTTTCAGGATCATAGTGTTCTAACTTTAGTATAGTGCTGGTTTCTATATCCACCCAGATCTTCGCAGAAGGCCTGACCCGTTCTCCAGGTTCCACCTCAACCAGATAGGTGCTACGGTTAGCCACTTGTCCGCCCTCAAAGACACGAACACTGTAATTCTTGAGCAGAAGCAGGGCCTCTTTCAGCAGGGATTCTCCCATTCGATTGGGTGGCAAAAAGGGCCGCCGTCCGCGCATTCTCTCTCGTCCTTTTTCTCCACGGATATGCCACCTCTCTTTTCCATCCATTACCATAACAGTGCCGCTCTCCTTCGCAGGCCAGAGCGATTCGATGCGTATTCTGTTCGGCGCTTTTCTGATCATCATCGCTTCACGCATCTGGTTCCCCTCTGGCGACTGGAACATGAATGTAAACCTTCCCTTAAAGTCCACCGTCCGGAACGACTGCGCCATCTTCTGAAATATTTCCTCCGCTTCCGGTACCTCTGCCCCAACGTGCATGGCGGAGAATAACAGCAGCGCGATCGTCAGCAAAAACAGCCAACTCCTATGAGCCATTTGTTGGATAGACGCCATAATGAACCTCCACAAGCATATCCAGTTCGGACATGGGTTCGTCAGACCCGCTATTCTCTGTATCTCCCTCTGTCTGAACGGTTGTTAACTCGGATAGAAAGTCTGGTGATAATACCTGCTGCGCGGAAAAAAACTCATGCTCCTGAAGATAAGCCGTGAGCGATATGGGCCCTGTTTCACTCCTATGGAAGAATACCTGGCTACTCAGGAAGTACACCAGTAACGCAAGCACAGCGGCTGCCGCTGGAATGCTTCCCCATTTTGGTATTCTTAACACCTGCGCCCTGGCAGGCTTCTCCGTAGCGGATTCTATCTTCCGAAGTGTCCCTGTCCAGGCTTGAGCAGGTACCTCAGAGCGTGGCGTAGACTTGATAATTCCCACCATTTCCCGCAGTTTCTCAACTTCCTGGCGACAATCCACACACTCTGATATATGTAGTTCCATCTGCTTGCGCTCACGCGAGTTCAGCTCATCGTCGATAAAAGCTGACAGGTTCTTATGAAAACTCGAGCACCGCAATATCATCACTCTCCTTCCAAATCAGTCCAAAGATCCGTTTCTTTTTCCAGTACGTCTTTCAGTTTCTGGCGCGCCTCATGTATCCGAGATTTCACGCGCCCCAGCGAACAGCCAAAAACTTCAGCAATCTCTTTATATGATAGACCTTCTACATCCCTTAGAACGATTATCGCTCGCTCCTTCTCCTTCAGGGAATTGATGGCCTGCCATACCTGCTTTTCCCTGTCCTTTGACATGGCATCATCTTCTGGTGTATTCCCATCTGACTGCGAAATTGCCTCCTCCAGCGGCGTCGTATTGACGGATCTTTTCCGCTTCCTGAGTTCGTCAATACATAGGTTCGTTGCCAACCTGTATAGCCACGTGGAAAACGCCGATGTGAACTTGAATTTGCTGATCTTCTGATATGCCCTCAGAAAGACCTCCTGAGTCATATCCAGCGCGTCCTCCGGATTGCTCATCATCCTGCTAGCGACGCTATATACCCGTTCCTGGTGTCTATGGAATAGTTGCTCAAAGGCTATCATATCGCCGTCCTGACAGTGTCGAACAAGTTCAGCGTCTTCCATGAAACAATTCCTCAGTCTGACTAACCGTTTCTCATTTTCTCGTTACGACACTTTAGACGGAGTATGCTCAAAAAAGTTCGGGTATATGTTTGAAAACTTTCAGGGACGACACAGAAGTTCTCAACGCCACAGTCCAGAATGTAGTAAATACGTTAGTTCAGGTGATATTGGGAGCAGAACCTACCTACCCAAAGGGTGTGATATCAGGAGAAAAGTCTGGGCATGAAGGGGAAAACACAACTGTAGCGATAGCGTATTCGCCGGTTGCGGGGAATACGGAGCCAAATGAAGGGTGGAGAACATGGATTGGCTTTATTTAAAACCTCTGGTTTGCTACAGTAACTTGACACAGCATTCATACTGCCCATCGTTGTAGTATCAGGCTATTATTGTTAAATTCAGAGTTATAACCTGATTTTATGTCCAATAACGGAAAGGCTGCATATATGAGATTTTTCTCTAGGTACTCGCCGCCATCCATTTTTCATAGAGGTCGTCCATCTGAGCTTTGAGGTGCTCCAACTGCTTTGACGCGCGGCGTCCCTCGCGCTGATCGCGTTGCTCAAACGCCCTGGTGATTCGCCGCTCCAACGCGAGCTTTTTCTCTTCTGCCTCTGTGATACGTTTTTCCAGGGCTTGTACCATTTCTGTGGGAGTTTTTTCAGGCTTCCTTCGCTCGCGATGCTTTCGTCGCGTTGTCACGCGACCCACGGCGCGAGGTATGGATCTCTGTCGAGTATACCAGAAATCCGTGAAGTTTCCCGGATACGAAACTAATTTCCTGCCTCGCACTTCCACAACCCGGTTGACAATCTTGTCGAGAAAGTATCGATCGTGAGAAACCACCAGGATCGTGCCTCTGAATTCTTCCAGCGCCTCTTCCACAGCCTCGCGCGCCTGAATATCCAGGTGATTGGTAGGCTCGTCAAGTATGAGGAAGTTCGGCTTTATTGCCATGAGCCGGGCAAGTTGTAGGCGGTTACGCTCCCCACCGGATAGGTCTTTGACACGATTTTGCAGGTCATCCCAGTCGAACAGAAATCGCCCCAGTATGTGGGCGGCATCCCTGCGGCTCATGGGCGATGCTGCCTGGATTTCTTCCAGAATAGTTCGGTCACCCCGAAGCATCTCCTGCTCCTGGGAGCAATACCCCACGCTCAGGCTCGGCCCTATTCGGATCACCTGGCTGTCCCACGCTCCGTGCTCAACTATGTCGCGCAGCAGCGTTGTCTTGCCCGAACCGTTGGCTCCCACCAGAGCTACTCGCTCTCCGCAATCAATATCCATATCTGCGTTCTCAAAGAGACTCTGATCTCCGAAGGCCTTGTTGTAGTCGCGAATCTGCACAGCGATCTTTGCTTTGGTGGACTCCGTCGTAAAGTCAGCCTGTATCGCTGATTCTCCCAGAGTTGGCTCTTCCACAGCCCGGCTCTTCTCACGCTCAAACTGCGAGCGTATGGCCCGAAGCCGTTTTCCCCACGCGGGATCAGAGTGTACCCGCGCTATTCGCTCAAATATTTTTACTCGCTCTTCCAATTGACTGAGGCGCTTCTGGTTGGCGATATAGTCCGCCTGCTGCGCCAGCAATTCCCGCAGCCGCGCCGCTCGATAGGTTGAGTAGCCGCCATCGTAATACTTAACCCGGCCCTTCTGCAATTCCAGAATGCCATCAACCGACCGATCCAGCAGGTAGCGATTATGAGAAACGATCAGAACCGCCCCTTTAAACCTCTTTAGAAAGTCCTCCAGCCATGCTACTCCAGGATAATCCAGGTGATTCCCTGGCTCATCCAGTATCAGCAGATCAGGTTCCGCCAGTAGGGCCTGTGTCAGCGAAAGCACGTTCTTTTCGCCGCCAGAGAGCGACCCGATTTTCTGATCTTCCTTCCCAACCAATCCCAGAGCGTTCAGCATGGTCTCCGCGTGCTGGGGGAACTTATCACCATCCATAGCCTCATAGTTGCGGCGCGCCTCTTCGTATACTCGGAAGGCTTTGTCCAGTTCTGATTCAGAAGCCTGCCCCAGCCGCTCTTCCTGCTCTCGCAACGCCGAAGCCAGTTGCTCATGCTCAACCAGCAGACAATCCAGAACTGTGTCCTCGTCATCGAATTCCACGTATTGCGGTATGTATCCTACTTTGGTACCCTTTGTAAGAGCAGCATAGCCGCTGGATGGCGGCTCCTGGCCCAGAAGAATGCGCAGAATTGTCGTCTTGCCAGAGCCATTGGGGCCGATCAGTCCCAGCTTCTGGCCTGTGCTGATTTTAAACGAAACATCCTCCAGAACGGTCTCAGTGATATAGCGTTTAGTCACGTTCTGAAAGCTAACTAATAACATAACCAGTACCTTCCACAACAAAAGTTTAAATTTGGTGTCAGATTACGAGTTTTTCACTTAGCTCCCAAATCAAGCGCCTACACACTTTGTCATTGCGAGCGAAGCGAAGCAATCTCGTTGTTTGACGGGTGAGATTGCTTCGCTTCGCTCGCAATGACAGTAGAAATATGCGCTAACTGAAAAAGTCGTGTCAGATTGCGATCACAACATTACGGTTTTGGGCTAAACCGAACTTCCACCCCTCTTTCCTGAAGCGCAGGGATGTGAATATCGTATGCCTCATCATTGAGCGGATTATCTCTCAGGTCAACTACAACTCCCTTTCCGATACCTGGATTGTCAACAAGAGGGCTTATATTCCTTATCTGGTTCTTTACCAAATACAGCTTCTGCAGGTTGGTTAGACTGCTCAGGGGGGTTACGTCGGCTATCCAGTTGTCTGTCAAAGCCAGTTCCTGCAGGTTGGTCAGGCCTTCCAGAGGATTTATACTCCTTATCTGATTGCCCCCCAACCCCAACGTTTGCAAATTAGTCAGATTGCTCAATGGGCCTATGCTGTTTATCAGGTTACCGCGCAAATATAGCTCCTGCAGGTTGATTAGTCCCCTCAGCGGATTTATGTCATTTATAAAGTTGCTTCCTATCCGCAGCCTCCGCAGTTCCGTCAGGTTGCTTAGAGCCCTTACGTTTTTTATCCCGCCGTCTGTCAAAACCAGCTCTTGCAGCTTTGTCAGGTTGCTCAGAAGGCTTATATCCCTTAGCTGGTTGTTGAAAATATTTAGCTTTTGCAGATTTGTGCAGTGCTCGACACCACTCAGGTCAATGACCTTTTTCTTACTTGCATCCAATTCCGTCAGGCCTTCCAGATCTGACTCCAGGATTCGTCCCTTGTGCTTTCCTATCGCTTCCCTTACCGCTACCTCCATTCTACGGTCAGGGAATAACCCTTTCCTTAGTATATCTGTCAACAGGTCCTTTATAGATATGCGTCCTTCACCCTCTCTTTGTGGATCCTCTTGACGTGGCTGCCTCCCGGAAAGCAATCTGGCAAACCATCCGATGGTCACCCACATGATCACCCGCATGATTCCCCATATAACGAGTCCAAAAAGAAATCCAGTGGCAACAAATATTATGAATGCTATTGTCTCTATTTCTAAGAGGATACTCCCTATCCCATTGTACTCTGTGGCTCCCATGATGTGGACGATTATTACCACAATTATTATTACGGAGGGAATGACTGTGGACAGGATAAGAAAAATATATGCCAGCCAACTCGGCATACCGGTGATAGTCTGCCTACGCTGCTTAGAGATCATAGACACACAACCACGACCCATGTAAAAGATAAGCGCGGCTCCTACGGCGCCAAGAAACCAGTTCTGGTATTCGGCTGTCCAGGTAAACAAGTCCATATAATCACCGCTATTGCATCATATTGCAGCTTCCCTCTCGCTACCCCAACCGCCCTAACCAAACTACCTCATCGGTAATCTGGTCATTCTGCCCATTCGATAAGCTGCTGACCACGTTCGTTGATATACTCCTCAATAGCAGTGTAGCCTGAAGCCATTACCTTGTTGTGGTCGGAGCCATCTGTCTTATCGCAGCCGTTTGCCGCTTCCCAGGCATCTGGCATACCATCATCATCGGAATCGGCTGGTGATTCATCATGCTGTAGACCTTCCAGGTACCATTCATCGCTGGGGGCCGCCGGGGCGTTCCTGGCCCATTTTCCGGTTACCGTCTTGACTTCCTCAATAGTGCGCAGCGATACGCGATCCTGTGGCCGACAGCCGGCATAGGCAAGAACTAACCTATACGCCTCCTGTGCTGAATGCGTTGTAACTAGTGCGACTTCCGCCGGTGTGGTGAGTTTTTCACCATCCCGATTATATTGAATCCATCGAGGAAACTGGACACTTTCGTCCCGTGGGTCTCCGATCTCCCCGATACCCTCTATATAATTGCCTGCAACGTAGTATCGCCCAGCATTGATGAACCCAAAGGGATAAAGCCGTTCCGAACTGGGGCCTTTTTTGTAGTAATTGCCAATCATATTAATCCCACTCTTTGGTGTATGTCCGTCATGGGCTAGTCCGCCGAGAACGTCATAAAGTACATTGTTGCGGAAGTCTCCCGGCTTGGTGGGAACTTGTGGACTTAATGATGGGCATCGACGATAATGATGGGCGAACAGGTTATGATGGAGGGAGATATTTCCGCTTCCTTCGTAGGCAGATAGAATACCGAAATTGTGCGGAACACCCTTGCTGTGCCCTGTCGGATCAGACTCCTCAATGGCACACCACTGCACTGTAACCTCCGAAGAGAAAATGATGTCAATGGTCTCGTCATTCGCCCAGGAGAGCGAGAGATGATCGAGGATGATCCGTTCACTCTTCGGGAGTTGCACAGTATCGCCGCTTGCTCCTGTAGTTGGAAGTGGCCGGAAGCGAAGGAATCGAACCACAATATCATGCAGACGTGCTTCATTTTTTGGGCGACTAAGCAGCCGTCCCTCCACTGTTATACCTGGACTCGGAGCCGTCTGGCCGGCAATGGTGATGTAAGAGTGCCTGATTGCTACGTCACCATGAATTACCCCACCGACCTCAAAGACCACGATCCTGGGTTCCGCAGCGTCACAAGCCGCCTGCAAACTGCCGGGACCACCGGAGTTTAGATTAGTCACTTTGATGACCTTTCCACCACGGCCGCCTATGGCTATTGCGCCGAACCCTTCAGCACCGGGAAACGCAGGCAACTCATCTGCCAGGAGTGAGCCATAGCCTGAGATGATTAGCAAAAACGCTGTTATTCCACTCAATCTTCTTATCATTTCCTTGCCTCCGATTCTATGGAAATCATTTAATCTTCCAGGATACTCATAGCTTTCCAAGTTGTGTCCTTCACCCTCTGCGTGAGGACGCCCGCAACATTCTCACGCACTATCTCCACATGACTGCATGCACCGAAGAACAGAAAAACATCCCAATACTGCTCAGAAAATAGCCCCTGGGAGCGCGGACATCTTGTCCGCAAAGAATGCGGACAAGATGTCCGCGCTCCCAGGCAATTCCGCTCTTGCAGCGACGTTTTCATCATTGTGTGTGAGCGTAATTCATGGGGACTGCTCTATGAATTCACGATGAATGTCTCTTGCGCTTTCCGATATTCCTCCAGAACATCGTCATCGGAGATGAATCTCTTATATACCAGTCGCGTTTTCAGATGATATTCTCGATTTATTTCGTAGTCGGTAGCTGGAATTATCCACTCAAAATCCCACGCAGGACATGATCTACCGGGCAGGACACTTCCGCCACCTCCGGATGGGGAACAAAAAAATCGCAACCAGTGCGGCGTGTCGAATATCAGGATTAGCGCCATATTCCCAAGTCGTCCGTAGTAGAAAGGCTTGTCGAACCGTCTTACGATCCGGTCCCAATGAAACGGTTGTCTGCCCTTCCGCTCCGGGAATACTTCCAGCTCGCTATCAGGAATGTAGGATGGCGCTATATTGCTGCCAACGCCATGTTCTGGAGAGATGTATCGAAACCATTCCCCTTCGGAAAGGAAGTGAATACGGGAATCCTCTGGACAATTCATGTAGCAGCACCACGATACCTCTCGAAAGTCGCGACCTCTCCCTCTCGTGTCCCTCTTGTCCTGAAAGGTGAGATGGTGGTCGATGTAGTAGGGCGCGACGGCCTTGTAAGTGGCTCGCACGTCCACTGGACGTTCCTCATCGGCGGCTCGGACCAGCGCGCACGTTGATTCATCCACAATCTGGAGTTCCGGTGATTTGCCGCGCATTTCCCCTGGAAGCAGCCCCGCATACGAATTCCCGAAAGCATTAAACTGACGGTGTTTAGAGGTCAGCGACCACAGCCCACAGTATTGTGGCCCTCCAACCCCATCTCGTGAAGCATCCCCAACGATAGCTTGAATTTCTCCAGCCTGCAATAATTGGCAATGTAGCATGATACGCCCCCTTTACCAAGCAAAAAACTGCGCTGCTTGTTCATATAATTCCATTAAGCCGCCTGGCGCAAAGAATATCTTCCCAACCCGTTCTCGTGTCTCCGATGGAGGGAGATCATCGATCTGACCTTGTGAGTGAATGCAGTGATGGGAATCGTTCAGGTTATTCCGCATAAAGAACGCCCGATCCCAGCAAATGCCCACGGCAAGATCACCTTGATTGCTGCGTTTAGCGATCAATGCTCGCGCTGCTCGATCCGGGCTGAATCCCCATCCCCCCATGAAGCCATCCTGCAATCGATCAGGCTCATGTCCTTCAACGCCGTAGTTCTGGCACAACCGATTCCAGCCCGCTCCCACGTAACGGCGGATCTGTGTCACCGGTGTCCAGCCATCCTTCATACACAAGAATGTATGATCGCCTTCCCTATCCCGGAACTCTGGAATGTGCTTGAATTGAAGGCAGGTGTTGTATTTGATGTCATCAACTATGTGTGTGTCCAGATTAGTAACCTGTGTTTTGAGCAATACGCCATCCTGGGCGGGCTCAATTGTCAGGTCAAGCCGAACGATGCCTCGCTTTACGCCGTCCGTCTGGACCGAGTAGCCGACGCTGCCTTCCTTCTCAGCAGGCTTCCAATGATAGGCCTCGGCTTTGCGATCAATGCCGAGAAAGCCCTCAAAGCACTCGAGGAAAAGGTATCCCTCGCTAAAGTCAGTATCAGAATGAATCTCAACTGCGGATTGCTTGCCCACAGGTTTGATTGTAAAGCGCATGATTTCAGTTAGCCTCCCTATGACCTGGTAATACCATTTCCATAAAATCAGTGTGCATTAACCATCATTTGGGAGGGCGAGAGCTTCCCGCTGAACTTCTTCGTTTATGCGCAATGAAATAATCGAATTGGTATAATATGGAACGTGCGAACCGTCTCAGGAGATTATAACATGCATCATAGCATAAATCAATTGGCGATCCGTGACCTTCCTGTGAAAACGGGAATGACAGGCGCGTGCCATAATTCGTAGCAGCCCTTTTTTCGGAGAACTGAATGACCCTCGGCAATATGGCTTTTCGCTTTACGGAAACGATATGCGGAGGTATACTATTGAGAACGGGCAGGGAGGTTAACGAGGTATGTGCCCAATGTTTGTGTCTACGAACTAATGGGAATCAGATATGCTGTTGAACCGTAATATGAATACGATATTATAACTGACAAGGAGGTTGTAACATGAGAGAAGGTGCATCTCGCTATTCTGACGCAGTCCTTATTCCTGAACCACAGGAGGTCACGTCTGAGGCGGGCATTTTCCGACCGGGAACGGCGCTTGTGATTGTACTGCCTGAGAACGCTGATAGCAGCCATCGTTTTGCCGCCGAGGAATTGGCCGCCTCACTCAAGGCTGAACAGAAGATTCAGGCAACCATAGTCGCTCAAGCGGCGGCAGATAAGCCAGCCATCCGACTGAGTCGCCGTGAAGGCGCAGATCTGAAGGCTGAAGGCTATAGATTGATCATCAGAACGGATGGAATCACGCTGGAGGGCAACGACGCTGCCGGGCTTTTTGGGGGACGCAGACTGTTCTCCAGGCCTTTGGGGAGGGACGCGAAGCGCCCTGTATGGTGGTGGAGGACTGGCCCGACATCACCTACCGCGCTATCCACTACGACACCAAACACCATCAAGGCACATACGCATACGTCTAGGAGTTTATCAGGACGCTGGCGCGCTACAAGGTGAACATGCTGGTATGGGAATGGGAGGACAAGCTCGCCTATGAGCGTCACCCTGAGATCGGCGCGCCGGGAGCTTTCACCAAGACGGAGATGCAGGATCTAACAGCCTTTGCCCGTCAGTATCACGTCCAAATCGTCCCGCTGGTACAGGGATTGGGACACGTGAGCTACATCCTGAAGCATTCACAGCACGAGCATCTGCGAGAAGTGGCTGATTCGGCGTGGGAATTCTGTCCGCTGAACGAGGGAAGCTACGATCTGCTCTTTGACCTGTGGGATGAGGCTATAGAAGCCACGCCTGGAAGCGAGCTTCTACATATCGGGTCGGATGAGACCTACGAATTGGGCGTGGGAGAGAAATGCGGCTGCAAGCAGAAGGCTGAGGAGATAGGCAGGGATGGTCTGATGCAGATATTCATCCAAAAATCCGTCGCTCACGTGGAATCACGCGGCAGGCGCGCCATGAGCTGGGGTGGCCGCTATCGTCCCGGAGCCGATCATCAGCCGCCGGAGAGGATGATCTTCGTGGATTCCAGCGACGTGGAATACCTGAAGGCATCTCAGGAAGCCGGCTATGGAGTATTTGTGTATGCGCAAAATCCGGGCATTGCGCCGCTTTTCCTGCGCTACCTGCCGTGGACGCAACACTCCATGTGGCGGGATGAGACGCGACGGGTTCGGAAAGGCTCCTTCCGGGACACGGCAGATTCCATCGCTGCTTCAGGACAGGCTCAAGCTGTGTTGGGTTCCATCACCACGTCATGGGACGATTCGGGGTTGCACAATCAGGCGTGGATGCCCAGGTTCATCTGCGCGGCAGAGTATTCATGGTCATGCAAAGGGCCGGATGTGGACGTCTGGATCGATAGATATACGAGGGAATACTTCGGACGTGAGTCTCAGAATATGCGGGAGCTTTTTCAACTGATGCAGGACAGCGCGCAGTTTTACTATGACACATTCCAGCGGAGAGTATGGCACTGGGGCGACATAGGCAAGATCCATCTGCCTGACTTCCCCAGGGTAGAGCTGGAATACAATCCCTTCTGGCGGCGGCGCTATGCGCAACTGCTCCATCGTGCAGAGTCCATGCGGCAGCAGACCCGTCGTGCGATCTGGATCATAGATGACAATCTGTCGCGACAGGTAAAGCGCCGGCATGACTTCCAGATATTTCGCACCTGTGCTGAACTTATGCGTCACAATGTGGATCTGGTGCTGATGCTGGGCAGTTTGGAGCAGGAGATCGGCACAGCCAGTGGGCTTCATTTCTCAGATCGCAAAGAGAGTCTGAAGCACCTTGAGCAGGCTATGGACATGATCCAGGAGCATCTGGCGGACCGCGAGGCGGTGTTTGAGGATCTGGTGGAGCTATGGGAGCAGACGCGACTTCCCAAAGGATACTCTACCGCGGAGAAGCCCTACGTCTTTTCGCCAGATCGAGCGCGGCATTTCGCGAATCGGACGCCGGATATGCGCTACCTGATCATGGATGAGGAGCTTCTAAATCTGGAAGATTATTTGAGACGACTGAAGGAGTACATAACGGACTATTCCGTGCTGACCTGTTCCGTCTGTGGGTAAGAAGGCACATTCCGTATGGGAGTAGATAATATCATATTCTACCGATCTATATCAAGGGGATCGTGGTGATTATAATCACCAAACCGGAGTAAGTCCAGGATGTCAGCATGAGTGATGGGGAACCAATCCATAGTATACATTGACAGGAGTATATCCATGAGCGGAAGTCAGATTACATGGAGTTCAGGAGACCTAACACAGGAACTCATTGAAGCACGGAAGATGCAGATGGGGATGTTGCCTCAGTCGGTGCCAGAGATAGCGGGATTCCAGATCGCGGCACACTCATCGCCAGCGGTGGCTGTGGGTGGGGATTTCTATGACTTCATTCGCCTGGGGGATGATAAACTGGGCATCGTCATCGGCGATGCTGTGTGAAATGGCTTCGAGTATGCCACTTACCGGTCTATGGATATCATCTGCCGTAATATCATTGGGCGATGCCTACTGCAAATCGGGTCAGTTAGATAAGGGTATCACCCTCTTGGAGCACTGGAAGACAGAG
>SDBU01004144.1_pt1 | contig 17988 bp, 22 predicted proteins | sample 2277071 | NCBI WGS metagenome assembly SDBU01 (sample SAMN10397929, study PRJNA504765) | marine sediment metagenome | isolation source: marine sediment core GS08_GC12, 126 cmbsf | place: Arctic Ocean: Gakkel Ridge, Loki's castle | collected 2008 | reverse complement strand
CCCTCGAGGGGGTGAATTAGAATGCCCCCAAGCGAATTCGAATCGCTGTTACCGGCTTGAAAGGCCAGTGTCCTAGGCCTCTAGACGATGGGGGCACATTAGGGAAGTATAGCACAGACTCAGCTACGGGACAACACCATAGTGCTTACAGCTGCCCACCCCAAGATGTGCTACAATGCTAGGCAAATGGGGATAACTGGCAGCGATAGGCCGGCTGGGGAAAAGAGAACCCGGCTCAGCAGAAGAATAATTCCTCTACTGGTACTGCTCCTCGCCGTAGCCATTATGGTGGGCGTCTACTGCTTTTACCGCAATTACCCGGAAGAGATAGCCCGACTGAAAGGCTACGGCTATTTGGGCGTCTTTCTTATCAGCCTGATCTTTAATGCTACCATCGTTTTACCCGTCGGCAATATCCTGGTGCTGGCTGTACTTGGTGCTACCCTGCCGTCAGCTACCCTGGTCGGACTTGCCGGCAGCACCGGGGCTGCTATTGGGGAGCTAACTGGCTATATGGCAGGCTACAGCGGACAGGCACTTGTGCAGCGGCGAGAAGCGTACGCGCGGGTAGAGGGTTGGGTGAAAAAATGGGGGGCGGTTACCATCTTCTTCCTCTCTGTGATACCCTTCTTCTTCGACTTAGCCGGAATAGCGGCTGGTGTCCTCCGCTTCCCCCTCTGGAAGTTTTTGATTGCCTGCTGGTTGGGCCGGACCATACTATACATAGTTGTTGCCCTGGCTGGGGCACAGGGTTGGGAGGCTGTGCTGCGCTACCTCGGCTGACCTTGCCCCCTTACTTTCACTAGCAGCAGTGAACCGACTACAAAAAAGATAAAACAAACCAGTAACATGACTGAATAGCCCAGGTTTGGGCTGTGGCTATTCAGTAAATCGACCATAGGTCCAATGAGGAAAAGAACCAGGGCGGCAGCACCAGCCGTAGCCAGATTGGTGAGACCAAGATATCTTGCCTCCTCACCCCGGGCTACCAGGTCTGTAGCCAAAGCCCAGTTACTGCTCAGAAAAGCTCCGCTAGCTATCCCCAAAATGCCGCCGGCCACGATGATAAAGCCATAGCTAGGCGAGAAAAAGAGTAACGTAATGCCTAGAGCACTGAGAAAGCCGGAAGAAATGGCAATCGGCTTGCGGCCTACCTTATCGGACAAATACCCAGCCGGATAAACCGTAACCAGCATACCGACACCAACTACCACAAGAAGGTCGGCAGTTACTACCGCTGGGCTAGTTATACCAGCGACATCCTTCAGAAAATATAGGGCGAACCTCTGCAAAATAGCGAAGGCCATAAGGACAAGGAGCCGGGATGCCAGAAACCAGGCAAAATCAGGGTGTTTCTTAATAAAGAGAAGAGGGCGGGATATGAGAGACCATACAAGATCAGGATGGGCCTTGATACTGACCTTGAGGCTCTTGTATAACGCTGGCAGTAAGGGTGGTCTGGGAGCGCCGGCAGCCGGTCGCTCTTTAACCGTGAGGACAGTAGCCATCATGGCACCAAGCAGGACAATGGCCACCGCCCCCAGGCTTAGCCATAACCAGGAACTACCCTCACCGGCCAGGTAATTATCCATAAACGGGCCGACGAGGCGCAACAGGGCAACCCCGCCGGCAATCTCGAGCAGGCTCTTCACCCCGGAGGCCAGTCCCCTCCTGCCTTCAGGTACCAGGTCAGGAATAAGGGCCTGGTATGGGCCTTGCGATATATTGGAGCTTGTCTGGAGCAGGCAATAAACGATAAGGAGGGCGATATAACTGCCAGCAAGCCCTATTCCGGGCAGAAACAGCATAGCCAGAATAGTGCCGATAAGGATGTACGGTCGCCGGCGCCCCCAGCCAAAGCTAGAACGGTCACTGATCGCCCCGGCTATTGGCTGGACGATAATGGCCAGGATTAGACCGGTACCAGAAAGGAGCCCAAGATAGGTATTTTTTTGCGACTCGGCAACAAGGTCCAGTAACCGCAACGGGATAATAATACTATGCAGGCTACTCCACAGGGCAGCTAGGGCAAAGCCGAAGATGGCAATCTTGACGTAGTCGGCAGAGCTGAATGTGCGGGCACTGTTACTTGCCAGGCGATGAGGCCCCATCCTCTCCATTAAGTCTACCAGAACTCAATTTGGGGAATGGACTCCGCTTCCTTGATGATTCGGCTGATATTGTCACGTTCTACTTTATCTGGAATCGGCCTCACCTCAGACACCGGGAGGCCAGCCTCATTGGTTCGCATCTGCCAGCCAGTGATATAACCGGGCACCAGGACATACCCCCAACTACCAGCGCCGCAGCAGGAAGACTCTATCACCGCTTGCCCGACTACATACAACACCTCTTTATCATTGTATTTAAGTCTTACTTCTTTGAGTGGGCAATAGTAGCCAGCAATGCAGGTTATATCCTCGTTTACTGGTAAATGGGTATATTCAAGGTTACCTATCAACGTCACCTCCTAAAGATTACCATACTAGCAGACGAGGGAACTTTGGTAAAGGCCAGGTCTCTAGGGATAAAGAGCAAATGCCTGGAGCCCGGTTACTTCCGGAAAGCCAAGCATGAGGTTCATATTCTGGATGGCCTGTCCCCCGGCCCCTTTGACCAAATTGTCAATACAGCTGATAACGATAAGCTTGCCCGTCCTGCTGTCAACGGTGGGGTAGATGAGACAAAGGTTGCTCCCTGAGGTGTGCTTGGTATGAGGAGGAGCGTCCACTACCCTGACAAAGGGCTCCCCCTGGTAGAAATCCAGGTAGAGCTGCCTTATCTCTGCCTCCCCCTTTCTGCCGCCAGGAATGGTGCCTGAAGCTAACGGGGCATAACAGGTAGTCAGTATCCCCCTGGTCATCGGTATTAGATGGGGGACAAAGGTCACCAAGGGCAACTGCTCCGGACGGAGCCACTTCAGCTCCTGAATAATCTCAGGCAGATGTCTGTGCCCGTCCAGGGCATAGGCAGTAACGTCTTCATTGGCCTCTGAGTAGTGAGTTTGCAGACTGAGGGTCCTGCCTGTCCCGGATACGCCGGACTTGCTATCAATAATGATGTTGGGCTCAATCAAACCCTCTTTGACCGCCGGGGCTAAAGCCAGAATCGCTCCAGTTGGATAGCAACCGGGGTTGGCTACCAGTTGTGCCGGGGCAACCTGAGACCGGTGTAGCTCGGTCAGACCATATACTGCCTGGTCAAGTAGTTGTGGGGTGGGGTGAGTAAAATCGTACCAGCGCCGGTAATCATTGACATCCCTCAGGCGGAAATCGGCACTGATATCCACCACCTTGATGCCGCGATTGAGCAAAGGTATGATCTCCCTGGCACTCTCCCGGTGAGGCATCGCTGAGAAAACAAAGTCAACATCCCCCAGTTCGCTTTCAATAACTAACTCTGGCCCCGCCAGGTGAGGAAAGACCGCATTTAGCCTCTGCCCGGCAGCAGTGCGCCCGGTGACGGAGGTAAGCGCCACCCCTGGGTGCTGAGCGAGCAGCCTTGCCAGCTCGCTGCCAGCGTAACCGGTAACATTAATAATGCCGACCCTGGTTTTACTCATGGCAAACCTCCGGACTGGCTATCCTGACTTGCTGGCTTGACCTCCCTCAAACGTCTCTCCGCTACGGGTTCATATAACTGCCTGCCGCCAGCTCCTATGGACTAATTGTAGCATATGATAGCGCGCTGTCGCACCAAGCCTGTCTAGGGTTGTTTATCTACCTAGTCAAAAACTTGTCGACAATAGGTGGGGTATGTTATTATGGTGTATCCTCTCCCGTATTTCCGAAAGGAGCAGAGAAATGCCCAAGATTTATTTTATTGATGTAACCAACCGCGATACTGTTCAGGCTTCTCGTATTAGCCTGGCTAAACTGCAGAAGACGATGCTGAATGTATACCTTGGCGAGATGGGAGTCCACCAGTCAGAGTTTGCCTTTCCCTTTACCAGGCATGAGCACAATTATATCAGGGCCAATCTGGAGCTGAAGGAACTGGGCGCTATGGGTTCGCTCATCCTTGAGGGCTGGTGCCGGGCGATAGTGAGTGATGTTAGCGGGGCATTGCCGACCGGGGTCCGTGACTTGAACCTGTCTATCTCTACCTCCGATCAGATGATAGCCAAGAAGTTTCAGGGGAAGCTGGATAGAGTCCGGGTGATCAAGGAGATGGTGGAGGCAGTAGCCTGCGCCAAGAACGGAGGTGCTCGTACTGTAGGGGTGAATGCTGAGGACGCCTCCCGTACTGACCTTGGTTACCTCATTGAGTTCGCCCAGGCAGCCAAAGAGGCAGGGGCTGACCGGGTCAGGTACTGCGATACCCTTGGCTACGACAACCCAATGAGCATCTACCAGCGGATCAAGACCCTGGCGGAACGAGTGGGGATTCCTGTTGAGCAGCACTGCCACAATGACCTGGGCATGGCGGTCGCCAATTCGGTAGCCGGGGCGAGAGGCGCAATCGATGGCGGTGTTGATGCTTACATCAACACATCAGTAAACGGTCTCGGCGAGCGGGCGGGGCAGGCAGATTTACTGAGCTGTATTCTGGCTATCAGATTTGCTCGGGGCATGGAAGGATACGAGATTGCTGACTCCATCAATCTTCTTGCCGCCTACAAACTTGCTCAATACGCCGCCTATGCCTTTGATGTGCCAATACCTATAAACCAGCCCGGTGTTGGCGCCAATGCCTTTGCCCACGAAGCCGGTATCCACGCCGATGGAGCCCTTAAAGACCGGCGTAACTATGAACTCTATGACTGTGAACTACTGGGCACTTGTGAACTGGTAGATAGCACGACGGTTGAAGAAACGCCAAGCAGACGTATTATTACCACCGGCGAGTATGGAGGGCTGGCTGGCTTCAAGCACGTCTATGAAAACTTGGGCATTCCCTTCCCCGATGACGAGAGTGCTGAGCGTGTGCTTGAGTTAGTGCGCTATGCCAATGGTCATACCCAACTACCACTAACTGATGATGAGCTGTGCCTGATCGCTAGGTACCCGGAGCAGATAAGGAAGGTCCTCACCATCACCCCGTAATCGGTGGGTCTCTGACCGTTCCGCCAGGAGGGCTCGTCTGGCCCTTTGAGCTGAGAACCTTGTCCAGTTATTGGTGGATGTTCCGGCAGCCACCTGGTAAAACAACGAAAAAATATCTTATAATCAAGTGTGCAGCAAAGTCAGCCTGTTTCCGATGTAGAGCGACTGGCGGAAAGCCTGGGCCAGCTTCCTGAGCCGGTAGTTGAGCCTACTCTCATTGTCGTAAGCGGTCTACCGGGGACGGGAAAGTCCTACTTTTGTAGCCAGCTAGCACAGAGGTTGCCATCTCTTATTCTGGAAAGCGATGCCTTGCGCAAGACCCTGTTCTCATCGCCAAACTATAGCCAGCAGGAGAGTTCACAACTTTTCCAGGCAACTCACCTCCTCACTGAGAGGCTGCTAGCAAAGGGAATCCCGATTATTCTGGATGCTACCAATCTATCAGAGCGGCACCGTGAGCGGCTATACAATATCGCCGACCGTTTGGGAGCTAGGTTAATTCTCGTGTGGGTTGAGGCGCCACCTGAGGTAGTGCGCCAGCGTCTTGAGGCAAGGAAAGAGGGAGCAAATCCGGTAGAGAAATCGGATGCCGACTGGGAGGTGTACCAGAGGATGAAGCCGGGGGTTCAGAAAATCCGCCGTCACCACTTTGTGGTAGATACCTCCAGAGATATCGCCCCCGTCCTGGATAAGATTGTAAGAATGGCGAGGCGCTAAAGTGTGTCGATCAACCTCACCCCCTTTGTCCCCCTCTCCATGATATGATATATATGTTCCTATCATGAGGGGGAAGGTGAAACTAGCGGAGACTGGCAGTTGGGAGATTCCAGGAGGTTAACATGGAGATTGAGGCTATTGCTGGCGACATCGCCCAGATTGAAGCCGGGGCAATAATACTGAGCTTTTTTGAGGGGATGGAACACCTCGACGGTGACACCGCCCGAGTAGACAGCATCCTGGGCGGGGCTATCTCACAGCTTCTCAGCCAAGGGGAAATCAAGGGCAAGCTCGATGAGGTTACTGTTATCCATAGCTTGGGCAGGCTTCCTGCGGCCCGAGTGGTGATTGCCGGTTTCGGTAGAAAGGCGGAGCTATCCCTGGATAGGGTGCGCCGGGCGGTGGCTGAGGCCTGCCGGGATTTGCGCCGGAGGAGGGTTGAGACGATTGCCACGATTGCTCACGGGGCAGAAGTAGCCGGCATAGAAAAGGCAGCTCAAGCAGTGACCGAGGGTGCGTTACTTGGTCTCTATTCGTTTCGCAAGCATATGACCAAGGAAGCTGAGCCTGGGGAGATCAAAAAGTTTACTATAGTCGAAGCCGACAAGGCTAAGCTCTCAATTGTAGAACAGGGCTGCGACAAGGGCAGAGTGTTAGCCGAGGCAACAAACCTGGCCCGGGATATGGTTAATGAACCAGCTAACTACATGACCCCCGGTCACATGGCGGAGCTGGCAGCAAGGCTGGCAGAAACCCATCAGCTTGAACTCGGCGTTCTGGAACGGGAGCAGATGCAGGAGCTGGGGATGGGTGGGCTATTAGGAGTCGCCCAGGGGAGCCGCGAGCCGCCCAAATTCATTGTTCTCCGCTATAGAGGGCGTGACTCAAGCGAGGTTGATGTGGCACTGGTTGGCAAGGGGATAACCTTTGATTCCGGAGGTATCTCCATAAAGCCATCGGAGAAGATGGAGGAGATGAAGGGGGATATGGCGGGTGGGGCCGCGGTCATGGCGGCGATAAGCGCCACCGCCCAGCTTAAGCCGAAGATTAATGTCGCCGCTATTGTTCCAGCTACAGAGAACCTGCCAGGCGGCGATGCCCTGAAACCGGGTGATGTTTTAACCGCGATGAATGGCAAGACTATTGAGATTATCTCTACGGATGCCGAGGGACGACTGATTCTGGCTGACGCTCTGGGCTATGCCGGCAAACTGGGTGCTAAGTCTATTGTGGATTTGGCAACTCTAACCGGGGCGATGAAGATAGCTCTCGGTGAAGTGTACACTGGCGTCTTCGGCAATAACCAGGGGCTGATTGACAGGGTGATTGCGGCCGGTGCTGACGCTGGGGAGCTTATCTGGCAGATGCCAATGCATGAGGAGTATAAGGAGCAGATCAAGAGCGATGTCGCTGACATTAAAAATGTCGGCGGCAGATATGGAGGAGCGATCACTGCGGCTCAATTTCTGGCTGAATTTGCTGGTGATACCCCCTGGGTTCACCTTGACATCGCTGGCACCAGCTTCAGTGAAAAGGAACAAAACTACCACACCAAAGGGGCGACCGGGGTACCAGTGCGTACCCTGATAAACCTCATTCTATCTCTCGCTGAGTAGTGGCTAGAAAGGGGGCGTGAAGGAATTAGATACCCGGGACACGACTGTTCGCTCAAATGATGGAATTCAGTTGAGTAGTGGTTAGAAAGGAGGTCTTTAGTATGAAGATCAAATACTTGGGACATGCCTGTTTTGTAATCAGCTCAGATGACGGAACAAGAATAATCACCGACCCCTATAAGATTAGTGACAGCTTGACCTACAGTGAAATAAAGGAGTCTGCGGACGTGGTAACCGTAAGCCATGACCATTTTGACCATAACAATGCGTCTGCGGTTCGCGGTAGTCCCAAGGTAGTGAAAGAGGCAGGTACAGCGGACATCAAGGGGATAGCGATTAAGGGTGTCCCCAGCCACCATGATGATGCTGGAGGGGGGAAGAGAGGCAATAACATCATGTTCCGCCTTGAGGTGGATGGGATAAGGGTCTGTCACCTCGGTGACCTGGGTCATCGGCTTAAGGATCAGCAGGCTGCTGAATTAGGCAAAGTGGATATACTGCTTATCCCGGTGGGAGGGTTTTATACCATTGATGCCAAGGTTGCTGGCGAGGTTTGTAACCAGATCAAGCCCAAGGTAATCATACCGATGCACTTCAAGACTGAGAAGGGCATTCCCAATATCACCGGTGTTGATGAGTTCCTGCGCGGGAAGACCAATGTCAGCCGGCTTGACAGCAGCGAGACAGAACTCAGAGAGCTGCCGACAGCCACTCAAATTATAGTTCTGAAGTCAGCATTGTAGCTTCAGGGTTATTGACGTCGGTGGTAAAATAGTATAGAGGGGGAGCAGAGCGAGAAGAATACCTTGGATGTAAGCTGCATTGTTCTTGCTGGTGGTAGGGCGTCTCGCTTAGGGCACAATAAGGCGCAGGTAAACATTGGCAACAAAACGCTGTTCCAGCGGGTTCTCTGTGGTATAAGCTTCATCAATGGTGAGGTTATTGTGGTCAGTGGCGGGAAGGAATCCTTCCCTTGGCTGACCACTCAGCCAAGACACAGGGCGGTAACTGATATTTACCCTGGCAAAGGCCCGCTGGTCGGTATCTTTACCGGTCTCGGAGTGTCCTGCTCTCAATATAACCTTGTTGTTGCCTGTGATATGCCCTTTTTGAACCGAGGCCTACTGCGTTACATGACGGAGCTTGCCGCCGGCTTCGACCTGGTGATTCCCCGTTTGGGGGACATGGTTGAACCGCTGCACGCAGTTTACTCCAAGGGTTGCTGGGCTCCCATAGAGCGCATGATCGAGCAAGATAACCTGGGTGTTAACAGACTGCTAAGCCTGGTCAGGGTCAGGTATGTGGAGGCTGACGAGATCGATAGGTTTGATCCGGCACACTTGAGCTTCTTTAATGTTAACACTGAAGCTGACCTGGAGGCGGCGCGGCAAGTAGTCGGCTGCGGAGACATAATCAGTGATAAGTGTTGAAGAGGCTTTAGAGAGGATTCTAGTTAGTATGGATGCTCTGGAGGAGGAAGAGCGCTCCATTCTGGAGTCTCTGGGGCAGGTTCTGGCTGAAGACATAGGTTCCACTATCGATGTCCCCCCGCTGGACAATTCGGCCATGGACGGCTATGCCGTTCGCTCGGAAGATACTCAGGGCGTAAGCCCCCAGTCTCCCCGGACTCTGCGGGTTGTTGATACGGTGCTGGCGGGTTATATTTCCCGACATAAGGTGGAACCAGGCACAGCCATTCGCATTATGACCGGGGCACCGATACCGGAAGGGGCTGATTCGGTAGTTAGATTTGAGGATACCGATGACGCCGAGCGCCGCCAGCCCACTGGCCAGCACCTGCCAGTGGAAATAGGTATTTTACAGGAAGTGGTCCCCGGTTTCGATGTTCGTCGGGCAGGGGAGGATATCACCAGGGGGTCAACTGTACTGAGTAAGGGAACAGTGATCCGACCTTCGGAGGTTGGTGTCCTGGCATCACTGGGAAGGACTACAGTGAAGGTTATCCGCCGTCCGGTAGTTGCTATCCTGGCTACCGGAGACGAGCTGGTAGACATCGGTCAACCGCTACCTTCAGGTAAGCTATACAATAGCAACAGCTACAGTGTGGCTGCTCAAGTCCTGCGATACGGGGGGATCCCCAAAATTCTGGGGATAGCCTCAGACAGAGAAGACTCCGTGGTGGCGGGATTACGCCAGGGGCTGGAGGCTGACCTGCTAATAACTACTGGCGGCGTCTCCGTTGGGGACTATGATGTAGTGAAGGATGTCCTGGCGAGGGAGGGGAAAATTGACTTTTGGAAAGTTCGGCTGAAGCCAGGGAAACCACTTGCCTTTGGCACAGTTAGGGGTGTCAGCAGAAGCATACCCCACCTTGGTCTGCCGGGTAATCCAGTCAGCGCTATGGTAACCTTTGAACTGTTTGTCCGCCCGGCTATCCTTAAGATGATGGGGAAGAAGAACCTGTCCAAGCCGGTTATAGAAGCGGTAATCAGCGATTCTATTACTAATACCGACGGACGCCGTGTCTTCACTCGAGCCATCGTTGAGGAGCGTGATAATCAATATTTTGCCCGGCTAACTGGTGCCCAGGGCTCAGGAATCTTAACCTCCATGAGTAGGGGCAACGGGCTGGTAATTGTGCCCGAAGATCAGGCGAAGGTGGAGCCCGGCGATAAGGTTCAGGTGATGATGCTTGACTGGAGTCAGGAAATTTAGAATTTACATTTTCACCAGGAGGAAGGCTTGATATTTGATGCTTCGGAGTTTACATTTGAAGCACCATCGGTAATATCCAGAGCACGGCGTGTTCTGATCAAGCCGTGTGCCTCCTACCCGGTACCATACCCGGCAACTACCAGCCGCGATATATTGTCAGTGATAGTAGATGGTATCCGGCAGGTGAGCGATGCCGACATTCTTCTGCTTGAAGGCACGCCTGGCGGCAGCCCGGTACGCCCCATATACCAGGCCTTAGGCTACGATTTTCCGCGGGTGCTAATGCTGGATGTAAAGGATTGTATCTGGGTTGAGGTAGATAATCCCTTACCCAAGCCACTGGCGGTACCGACCTTCTGGGTGCCCAATGTTGTGCTGTCCAGCGACTACCTGATAAGTGTCGCTCCACTCAAGGTGTCACGGGGTAGCGGCCACCTTAGCATAATGAACCTGCTAACGCTGCTGCCGAGCAGCAAGTACGGCGGTGAGGCGCAAGCCGACTGGAGTACATTATATAGTCTGGGGATAGATAAGGTGATAGCCGACCTCTATTTTACCCTCCCCTTTGACCTGGGGATTATTGAGGCCTGCCAAAAATTCACCGGTGGCAATGATCCCACCCGAGGTGAGGTCGAGGACTATGGCAAGATTATTATCGGTGAGCCCTATAAGGTAGATTATGAAGCGTCACAGTTATTGCAGCTCAACACTTCCTACCTTGAGTTGATTAAGGAAGCTAAGGTCGGGTTTGAAACATAGGGAGGTTTTAGTGAGTACAGAAGATATAAGCGCTGAACAACCGAGACGACGCTGGTTTATCGATCTGGATTGGTTCCCGCAGAACAGTCGTTCCTTTTCTGCTCTAGCCCGGAGCCGTTTATGCCCCGCCTGCCGGGAGCGGTTGGGAGATGAGCCGGGAGAAGCTGCAGCCGGTGATCTGGTGGCTACGATCAGTAAATGCTGCTCCAAGACTGCGGGTTTCATCGATGGTGAATTGCCTATCCTGGAAAGCATATTTCGCCTCTTCCTGGCTAGCGGGAACCAGCCCCTCGACCTTGAGGAATTGTCCTCGCAGCTAAGTGAGTGGCGCGGTGGGGACAGCTATCGCACCTCACCTGAGATTCTGTCCCGCCTCCTTGAGCGTGACCAGTACTATGGTCTGAAGCCTTCTCAGAGTGAGCGGCCAAGAGATACTGAGAACGACAGTGCGAGCTAGTATCTTATCGTGAAGCTGGAGTAGCTGCCGGCGTATTCCGACCAGCTGGTTACCACTTTATTGACCGTGGCTCCTGGTGGTCCCACCCCGAGGTAGCCAATTAGGTGCTCAAGCTTGTTCCTCTCGCCTTCAGCATGAACCTCTACCGATTTCCCATCAGGCAGGTTGCGCACATAGCCGGCTAGGCCGAGCTCAATGGCTCGCCGGGACACAAAAGAACGGAAGAACACACCTTGAACACGGCCATAGACTAGTGCCTGAACCGAGGCCAGGTCGGCATCGTACATAGTCTTATCCTATAACCAACCTGAGCGGAAGCGGGAAGTCATGTCTATCCAGTCGGCGTAGACCTTGCTGGTATGTCAGGTCAATGGCTTCTTGAAACTCCTGCCTGTTCACCGGGCGCGCCAGTTTTGCTATGTCAAATGCCTTGTAGCAGGGGTGATATTGAGCCATGATGTTGAGGTAGGTATTGGTCGACAGCTCCCGGGCTATAAAGCGGACGGTCTCTTCTGTACCTGCCAACCGGTGGGGTAATACCAGGTGGCGTATCAGAAGACCCCGGTAAGCGACACCCCGCCCGTCTATCTGGAGGTCGCCCACCTGGCGGTGCATCTCCCTGATGGCAGCCCTATTTACTGAAGGGTAATTCTTTACTCCGGATAACTCCTCAGCGGTTTTTTCATCGGAGTACTTTATATCAGGCATGTAGATGTCGACAATCCCGTCCAGTAGTTCCAGAGTTTCCAGACAGTCGTAACCGCCGCTGTTATATACCAGAGGCAGTTGGAGCCCCTTGCTCACTGCCAGCTCCAGGGCATCCAGGATATAAGGCACGACATGGGTTGGGCTTACCAGGTTTATGTTGTGGCAGCCCCTGGCTTGGAGAGCGAGCATCATCTGTGCCAGCCCTTCCCCGGTTACCGGGCTACCTTCGCCCAACTGGCTTATGGTATAGTTCTGGCAGAAGACGCAGCGTAGGTTGCAGTAGGTGAAGAAGATAGTTCCCGAGCCATGCGTCCCCACCAGCGGTGTCTCTTCTCCAAAGTGAGGCCCGTAGCTAGAAATTACCGCCTCTTTGGTAACGCGGCACTTACCGCTCTCGCCTGCCAGGCGATTAACCCCACAGCGGCGAGGGCACAGTCGGCAATCTTCAAGCATGGCTCTGGCTTTCTCTGCCCGGGCCTTCAGCTCACCACTGCTAAGAAGCCGCTGGTAGGCTGGTATCTCTCCCGCTCCTACTGTTCTTCCTTTCGTTCCTTCTTCTCTCTCTTAATTACTTCTACAGTCATTGGAGGTGGCAAAATGGTAGCCGCCGCTATTTTCTTGGTATCCTTTTTTGATTTCTTTGGCTCCCTGTGCCGGTAATCTCGACGTCCCATAGCAACACCTCGCCGAAGTTTTTAAACTACTCCTAACTCAAGTTTAGCAAAGGAGGCCTATTGTGTAAAGCCAATTAATGCTGAGCGGGCAGCTTCTGTCTCAGCCGCTCTCTTACTCTTGCCTGAACCCCGACCCAATACAGTATCACCGGCTCTTATCTCAACCGTGAACATCCTGTCGTGGCTCGGCCCGACGGCCTCGACCACATGGTACGCAGGTGTCAACTGCCACCTCGCCTGGGTAAGCTCCTGTAGCTGTGATTTATGATCAACCACGCCACCTTGACTGACAACCTTCTCCAGTTCGGCACCGAACAGCCTTAAAATAAAGTCCCTGGTAGTAGCCAAGCCCTGGTCAAGGTAAATGGCGGCAATCACTGCCTCCAGGGCAGCAGAGAGGTTGGCCGGTTTACGCCGACCAGCACTTGCCTCCTCTCCCTTTCCCAAATAAAGGTAGTGTCCAAGACCAGTGGCAACGGCAATGCGGGCGAGGCAGTCTCGGCGCACTAAGCTTGAGCGCAGCCTGGTCATTTCCCCTTCACTCAGGTGAGGGAAGTCGTGCCACAGTCTTTCCGCGATGATAAAACCTAGAATAGCATCACCCAAAAACTCGAGCCTTTCATTAGAAGTGGCCGCAAAGGCAGGATTCTCATTGATGTATGAACTGTGAACCAGAGCCTGTTCCAGCACGGACGGCTGATCAAATGAAACGCCCAGAACTTGCTGCAGACTAGCTAGATCAACCAAAGCGGTAACTCCCTTTCCCGGATAACAATAAGCGGTCGGGCTGCCGCTGTCAAACTGTGCTCCGATTGCTTACAGCAGTAATATCCTCCAGCCTTGCCGGCATCATCTTCATCTTCCTCATTGCCTGCGTGGTCTCCCGTCACTCCCTTAAAGATAACGGGGAATCGAGATGGGGATGGTTAAGGTTACCCCACCACTACAAAAAGGGCGTTACCGTTGACGACTGCCCGAGGCCACTGCCAGAAGATTCTGAACGGGTAGTCTAAAGCACTATCACAGCCTTAACTGTAGGTATTGACAGGCGCGTTATTAGGGCGTATAACAATAGCACCCAATGTGTTGTGCTAAGTCCTGCAGGTGCCGAAGTCAGAATATGAGCCGGTTGATTTACTGCTAGTCCACTACTTTACATCACGGCACAAGGCGTATTACACTAACATTGTGATAGGAGGACAGATGTGGAATGGTGGCAATTAGTACTGATAGCACTGCTTTTCCTGGCTACTATTCCCGTAGGAGTAGTGGCCGCTAGCCTCTTTTACTACCTGGTTTTGCGATTTGTCCAGAGGCGGGAAGTCGCTTTCGTAAGCGTTTTGACTTTGCTATTTGCCAAGACCCCTAAAGCATCCCCGGTGGCAAAAGACCAGGTGGCTGAAGAACAGGTGACTGAAGACCAGGTGGCTGAAGACCAGCCGGTTAAAGAACGGGCAGAACTCACCGTATCTGAGTTAATTACTGAAGTCAGACATAACCACAAAATAGCTGCTCAGGCCTTGGGAGATAACTTACTACCCTTTGAAACACGTGTGTGGGATGCACACCAATACGAGGTTTACAAATTGCCGACAAACCTGCGATATGACCTAGACCAGGTTTACCGGGATATACGTTTGGCCAACAGCCTTGTTTGGTTATCAACAGAATTGGGCCGCCGAACGCCCGATTTGACAGAAAACTATGTGAATCTGTGCACCAGGATTGCCGAACGGCTCGAAAAGGTAAACCAAATCGTAGAATCAGAGTTTGCCGAATGAGTGGCAAGCGGAAGCCCCATGCTTGAGTGACTGTCTCCTCCTTCGCACTGTGCGTAATAAGTAGTTTCGACACCGCTCTGTGACGCACACTGCAGCTGGCTAAGGTCGTAACTACACTCGGCTCTTGTCGGATTTCACTTGTTTTACTTCGCTGTCATTCACCGTCAAAACTCGCCCATTTAGGCGATTGTCTGTTGAGCTCAAGAACACTATCATAGGGACTGGTTAGTTTAAGACTGGGGGGAGTGGAAAGTGGCACATCGCAATCTCAATACCTCTATGCTCACCATAAGCCAAGTAGCCCCGCTTCTCAATGTTCATAGCAGTACGGTCAGACGCTGGAGTAACCAGGGGATAATAAAAACCTACCGCGTTGGTCCCCGTGGTGACCGGAGGTTCAAGCGGGAGGATATTGCTTGCCTTCTGCTGGAACAAACCAACGGTCGAACTTAGCGACACCAGCGAACTCAGGTTAACTGGAAAAGATAGCCGCGAGGTTCGTCTGCTCAAGGAGCCTACTGATTAGCAGCACAACAATAAGCCAGATCGAACTGAAGAATCCCACTGAGTCGCAGGCACTGGCATTACCTATACAGAGGAAATAAAGAATGTTTCCCAGAGAAATGGTAATCCTGATGGCTATTGCGGGAGGCAGAGACACTGGGAAAAAGCTACTGACTCGCCCGATGGATGTTACCGGTGACTACATTGGGTATTTATACAACTCACTGGTTTCACGTGGCTATCTAAAGGAGAATAGTTCCGGAGGATATCAGCTTACCTCGAAGGGTGGAGAGGCCCTTCTTGGGTTCCTGAGTGCAAATAAAACTGGAGTCAAAGACACCATAAGAACGCTGCAACAACTGGGTATTGAGATTAGCCAACCGATAGGCATCTAAGGGGAAGCAAAACCGGGGGCAGGATTAGCACGGAATCGATGCCGAATTAATGGTTCGCCGTTTTATCGACGCTCTTTTTATACCGCCTTCCGGCTCTTTTTGAAACCGGCTACTGTTGAAAGGGCCGCTTTCATGTGAGAGTCATTCCAAGGTAGAGGGGCTTTGGGTTTTACCTCCAACCATCGCCAGTTAAGCAGCGTATAGCCTGACTTTGTTTCAAGGTCTTTCTTAAATCCCGACCACGTCGTATATGGCATTGAGCTACCTATTCTTGCCTTTTCCTCACCGTTAGTATTCATCATTAATCCCCCATCCCTAAAGTTGACTATCGATTGCTTCTAGCATGCAATGATTTCTTCTCGTACGCAATCGCCCAAATTGACTAATTTGAGAAGTAAAAAGTACTGGTAGAACAATGCACAAGGGGGGCTTCCCCTGCCTCAACCAGTCGACAGAACCTTTAAAACTCTAATCAAATTCTACCCTTTCTATAACCTTATTTTAACCTGGGATGATTAAACTAGATGTTGCAGAACTAACCGAGAGGTAAGGAGCGCTGCGAATATGGTTTCGACGAGAGGAGCAAAACTGGTAATCTACGCTATTGGTGACTCCGTTATCGCAGAAAGAGGAATCCATGTGTGGGTAGGATACCCGTGGTGGGCAGGCTTGGGATTCAAGAGAGGACAGATCTTGCTGAACGTTCATCTTCAAGCCTTGCTTGGTTGTTTGGGTGTTAACTGGCGGGTCAGATGGAAATGGTTTAAAGAGTCGTGGGCAGTATTGCTCTACAGGGGTTGGAGACACCTACGGTTGTCGTAGAGAGCTAGTGACTGGTGTAAGCATTTCTCTTGAAGAGAAGGTTAACATAGCTGGCGCCGATACCCGTTTTGCTTGAGCCAGAGATTTGCGGAAGCCCTAATCTAACCCGACAGGCACTTTTAATATGCTTGTATCCGGTGCTTTATTTTTATTGTGGCTCATACTCAACATGATGGACATCGTAATCTCCTTGCTGGCCACGCGAGCGGGAGCAATAGAGGTTGGCTTACTATATCAGCTTTCCGGCACCTGGTTAGCGACATCTATCAACAAGATGATGCTGGTCATCTTGATTGGCGTCATACTGGTTTATTTCAGAAGGAATAATTGGCTGTCTCTACTTAATCTGGGAATGCTCGGTTTGTGCTTTTATAACGGTTACGTCCTTCTCTGGCAAATTCTGTGATTTCCCGTTCAATCCTCATTTCAATGAGAATGTTATCCTATTTTCCTTCACTTTTCTCTCTATCATACCCAGCTCTTCAAGGTACTTCAGGTGAGCGATAGTCTCTCCAACAGCAAACCACTTTTGTGAGGCGGGGAAAAGTCCCCACGACCTATACTTTACGTCCCAAGTTACATAAGGAGCCATCTGGAAGGCAGTTTTGCTTCCACTTTCTAGGGCAGAGAGAATCTCATTTGCCCTGGCCTGGTGATGCTCCCGTAATGCTATGACCCTTCTTCTGTGATTGTCCCACAGGTTCCGGTGGCCTGGTAAGACAAGATTCACATCGAGGGTGTAGACCTTGTCCAGGCTTACCAGATATTCTTTAAGTGAGTTTTCCATGTCAAGCCAGAAAGTAATATTAGGAGTGATATCGAAAAGTATGTGGTCTCCAGATACAAGGAGCTTCTTGTCAGCTTCGTAAAGACACATATGCCCTGGAGAGTGCCCCGGTGTTTCAACACACCTGAAGCAGTAATCCCCAATTTCTATTGTGTCACCCTCCCCCACAAGGGAAAAGTCAATATGATGACTTAGTCCGTATCGACGCCCGGGATGGTTTACTCCAGCTTTTCTAAGCTCTTCTCGAGGGAATCCATGGGCCAGGTAAATCCCAAAGACTTCCTGCCAGCGGGTTTCAGGATAATAGGCACTTGAGACATCTTTCTTGCCTAAGTACACCGTTGATGTATCAACAGCTAGGCTTGATACAAGACCCAAATGGTCAGCATGAGAGTGTGTAATGAAAAAGTCTGTCTTCCTTAAGTCTACCCCCAGTCTTTCCAGACTAGAAAACATTTCACGGCGGCACCCTTCCTGGTTCCATCCCGTATCAATAAGCAAAAATTGACCTTGGGCCTTGATCAGGTAAGAGTTCAAAGCTTTCAAGGGACTTTTGGGAAGAGGAATCTGAATTCTATACAGATTTGAGAGGATTTCTTCAACCATAAAACTCTGCGCTTATTGTAGCACTTTTTCCAGCTTTCGTCCTTGCCCAGTATTAGCTCACGTACGAATCATTGCTTATAGGTATGGCCAAATGCTATAATTTTGGTACACTGGGGAATAGTCTAGTGGTAGGACGCCTGGCTCTGGACCAGGTAGGGTAGGTTCGAATCCTACTTCCCCAGCCACTAGAGACTCATATCGAACATCTGGCGAGCTTCCTCCTTCTCCTATACTAACTGCCAACGACTACATTCCTCAAAGCCTCAACTGCCCTATCGTAATCGGGGTCTGTGAAACCCCTTTCTTATTTGGTAGAAGCAGGGTGTGGAGCTTACCAGAGTCCTTGATAAGAAGCTAAAAGTCCAGTATAATTAAGGCCAGTTTTAGACCGAGGAGGCCGCATGATAAGGGATTTCGAATATTTTGCCCCGGAAACAGTTG
>SDBU01004143.1_pt1 | contig 17994 bp, 16 predicted proteins | sample 2277071 | NCBI WGS metagenome assembly SDBU01 (sample SAMN10397929, study PRJNA504765) | marine sediment metagenome | isolation source: marine sediment core GS08_GC12, 126 cmbsf | place: Arctic Ocean: Gakkel Ridge, Loki's castle | collected 2008 | reverse complement strand
AGTAGGGATTGATTTTTCTTAGAGACTGTTCACGGATTGCTTTTGCTGGCAGGAGATAAGATTTTTGCATAGAAAAATAGAAGAAGAGCACTTAGGAGCATGCTGAGTCCTCCTAAGCTGATGATTGCTCTTGAGCTCATTAGGGTGAGAAGATTGGTGCTAAAACCGGTCAAGAACCAAGAAAGAGCGAGAATTCCCCCGAAAATCCCCATCACCCAGCCTTGTTTCTCGGAAGATGCTGCATGGGAAAAGGCGGTCATCATCATTGCATAGGCCACCATGTCAAATCCTGCAGCCAAATAGGAAAAACTTATGATGAGAATCTGAGATCGGAAAAAAGCACATAAAATCAAAAAGAGGCCTGTGAGGAAAAGGGAGATCAGACCAATTGTCCCTTCTTGAAAGATTTTCAAAATGTATTTCAAACTCAACCACATCGCTATGGCAAAACTGATTCCCAAGCCTGTATTGAAAAGGCCCAGATGCCAAGCGGTATACCCAAAGTCCATTGTCATTCGTACTTGTATGATCTGATAGAAGGTTGAAAAGCCTACTTGCATGAGAAAGAAGATCAAACTGATCTGAAATATCCGCTTTTCGGAAAAAGCTTCTAAAAAGATTCTTATTGGGCGAAAGAAGTCGATTTTCTTGTGTTCTTTGGGAAAATAGGTCTCGGGGAATTTCCAGAAAATCCAAATGAAATTGAAAAGGGCGACTAGAGCGGCAAAATAAAAGCGGCAAAGATAGTGGGCCGAAATTTGTTCATTTTCCTTCCTCGAGAAATTGGATGGCTCTTTCTTCCGACCAGTAGGTTCCAATCACTTTATCTTTCATGAATCCTAAATGGCCTCCATCCATAGGGCCTTCAAAATAGACAGAGTCGCTTTGATGGCATTCTTCTGTTGGGAAACAGGCGGGATGTAAAAAGGGGTCGTTGAGGGCGTTGATGATGAGGGTATGGGTCTCGATTTTTGAAATGCTGTATTTGCTGCTACATTCGATGTAATAATGGACGGCATCTTTGAAACCAGACAACGGGGCTGTGACATAATTGTCAAAGTCGATGAAATCTTGGATTTTATCAAGATTGACGCTCGCGTAGAGTCCTGGATTTTTGCGTGCTTTACGGGCGATTTTGTCTTTTAGGGTGTTGAGGAAGCGGTTTAAGTAGATTCTGTTGATTCCTGAGGAAAGATTGCGTGCACAGGCATAGAGATCACATGGGACCGAAAATACGCAGGCTTGTTTCATTGCTTTGGGAAGATCGCTCTTATGATCGGCTAGGTATTTGAGGGTGATGTTCCCTCCAAGACTGCAGCCAACAAGGCAAATTTGTTTGTACTTTTTGGTGTTATTGGCGTGGTCAACGACGTTCTTTAAATCATAAGTGCTTCCCCCGTGATATAGGCGGACAGAATGGTTGAGTTCGCCGCCGCAGCTTCGAAAGTTCCAGGCAAGTGCATCCCAACCGCGTGCATTGAATTCTTTGACCATTCCAAGGATATAGGGTTGGTGTGAGGAGCCTTCTAATCCATGAGAAAAAATGACGAGTTTGTTGCTGTCTATTCTGGACCAGTCGAGATCGAGAAAATCTTCATCATCTGTTGCAATTCGCTCACGCAGGTATTGGACGCCGCTTACTTTGCGAAAGAGGGAGGGGATGATCGTCTGTGCATGTTTCCCACCAATCCATGTCGGAGCTTTATATTTCGAGGTAAGAATCGGCATAGGTTAGGCTGGGTAACTTTCACGGGTCTCATCTGTTGGGACTGCGTTGAAAATCCCTTGAAAAGGCTTTAGGAATGTGTCCACTGCTTTCCCAGGGGTGTCCAAAAGGAGTCCTTTGATCATATTGTTTAGGTTTTGCTGGATGAAGACTTCTTTGAGCATTTGACCCAAAATGCTACTCATGAGCTGATCGACCGGAAAGCCTCCTTCTGTGGTGATATTGGTGAGGACGATTTGGTCGATGTTGGGGAGTTTTTTGATGTTGCCACTTTGTGTGCGAAAGAGAAGTTCTGTTCGGATGTTATTGCAAACGAGTTTTTTAATGGTCACTTTTTTCCCATCTGCGGCATCGAGATCTGCTTCATCTTGATAGTGTTTTAAAATTCTAGTCCAGTTCCCATCAGCACTAGATGTCGAATCGAATTCAAGGCCGAGATAGATGTCATTCACATCAATCTCTTCAACGACGATATCATTGCTAAAATAGGCTGTCACTGGAGCATGGAGCTTAATTTCTTTTGCGGAAAAGGCTTTGGGAAGAGAATAACCGCGTGGATTGCCAATCGTAAGCTTATTGACGTCGATGCGCGCAGTGCGGAGGTTCATGGAATCGATCGATACCGCGACCCCTAATTTTTTTGATAGGTTATTGGCAATCATGTCTGGCACTCGAGACCATCCCAAAAAGAAGAGTACGACGATGGCCGCGATGATGATGAGAACAATTATCAAAGAACGCATGTTTCCTCCAGACCTCTTTTTTATTGACCATACTCAATATAAAGGAAATATGCAATAGCCCACGGGTAACCATAGGTGATCAAAGACAAAAAAAGCGCTCCGAATGGAGCGCTTTTTGAGAAAGGAATAATGGGAAAGTGGATTAGTAATCCATTCCACCCATTCCAGGAGCTGCAGCTGCAGAAGCTGGCCTTTCTTCTTTTTCGTCTGCGATGAGAGCTTCTGTTGTGAGAAGAAGCGCTGCAATTGAAGATGCGAGTTGGATAGTGAGTCGGACGACTTTTGTAGGATCGACGATCCCAGCTTTAATCATATCGCCATAGACATTGTTTTGGGCGTCCCATCCTTCTTTTTCTTTCATTTGCGCTACTTTTTGGACGACAATAGAACCTTCTTGGCCCGCATTCTCTGCGATTTGTCGTAAGGGGTAGCTAAGCGCTTTGCAGAGGATTTCTATACCGATCTTCTCGTCATCAGAGAGTTTCTCTGAAATTTTCTCGAGAATTGGGATGCAGCGGATGAGAGAAACGCCGCCGCCAGGAAGTATACCTTCTTCTACGGCTGCGCGTGTCGCATGAAGTGCATCATCGACGCGGTCTTTTTTCTCTTTCATCTCGACTTCTGTTGCTGCTCCAACACGGATGATGCCGACTCCTCCAGCGAGGCGAGCGAGTCGCTCCCCAAGTTTTTCTTTGTCGTAGTCGGAAGAGCTCTCTTCGATCTGGCATTTGATTAGGGAGATCCGCTCTTGGATTTCCTCTTTCTTGCCAGCACCTTCAACAAGGGTGGTTTCCTCTTTGTTGATGATCACTTTCTTGACTTTACCGAGCATGTCAATGGTGACATTCTCGAGTTTGAAGCCGAGTTCTTCGCTGATGAATTGTCCACCAGTAAGGGTGGCAATGTCTTGGAGCATTGCTTTGCGACGATCTCCAAAACCAGGGGCTTTTACAGCACAGACTTTGAGGCCAGCGCGAAGGCGGTTGACCACGAGTGTTGCAAGGGCTTCGCCTTCGACATCTTCAGCGATGATGAGCAAGGGGCTTCCACTTTCTGCAGTAGCTTGTAAGATGGGGAGGAATTCCTTCATCGCAGCGATTTTCTTCTCGTAGATGAGAACGAAAGCGTCTTCGAGAATGGCTTCTTGTGACTCTGCATTGGTCATGAAGTAAGCAGAGAGATAACCCCTATCAAAGTTCATTCCTTTGACGACATCGAGGACTGTTTCAAAGCCTTTGCCTTCTTCAACTGTGACGGTGCCATCTTTTCCAACGCGGTCCATTGCTTTGGCGATGATCTCACCAATCTCCGCATCTCCATTGGCTGAAATCGTACCTACCTGGGCGATTTCCTTGTGATCTTTGATCGAATTGGACATTTTTTCGAGTTGGCTTGTGATTTCTTTCACGCCGAGCTCGATTCCACGCTTCAATCCCATGGGATTTGCGCCAGCTGTGACGTTGCGAAGACCTTCTTTATAGATGGCTTCAGCTAAGATGGTCGCTGTAGTTGTTCCATCACCTGCTTTGTCGGATGTTTTATTGGCCACTTCTTTGACCATTTGTGCACCCATATTTTCGTGCTTGTCTTCTAACTCAATTTCTTTAGCAACTGTCACACCATCTTTTGTGACGTGAGGGGCGCCATAGGATTTGTCGATGACGACATTGCGTCCCTTTGGGCCAAGAGTAACCTTGACGGCAGAAGCTAGAGTTTGGATTCCTTTCAGAATCTTTTGTCTGGCTTCTTCTTTAAACTTGATATCTTTTGCAGTCATTGATTATCTCCTTCTTATTTTTCTACGATTGCAATAATGTCATCTGCACGAACGATGATGTATTCTTCGTCATCGATCGTCACTTCTTGTCCTGCGTACTTATCCATCAAAATGGTGTCGCCAACTGAAACGGGAACGGGAATGTCTTTTCCCTCTTTCGTTTTGGATCCAGGACCAATTGCGACGACAACGGCGGTTTCTTGTTTTTGTTTTGCTGTGTCAGGGAGGATGATTCCGCCTTTTGTTGTTTCTTCTTCCTCTGTGCGCCTTGCTACAACGCGACTTCCAAGAGGTTTTAAAGAAATTTTTTGTGCTGTTTTTTGTGTCATAAACACTCCTCTATCTGGTAGATTCGTTTAGAGGGTGTTTACAAATTCATTTGGACGGAAGATTTTGCCTTTTTCGCCTCAGTTTTTGGCTCAAATTTGCTGAATGAATCCATTCAGCTCCATTTTCCGCCAAAAACTGAGGCAAAAAAATCCTAAAATCCCCGTTCCAAAGCAATTTGTAAACACCCTCAATAGGGAATTCCCATTATTGTACGGGAAAGGGGGTTTTTTGACAACAACTTAGCAGTGTCTTGTGTAGATTGCTAAAAATTCTTCTAGTTGACTTTAGAGAAAATTTTGGAATAATACTAAATCTTTAAGGAGAAGCTATGACTCAAGAAACGACCAAAGAACGGGCAGAGATCCCTCAAGAGGATAAATGGAATGTTGAGGCCCTCTATAGGGATTTAAAGGCTTGGCAAGTGGAGCTTGAGCAGGTGGGGCGTCCGCAAGAAAAGCCCCATTGGCCCGAGTTGGCGGCCTTCAAGGGAAGATTGGGAGAAGGAGCCGATGTTGTTAAGGAATTTCTTACTTTGAGTCTTGCCTTAGATCAGAAGCTTTCAAGGCTCTATACCTATGCCCATATGCGCTATGATGAGGATCTCGGTCATGAAGATCACAAAAAGGCCAATGGGGTCATGCAAATCCTCACCCACGATTTTCATCAAGAGCTTTCTTGGGCAGAACCCGAGCTATTGGCACTTCCTGATTCTGTCACTGAAGCTTATCTCAAAAATCCTCTTCTCGAAGAATACTACTTCTATATTGAGCGAATTGTCCGGATGAAACCTTATATCCTTTCTGCCGATAAGGAAGAGTTTTTGGCTATGGCAGGCAAAGCTCTTGGTACTCCGGTGTCAGCTTTTAGCTCTTTCAATAATGCTGATCTCAAATTCCCTCCGATCACAGATAGCAAAGGTTCTCAGCTTGAAGTCACCCATGCAAAATATCTCTCTTATATGAGAGAGAGGGATCGGAGCTTGCGAAAAAATGCTTTTCAATCACTCCACCATTCTTTCGAGGGATTTGAAAATACGATTTGTGAACTTTTGAACGGAGTTGTGCAAAAGCATCTTTTTAACATGCGCTCAAGGGGATTTGCCTCTTGCCTAGATGCAGCCCTCTTTCCCAACCAAATTGACATAGAGGTCTATACCAATCTGATCGGTACTGTCCGTGAGCATTTACCTGTTTTGCATCGGTATTTGAATTTGCGCAAAAAAGCCCTCGGTCTCGACGAGCTTCATCTTTATGATGTCTATGTACCTCTTATTGAGGAAATCGAGATGAAATTCGATTATCCTACGGCAGAAAAAATGGTGAGTGAATCGGTTGCTCCACTCGGGAAGGAATACCAAGAGATTCTGCACAATGGGCTGAAGAATGACCGATGGGTTGATCGGTATGAAAATTTGCGCAAACGCTCGGGAGCATATTCTTCCGGAAGCTACGATACCATGCCTTACATTCTGATGAATTTTCAAGGGGCGTTCCACGATCTCATGACCCTTGCCCATGAAGCTGGGCATAGTATGCATTCTTTCATGAGTCATAAGCACCAACCTTATCACTACAGCCACTATCCGATTTTTTTAGCTGAGGTGGCATCCACTTTCAACGAAGAGCTAATGTTTGCGCATCTATTGAAGCAAGATCTTACCGATCTTCAAAAAGCTTTCCTAATCAATCAAAAACTTGAAGATATTCGAGCCACATTCTTCAGGCAAACGATGTTTGCAGAGTTTGAATTGACGATCCATAAACTCGCTGAGCAAGACACACCACTCACTCCCGGACTTCTCAAAGAAATTTATCGAAAATTGAATGAGGAGTTTTTTGGTCCTGATGTGGTGCTCGATCCTGAAATTGATATTGAATGGGCACGAATTCCTCATTTCTATAATAATTTTTATGTCTACCAGTATGCTACTGGAATCAGTGCTGCTCATGCTCTTTTTGAGAGGGTAACGCAAGGAGGGGATGAGGCTCGAGTGGCTTATTTAAATTTCCTTTCTTCCGGTAGTAGTCATTATCCTCTTGACTTATTGGATCATGCTGGGGTAAATATGCGGCAAAAGAAGCCTGTCGAAGCGACGATTAACCAGTTTGATCAACTCGTTACGCAGCTTTCAAACCTAATGTGATTTATGTTATCAAAAGAAAAAAAAACCTTTATAGTCATCAATGAAAAAGGGCTGCACACACGTCCCTCTACGGAACTTGTCAAATGTGCTTCCAAATTTCAATCGGAAATCAATCTCACTTACCAAGATCTCACCGTCAATGCGAAGTCACTACTTGGGATTTTGATGCTAGCAGCTGCCAAGGGAGCAAAAATCCACATTGAAGCTCAGGGCGAAGATGCGCAGGATGCAATTTTGGCGATCCTGGATCTCGCTGAGAACAAATTCAATGTGAAGTACTAAATTGAGACCATTGCATAACTCATTCCGTCGGTTTGGAATTTGCCTTTTTCGGCTAAATCGTCCTTTCACACTATTACAAGCTCTCTATGAGCTTGCTTCGTGCTCCAAGGCCGATTAATCCAAAAAATTCAAAATTGTCCCGACGACAGCAGTTATGCAATGGTCTCAAATTCCGACTGCGGCTCTGTAGATTGTTGTTCCATTAAGCCTTTTTTCTAGGTTGTAAAAGATGTTTTTGTTTACATTTAATTGTTTTTTAATAGTTTTGTTTCTCTTTTAAATGCAAAGATTTTCCAAGAGGTATAAATGGCAGGAATAACAAATAAGGTGAGAAGGGTTAAAGAAATGAGACCACCCCAGAGAGGCATTGCGATCCGCTTGGCAATATCTGATCCCACACCTTCGCTAATCATAATAGGGATCAGTCCAATGATGTTCAATCCAATTGCCATCATAAAGGGGCGTATGCGCAAAGATGCTTGGGTCAAAGACATTGTAGTGATGTCTTCAGGAGACTGGATTTTACCCTCTTCAAGCCACTTCTTATATCCCTGTTCTAAGTAGACAACCATGATCGCAATGGTCTCAGCCGCGATTCCTAAAAGGGCGATCATCCCTACCCATACAGCTACAGAGGTATTGTAAGAGGCAAAAAACAGAAAATAAATTGCCCCGATGGCAGCAAAGGGAACGGATAACATGACGATGAGTGTAGGAACAATAGCTTTGAAATTTATGTAGAGCACTATGAGGATTAAAAAAATCGTTATCGGGACCATGTACATCAAAATTGTTTGGATTCGCTCTAAATATTCATATTGACCTGTCCATTTCAAGAAATAGCTTTTGGGAAGTTGCAATTCAGATCCAAGGAGTTGTTTGGCTTGCTTGACATATCCCCCAATATCTGAAGTATCGAGATCCACATAAACCCACCCCGAAAAATATCCCATTTCATCTTTGATCATCGATGGCCCCATCGTAACTTGAATTTTACCGAGTTGTCCTAGTGGGACATGGGCGAACTTTTGCAGTTCTTCTGTCTGTTCCATCATGGACATGGCTTTGTTGATGGGGACTAGGGCTTGTTCTAATGCGAGCGGATCATTTCTGAGGCCTCTAGGGTAGCGGACATTTACCGTATATCTTTCCCTTCCTTCGATGGTTTTTGTGATATCTTTGCCACCTATTGCACTTTCGATAAATCTCATGACATCAGACATGGTTAGGCCATAGCGCGCCAATGCTTCTCGATTTGGCAGGTAATCAATATAAAATCCCCCTGTTTCTCTTTCAGCATAGACACTTCTGGTTCCCGGGAGTTTTTGTAAGATTTTTTCTATGTGAATCCCAATTTTATTAATCGTTTCTAAATCATCTCCAAGCACCTTAATTCCAACTGGCGTGCGGATTCCTGTGGTCAGCATGTCCAATCGAGCTTTTATCGGCATTGTGAAAGCGTTCTGCACCCCTTTAAAGTTGAGGGCGGTATTCATTTCTTCGATGAGTTTATCTTTAGTCATCCCTTTGCGCCACGTTGCCTTTGGATGAAGAACAATCATCGTTTCAATCATCGATAAGGGGGCCGGATCGGTAGATGTATCAGCCCTTCCCACTTTCCCGAATACCCGTTTTACTTCAGGGAAAGAATAGATAATTTTATCTTGTTTTTGAACTAGTTCTCTTGCTGCTTCTATAGATATTCCAGGTGTAGTAATGGGCATGAAAAAAATATCTTCTTCATCGAGAGGAGGCATAAATTCAGAACCTAAATGAAGATAAAATGGGATTGCTGATAAAATGAGAGCTAGGCATGAAAAAATAATGGTCTTTCTATATTTTAAGCTAAATTTTAAAAGAGGGCGATATCCTGCGATCAATCCTTTTGTGATTGGGTTTGAAAGCATCGGTCGGATTTTTCCTTTGATAAAGGTTACCATAAGCGCTGGCACTAAGGTAATTCCTAAGAGGCATCCGAAACCAGTGGAGAAAGTTTTGGTGAATGCAAGTGGTGAGAATAGCTTCCCTTCTTGTGCCTGAAGGCTAAAAATCGGGATAAAGGCAAGAACGATAATAAGGAGTGAGGCAAAAATGCTCGGGCCAATTTCTTTGGCTGCTTCGATGATGATTTCTTGACGAGGACGGTTTTCTTTATTTTCCTCTAATTTTAGATGGGCATTTTCCGTCATAATGAGAGCAGAATCTACAACATCTCCAATTGCGATGATAATCCCTGCTAAGGACATAATATTGGCTGAGAGACCCATATAATACATCGGTATGAATGCCAAGAGGACAGCAATGGGTAATGTAATAATAGGAACGAGAGAAGAGCGAAAGTGAAACAAAAAAATTAAAATCACAATAAAAACTAAAATGAGCTCTTCTCCTAGAGCCTCAAAAAGAGTGAACATTGAATTTTTTATGAGCTTGGATCGATCATAAGTTGTGACAAGTTTTACCCCTGGGGGAAAAGCCTTTTCTACGTCCTTGATTTTTTGCTTCACTCCTTTAATGACCTCTAAAGGGTTTTCTCCATAGCGCATCACTACAATGCCGCCAACAACTTCTCCTTTCCCATCAAGTTCCACAAGTCCTCTTCGGATATTTCCTCCAATTTGGACGTTTGCAACATCATCGATGGTGACGGGACTACCCATCTGATCCGTTCCAACAACTACCTGTTGAATCATTTTGGTATCCGTAATATACCCACTACCTCGTACGGCATATTCGTGCTCCGCCATTTCAATGACACGCGCGCCAATATAGAGATTGGATTCTTGCAATCCTTTGCGGATTTGATTTATTGAAAGCCCATAGGATTGAAGCTTTACGGGATCAATTTCTACTTGGTATTCTTTTTGATACCCGCCGATACTTGCAATTTCAGCAACACCGGGGACAGCAGATAACCAATAGCGCAAATACCAATCTTGGAAGCTGCGTAATTGCTGGAGATCATTTTTTCCTGTTTCATCAATGAGGGCATATTCAAAGACCCAGCCTACACCAGTCGCATCTGGACCAATAGCTGGTGCAACTCCCTCCGGCATTTTTGCTTGCAAAGGGGATAGATATTCCAGTGTGCGACTTCTAGCCCAGTAAATATCGGTTCCCTCTTCAAAGAGAACATAGACAAAGGAAAATCCAAACATTGTAAAGCCTCTTACAACCTTGACCTTCGGGGCGCCAAGAAATGCAGAGACGATAGGGTAAGTGACTTGATCCTCAATCAGATTAGGGCTTTGCCCTTTCCATTCAGTTAGAATAATGACTTGAGTATCGGATAAATCAGGGAGTGCATCCATAGGTGTTTTTCGAATGGCATAGAAAGACCAAACGACAACAAGGAGAGTGAAGATGTAGACTAGCCAACGATTTTTGGCGCTCCATTCGATGATTTTTTGAATCATTCCTATCCCTTAGTGTCCCTTTTCAACTCCGCCAATACGGCTCTCAGAATCAAGCAAGAATTGTGAGCTGGTCACAACGGCTTCCCCTTCAGAAACCCCTGAAATTACTTGAAAAAATCCATCTGCTAAATATCCAAGCTCAACCTCTCTTGGAGTAAAATGTCCTTTACCTTCATCGATAAAAACGATTTTCCTTAGTCCTGTATCTATGACCGCATCCTGGGGAATTGCCAGGGATTTACCCATGTCTACCTTTAATTCGACAACTCCATACATTTCTGGTTTGAGTAGATGCCTAAGATTGTCTACATCGATTCTGACCTTTACCGAGCGCGTTTTGGGATCCAATACATAATTGATAAAAGAAACGGTCCCTTTGAAGTGCATTGTTGGAAAAGCCGTGATAGTAAAATCGACTTCCTGTCCAAGCTCCATGAGAGAAATATCCTGCTCATAGACATCTGCCATGACCCAAACCCAAGAAAGATCGGCAATTGTAAAAAGATCTATGCCAGGTCCCACATTCAAACCATAGAAGGCATTTTTTTCTAAAACGATGCCATGTACAGGGGAATGGAAGGTTAATGCATAGGAAGGCTTTTTCGTATAATGGAGTCGTTGAATTTCTTCTTTGGGGACATCCCAAAGCATCAATCGCTCTTTTGCAGCTTGGAATAGCTCTTGATTGGATAGATTTAATTCTTCGGAGAAAATTCCTTCTGGAGATGTCTTTGAAGATTTTAGGGCTAAAAGATATTCTTCTTGCGTTGAATAAAGCTCAGGGCTGTAAACAGTAAATAAGGGGGCGTCCAATGAAACTGGTTTATTTGTAAAATCAACATAAAGTTTGTCTATCCATCCCTTAAATTTAGTTTGAATTTTATAAACCTTTCTTTCATCAACATTTACGATCCCGACAGTTCGGATAGAGCGGATGAGATTTCTTTGCGCAACCTTTTCTGTAGTCACCCCATAAAGTTGAAGACGTGATGGCTCAATAAAGACAGGGGATAATTTTTCCATTTTCGCCATGTCGGGTAAAGCATCTGGCTTTTCTTTATGTCCATAAGTTTCGTGTTCTTTGTTGGAACATCCCCAAGAAAGACATAAAAGGAATAAGTAGATTAGTTTAGTGAAGCGCACTTTATTTCCTCCAAATAGATGCCAATCGTTCTTTCAAGCTCTGCTAGGAAAACTTCGCGCTGAGCCCGCGCATTTTCATATTCGAGCTGATATTCATAATATTGCCGAATCGTATCGAGGAGAGTGATAAAGTCTCCCCGCCCTGTTCGATATTCAGATTTTCCAGATTCAAGACTTTCTATAGTTTTAGGTAAGATGCCCGTTTTTAAAAGTAAAATCCTTTCTTCAAGAAAGAATATTTCAGAGAGAATTTCTCTGATTTTTCCTCTGATCATAGATTTCCAGTTTGCGAGCTCGTCGAAATGAGACTGAGCAAGAGCTCTAGCTTCCTGCACCGCTCTTCGTTGCTTCCAGGGGATCCAAATAGGCACATTGATCCCAACAGCAACACCCCAAGCAGTATCATCGCTTGCTATGCGATGGTCAAAACGACTCGATACGGTAAAATCTGGAAAATATTCTCGTTTGGCTAAATCTTTTCGATAATTTTGCTCTCCAATCTTAGCTTCAATTCCCTGTAGTTCTGGATTGTGTTGAAAGGCGATGTATTCCAATTCTTCAGAGCATAAGGAAATAGGGAGAGTGAAGGCATCTTGGGGAGTTCCCAGTGGATCATAGGAAGGCCGATTTAAAATCGCATTGATCATCGATAATATGCGATCTTTGGCTGCATTTAATTTAAGTTTTTCATCGTCGAGGATTTGCAGTTCTACCTGTGCTTTAACAGCTTCAGAAAATCCATCCTCACCAGTTCGATATAATGACAAAGCCTCTTTAACAAGTTCTGAAACGATTTTTCTGTTCACTTCATTAATTTCCAGAGCTGCTTGATTAAAATAAAGTTGGAAATATAATTTTTTAGATATTAAAATCAATTCTTGAATTGTAGATAACTGTTCACTTTCATGAAATAAAACTTGTTGATGGGCAATTCTTCCTTTTAGGGATAATTTCCCTGGAAAAGGAAATTCTTGCATCAATTCAAAACGTGTTTTGGGGATGAAAATGCTGTTTTTTTTAGAATCAAAGGGTTGTGCATGTCTCATGATTCTAAAAAAAGGATCATCTAAAATCTGCACCCGTTTTTCAAAAAACTCCGCAGCTCGGATTCTTTCTTCAGTTGCTGCAAGGTCAGGATTTCGTTTTAAAACCTCACTAATAAGGTTGGGAAGCTCTAATTTGGACTGGTCGAGACAGTCTTCTGTAATTAGAAAACTACTAAAAGAAAAGATGAATAGAACATACCCAAGAGACTTCAAAAATCGGTTTTTGTCTTTGTCTCCATTGGCCCTATCCATTCGTATAGGGCCTTCTCCTTTGGATCGCAATCTAGCGGTCAAGCTTTGTCCAATTCCCACAAATTTCATAAAAAGTTCTTCAGAGCTGTTTTCCTCATAATTACCATTTTTCAAAATATTTTTTACAGTAAAACTGAATATGAAGGTTGAATAAGTAAATGAAAAGTTAAAGGAATGCAAAGGAAAAACATTTTTTGAGAAATGGAATTACCCCTATTCCTCGATGGGAACGGCTTTTTCGAGGACTTCTTTGTGGCAATAGATGGGAGCATTGTGCATCAGCGCGAGGGTAAGGCAATCGCTGGGGCGAGCATCGATCTCAAGGATTTGCTTTTGCTCCCCTGAGTCCTGTTCGAGGAAAAGGCGAGAGAAATATATGGTATCTTCAATATTGTTGATGACCACTTGCTTGAGACGAATGCCCAGTCCCTTGAAGATGGAATCCATCAAATTGTGAGTATAGGGACGCGGATGTGGCTCACCAGTTAATAAGATTTGGAGGTTTCTCCCCACGAGGGGATCGGTATAGATGGCAAATTGCTTTTGCTCATTTCCGATAATGATCACAGTGTAAGCACGTGATTGCATAATTTTATTGAAGAAAATCTGCACCAATTCCATTAGATCCTACGACTATTCGATGATATGGGTCGTCCCGTCTTGCTTACCAATAACACACCGCTTTGCAAGATGAAAGAAAAATCCTGTATCTACGATTCCCGGAATCGAGAGAAGGGAGTTGTGGATGGGTTCTGGTTCGTCGATAGTTGATGGAAATGTGATATCAAAGATCCAATTTTGGTTGTCGGTGATGTAAGGTGTTCCATCGGAATTTTTGCGCCATTTTCCTGAAAAACCTTTGTCTTCCATGTGTTTTTTTGTCGCTCCCGCTCCAAAAGGAATCACTTCAACGGGAAGAGGGTGGGTGCCGAGCTTTTCTACAAGTTTGCTCTCATCAGCAATCACGATCATCTCACGACTCATTGAAGCAATGATTTTTTCCCGGACAAGAGCTCCGCCTCCTCCTTTGATGAGACGTTTTTTTGGATCGATTTCATCAGCTCCATCAATTGTCAAATCGAGATAAGTGATTGCATTGATATCGAGGAGGGGGATTCCCCCTATTTTTGCCATTTTTTGAGAAGCAATGGAAGTGGCAACAGCTTCAACCTTGAGTCCTTGTTGATACTTTTCGATCAAATGCCTAATGAAGAAGGCAGCTGTTGAGCCTGTGCCAAGTCCAAGGCGCATTCCACTTTGCACAAATTCAAGAGCTTTTTTGCTTGCAACGTCTTTGCCAATTTCGTTTCTCATCTCCATAGGTATAGCCGAAAATGGTTAAATTTTCCACTTTCTTGCAAAAAATTGTTTTCACCGATAGTCTGAGAACTTACCAGGAGTGTGAAATGGTTCTACCTAAAGACAATAATTCTAAGAAAAAACAATTGGCAGAAGAGAGTCTCAAAACAAAAAAAGCTCGTGACAAATTGAAGAAACGTCTTGAGGCAATGGATGCAGAAATCACGAAAGAGGCAATTGATAGAAAATCGATCGAAATACACCGATGGATCTCTCGTCATGCTGATCGGCGGATTACACTCCGCGAGAAAACCATTTCCCTTTTTGATGAAAATCAAAATGCAGCACTTGTTTCGCAAAAGGTTTCCAAGTTAGCGGAGAAAATTCAATCAGGGGAATTTCCAGAAGAGAATTTGTAAAATCATTCACAAAATACACGCATGGACAGTATACTCTAGTTCTCATGTCAAAAAATGTTATAAAATATTTACAAGAGCGAGGCTTCATCGATGCTCTGACAAGCGATGAACTCGAGAAGGTTTGCGAAAAGCCGATTAAGGTATATGTCGGTTTTGATCCAACGGCTGATAGCCTTCATCTAGGCAATCTCGTGGGGATTATGGCTCTGGCCCATTTTCAACGATTTGGTCATACTCCCTTTGTTCTTCTTGGAGGAACCACAGGGCGGATCGGGGATCCTTCGGGAAAAAGCTTGGAACGTCCCTTACTTGATACCGAAACGATTCTCAAGAATATCAATGGAATTCGCCAGCATTTTGAGCAGATTCTCGATTTCAAAGGAACTCTTCAAAGGCCTATCATCGTTAACAACGATGAGTGGTTTCACAATTTTGGGGTGATTGATTTTTTGCGCGAGGTGGGCAAACATTATCGCATCGGGACAATGCTCTCCAAGGAGAGTGTGAAAGTCCGGCTTCAATCAAAAGAAGGGATGAGCTTCACTGAGTTCAGCTATCAGCTCATTCAGGGGTATGACTACTATTTTCTTAATGCACAATATGACGTGGTTTTGCAAATGGGGGGAAGTGATCAGTGGGGCAATATCATTTCAGGAATTGAATTTACTCGTAAGCTTACTGGAAGGACCGTCTATGGATTGACTTGGCCGCTCCTTGTGCGAAGCGACGGAAAAAAATTTGGAAAGACTGAAGAGGGGGCAATTTGGCTTTCTCCTAAGAAATGTTCTCCTTATCAATTCTATCAATACTTTGTGCGTATTCCCGATGCTGATGTGATCCATATGATGAAAATACTCACGTTTCTGTCATTGGAAGCGATTGCCGAAATTGAAGCTGAAATGCAAAAACCAGATTATGCACCAAATACAGCACAAAAGCGTCTTGCTGAAGAGATAACCCGTATTGTCCATGGTGAGAAGGGATTAGAAAAGGCTCTCAAGGTGACAGAAGGTGCGGCCCCTGGAAAAGAGGCAATATTGGATGGTGCAATCTTGCAAGAAATTGCTCATGACATGCCTCATGTGACTCTTCCTGCTACTGAAGTAGTGGGACGATCCTATGCCGATCTCGCGTCTTCATCTGGTCTTCTATCTAGTAAGGGGGAAGCCAACCGTCTCCTCAAAAATGGAGGAGCCTATCTCAACAATGAAAAGATCACCGACCCCTCTCATCAGATCGCAAAAATGGATTTAATAGAGGGAAAATTCCTCCTGGTCGGGGCTGGCAAAAAGAAAAAAGTCCTCATCACCATCAAAAAATAAGTTATTTCTTGGGTCTCATCCTGACAAAAGTTATCCAAAGTCCAGTTTTTAACTTGCCTTCTAGAGCGGTATTTTTGCGAAAGGTGAGTTTCTAAAAAAAAGTGTTGCTTGAAATTGAGCTCCTCACAACAATGATGCTAAAGTGATAAAACACAGGAGATTGGCTATGGCAACGATCACAAAGAAAAAATTGATCCAAGTGATTTCTCAAGAGCTCGGGCTCCATCCCAATGATGTTCGCAATGTAATACAATCTTTTCTTGATCGGATGACCGATTATCTTTCTCATGGGGATCGATTGGAATTCAGAGACTTCGGAGTCTTTGAGATCGTCCTGCGGAAACAAAAAATTGGAAGAAATCCAAAAAATGCAGCCGTCCCTATCATCATCCCTGCTCGCCAGGCTGTCAAATTCACTGCAGGCAAAAAAATGAAAAAATTGATTGAAAAAAAGGTTGAATCCCCTCGTATGCCCGCTTCAGAGGGACATGCTCATCCTCGGCCAGCAAGTGAAATCTAAATTATATACTCAAGAAACTTCAAAAATTGATTTATGCCTTCGCTTGCCTCGCGATCTTTCCGTCCCTCTCCATCGGCCTTATCCATTCGTATAGGGCCTGCTTCGAGGATCAAAAATCTAGTGGGCAAGATTTGGCAAATTCTCAATTATAGAAATTTCTTAGGTATTGTCGATTGAAAAAATAGACAGATTCTACGATAATAGAGCCTTCAATTAGAAGGGGGTGTGGCCCTCTTATGCCCATACTATGTTAGAGCACGAAAAGCAAATCAAAGAATATGAGAAGACCCTCAGTGAGGTCAAACAGCAGAACGAGAGCAACCAGCTCTGGTCTGATGATGAGATCGTCACTTTGGAGGGGAAACTTGATGATCTCAAAAAAAAGGTCTATTCTGAATTGACCCCTTGGCAGCGGATTGAGATTTCTCGCCATCCAAAGCGTCCTCGTTCTATTGATTACATCAAAAATCTTTGTGAAGAGTTCACCGAACTCCATGGAGATCGCTATTTTCGTGATGACTGCGCAATCATCTGTGGTTTCTGTAAAATTGGCGGTGAAAAATTCATGCTCATTGCCCAAGAAAAGGGCTGTGATACAGAAAGTCGTCTCGAACGCAATTTTGGGATGCCTCATCCTGAAGGATATCGTAAAGCTTTGCGTTGCATGCGGCTGGCTGAAAAATTCCATCTGCCCGTCTTGACTTTGCTCGACACTCCAGGCGCTTTTGCCGGTCTTGCGGCAGAAGAGCGGGGACAGGGATGGGCGATTGCCAAGAATTTGATGGAGATGTCCCAGCTCAAAACTCCCATCATCATTGTCCTCATTGGAGAAGGATGTTCTGGAGGAGCTCTTGGAATTGGCATAGGCGATCGGGTTGCTATGCTTGAGCATGCTTACTATTCGGTCATTTCTCCGGAAGGATGTGCTTCCATTCTATGGAAGGACAGCAGTAAGAAGGAGATTGCTGCTGAGGTTCTCAAACTTCATGTAGAATACCTGATGCCCCTGGGAGTGATTGATGCGATCATTGATGAGCCGCAAGGGGGAGCCCATCACGATCCTGATAGAGTCTATCGAAGTGTCCAAGAGTACATTCTTTCTACTCGTAAAGAACTTATCGCAAAACCGATCAAAACTCTTTTAGAGCAGCGCTATCAAAAATTCCGAAAAATCGGAAAATTCCAAGTTGAACCCGTGATTGCCACCTAATTTTTGATTTTCCATCAACAGATTGCGGCAATCTTTCGATTTTTTTTACATTGCAGATATAAAAATATCTGCTTGCAAAAAGCTTCAAAATCTCACCACAATCTGATGTGGAAAACCAAAAATTAGCTAGTCGACCCTGCTATGTGGAAAGTCAAGAAAAATGGCGCTAACTTCTCATTTTTTACCTTTGTTTTTCATCAAGAGATGGGTTCGCATGGCTTTGAAGAGCCAGCCTGCTATTCGTGACTAAGGGCCCGTAAAGAAATAACTGTTAGCGTCAAATAGAAATGTCACCTATTTGGGTTAAATAGAAATGTCCCCTTTTATTTACCAGGCAGGAGACATTGTTAATGATTCCTTTCAAAG
>SDBU01004142.1_pt1 | contig 17998 bp, 23 predicted proteins | sample 2277071 | NCBI WGS metagenome assembly SDBU01 (sample SAMN10397929, study PRJNA504765) | marine sediment metagenome | isolation source: marine sediment core GS08_GC12, 126 cmbsf | place: Arctic Ocean: Gakkel Ridge, Loki's castle | collected 2008 | reverse complement strand
TGGTTAAAAAGACTATGGCGGGTGATAAAGAAATTCTTTAACATGAGGATATTTTAAAATGGCCTTTGACTTACAAAATAGATACCGCCGAAAAATTTGGGATGGGGCGGAAACAGCGTCTGTTAATACCGATGATTTTCTGAATGTGTCGACGCATAGTAATCACGATGGGACTTCCGTATCTTTTGGTGTCGCTGGTGTTGCCACAACGACTGGTTACGTTTTAATAGACCTGAGTGATTCAACAAATTATCCCCATACTGAAACAGGAAGGGTCGACATTGATTGGATTATTGTGGATTACTTGGGTGATAATTCTTGTGTTGGAAGTATCGAAGTAGGCTTCGTTGCATCAATTACAAGTAGTAATGCTGACTGGCACTCACTTGCAAAAGCTCATTTGGACAAGAAAGAAACTGAGCGTCCGATACAGATTAACTTTAATCCGCAACATATTGTTTGTAGTACAGCAGAACATCTATCAGGTGGGACTATGTTTCATAATGATGATACGACATTCCAAGATGACACAGCACTTACTGCTACCTATGCCACAGCAACTCCAGCAGTGGGGGATTTAATTTGTAAAGTGACCTTATCAGCGGGTTCGGTTGGTTTTGCTATTTCGATTGGTTATCATACACAGGCGTAACAATTGTCTAACGTGATACTTTATTTTAAACATCTAGCTTGGTAGACAAAATCGTGGCAAATGGAATAGACAGGAGATAATTATGGCAAAGAAAGCAAAGTATAGTCGTGCATTAGGAGCAAGGGTAAGGAGAGTTGGTGGGGCGAGTACTTATCGGTCAAGATTAGGTTATCTTCCAGCTACTTATCATCAGAATCCAAAGAAATGGGCATCGAAGTTAAGTGAACCCCAGAAGAAACGAGTGTCTCAGATGCATGACATAAGCGCAGTCTCTTTTAAGGAAAAATACGGATTTAAGAAAAGAAAGACTAAATGAAATAGATGGGAGATAAAAATGGGAGATAAATCATTCACGACATTCAAATCAGAACTTCTCTGGGCTTTGGGAGGTCTTTCTGCTGCGGATGTGAATTCTATGGAAGGCAGTTGGGTGAACTCGGCTTATCTCTCACTTACGAGTCGTAATAAATTCTGGAAGTTTAAAGTACCCAAAACCTTTAGTTTCCCAGAACTCGACACTACGACTACAGCAACGGGCAATGATGGCGATGCTTTTATAACGAAACCTTCCGATAATATATTCGTTCATACCGTCTGGGATATGACTAATGATGTGATGTTAGCCTACAGAGACCATGGTTGGTATACAGACCAAACGGGGCGGGCAGATGCAGACAGCGAAAGCACACCTACCTATTGGACTCCATACGGCACTAGACTTTATCTCTACCCGACATTGGATGATGAATACAACTTCACGATTTACTATAGAAAACGCATTGCCGACCTCACTGGTTCTACCACAACGGTAATCGGGGCAGAGTGGGATGAACCTATATTGATGTTTGCTGTAATGCGTGGGTATATGTTCCTACGTGATTTTGACAAGGCTAAACAATGGAGAGAAGAGTTTATATTGACGATACAAGACTTAATGGGTATGCAGGAGCGGCAGGCAAGGTATACAAGAGACCGACTTATACCCTCGGTAATGCAAACCCAAAAGCAGGGATACTAATGTCTGAAAACTTCAAGATAAAACAAATTATATTAGAACAACTATATTTCAATTCTGAGATTAAGAGATTTTTGGACAACTTAAAAACTCAGCATGATAGAGATATCGCGGGCAAAACTATAGATTTCATAAAAATTACATATCCAGAGTTTGCCCCCATTCTAAACGGGGAGTTAATTTTGGAAGAAACAACGGAGGATTAAATGCCAATACCAGATGCAAGTTTGGCGGAGATGGCAAATTTATGGGCTGGGGATTCGACTCCCTTGCCGATGACACACATAGCTGTGGGAACAGATGACACCGCATTTGCTGCCGCGGACACAACGCTTGGGACAGAAATAACCACGGGGGGGCTTGCGAGGGTTGCAGCGACGGTAACAAGAGTAACCACAAGCACAACTAATGATACCGTGCAATTAGTCACAACATTTACCGTGACGGGGACAAACACAATAAAAGAAGTCGGCATACTCAACGCATCATCTACTGGTGACTTGGGGGGCAGGACTGTACTTGAAACCCCGAAAGATGTTGTGAACGGTTCAAGTTACACTGTCACGTACAAGACCATCTTCGCCAGGAGCTAGAATGCCTAGATTTATGATTCGACCCATCCAGCATGGACTTGACCTGAGTCAACCGTCCTTGAATGCACCATTCGCTTACGCACAATGGGGAGCGAAGAATTTCAAGGTAACACAGCGAAGTGCTCAGAAGCGGTGGGGGTACAACACGTATGATAGGGACTTGGGTACTGGTGTTGAGGTACAGGCAGTTGTTCTTTATACGATTAAAAGTGGGACGAGGAGTACTTTGTATTTGACCAGAGATTATGTTGATACCACGGGAAATACCACGGCTGATACTATTGTTGGCGACTTATGTCAGAAGAAAACGGGGTCGGCGAGTGAGACCTTCAAATATATCACCGAGATGGGTACATATAACAATGCAATAACAGGTATCGTGGGAGATACGGTAACTGCAACTGGCACGACTTTTACGACAGATGGAATTGCTGCTGGTGATTATTTTATTCTTAACGAAAGCGGTGATTTTGATTATCCCAATAGAGAACCGCTTACCAATGATGATGAGGATGAGTCTTTTTGGATGGTAATTGAATCGGTTGCACAAACTGCACTTACTTTAAAAACAACTTACGCAGGAACAACAAGTGTTGCTTCTAGTACATGGTCAGGTGACCCAAGGAATGCGTTAATTCGCAAGACATTCAAGGTTCCCGCCAATGAGCGATACTTCTGGATGATTGCTCACGATAGATTCATCTTTGGAAGTGGTGGAGATAATGTTAAATATTGGGATGGTGCTGATTATGCTGAAAACTTAGAATCAACTGCGACTCCACCCGAAGTTGCAATAAAGGCAAGGTGCGGCATTCCTTACGCTAATAGAGTGTTTCTCGCTGATTATGGCACTCCCCGTGACCCATTGGGAATTGTATGGTCAAAAGAAGGCGATTCTGATGATTGGACTGATAGCACCGCTGGTTCAGGAATATTGATTGAATCGAAAGATTTTATTACTGGGTTAGGTACAGTGGGTGGAAGTCTTGTAATTTACAAGAGTGACTCTATCGCCTTTGGTCATAGGACTGGAGTTTCGGCGACTCCCGTAAGCATCCCCCAGACAAGAGAAAAGCGGGGTATCGGATGTGTGGCACCGTATAGTATAATTGATTTTATGGGAACTAATGCTTTCATCGGAAGAAACGATTTTTATATTATAGAGGGTGATTACCCAGTTTCTATTGGGGAAAAAATACGGGACAAATTTTTTGACATTGTTAATTTAGATGACATAAAGACAGTTTACGGCTTTGAAAACAATATAACAAACGAACTTTGCTGGCTGTCATCCACTTCTGAGGGAGATTTATGTTTTGCTTGGGATTATAAATTGAGAGAATGGAGCGTTCATAGCTTCGCCGTGGATTTAATAACTGGAGGCAAGGGAGCGATATAAAATGGCTATTGAAGGACAACCACCTGCACCTACAGACCTATCTGCTTCGACTGCTGGCGACCAAAAAGTTACTAATGGAAACTTTACTGTGGTTACGGGTTGGACATACGGGCATTCCAACGGTGCGAACGGATGGGGTTATGATGGAACAAACGATGAAGCCGATTGCGATGGAAACCAAACTGCTGGAGTTGACCTAGAACAAGACATCTCAGCAGTTGCGAGTGAAAGATACTTATTACAATACAAGGTTAAGAATTGGACGGCAGGAACATTAACTCCTCAAATTGGTGGAGTTGATGGGGCAGAAATTGAAGCAGATGGAACATACGAAGATTATATCACTGCTACTGGAACAGGAAACCTTAAATTCCAGGCAGACACGGATTTTATTGGAAGCGTTGATAATGTAAGCGTTAAAAAGGTACTTACTGGAAACACTATACGGACGGCATGGACTAATGGTACTACATACGATTACATTTATGTTTTACATAAAACAATCGGTTCGTGGACTACCCTAGACACAATAGGCGGAGGGGAAACCTCATATGAACATGAGGATGCCACAACAAATGTTCTTCATTATTATCAAGTGAAGGGTACGGATTCTGGATATACAGAACCCCTTTCAGACCCTTCAAATAGCGATTCTGCTGCATGTTGGGCTGACACCATAACCGATGAAATGGCAGTAAGTGAATCTGTAACAGAATATACAACTGGTGCAACTCCCTCAGATACCGTAACCGACACGGTGTATATGACAGATTTCGTAGCAGATGCAACAGACATATTAACAAATTATGCTTATTATGTGGCTACGGCAGACGGCAAGGTTTATGAATACAGTGGCTATTACAAGAGTGATGGGGGAACGGCTATTACGGCACAGTGGGAAAGTAAGGAGACAGATTTTGCCGAGCAGGACATCCAAAACTCAGATAAATTTAAGACAGTAAAATTCATAAGGCTCCATTATATGGATAAAAGTGCTGGTGCCCTTATTGATGTGAGGCTCAGTACAGACGGTGGTGCAAACTGGACTACCAATACAAAGAACATCGGAACGGGCAGTAACAAGGGCAAGACTAAAGATTTCTATTTCGTGAAAACGGGGCAAATATTTAAATTCTCCGTCCGAAGCGTTTCAACCTCAGACGAGTTCCAGTGGGTCGGGTTGGAAGTTTTTTATAAATTAGGAGGTGACTATTTTGAATCCTAAAACAGAACTCAATGAAATCGACGGTAAATTTAGCATGCTTCAGCGGGAGAAGGCTCAATTAGAAAAACGCATATCAGACATTACGGTAGAGATATTCAGGCTTCAGGGTGAAGTTCGGGTATTAAAAAGACAAGAGGTTGAAGAAAAATCTAAAAAGAAAGTAAAAGAAATAATACCAAAGAAGAAATAAATGGCACTCGCACGATTGAAGGACTGGGCATACCCAGCAGAAATCAAAGACGTAAAAGATGTGGACACCTATCTGCAGCGGCATTATGAACAGCATGTCGAAGAGTCTGTAAGTAGAATAGAGGACTTCGAGAATCTTGAAATAAACACTCTAACCGTAAGTGATTGGACAATTACAAGTTCATTCAAACCTGGCTCTGATGCTGCGGTAGACTTGGGGGCAGTAGGGGCTACGGACTATAGATTTAGACATTTGTATCTATCGGGCAATTTGAGCGATGAAACAAATACCCTGACAGTTGCGAATGCCAAAGCAGCATACACCCATGTGAGTGCGACTGGCGCAGACCATGGTTATATAAATCAAGATGTACAAAGTACGGCAAGTCCTACATTTAATGATTTAAAAACTACGGATAATATTGGTGTGGGGATATCTGCCTGGGGCACATCTGCTGCTAAGGTTTTGGGCATAGGTGGTAGCACGGCACCAATAACCTCTCCTGCTGACATGGTTCAGCTATGGTCAGAAGATAGGCCGACTGGATATGCACAACTGCATTACAGGGCAGAGGGTGGCGTGGCAAGGCCATTGGTTGACTCTGCTAATGTTAAAGACTATGGGGCAGTTGCCGATGATTCCAATGATGACACAGCAGCGATACAGACGGCAGCAGATGCAGCACCTAGAAGTCTTATTTTTCCACCTGGAAATTACAAGATTACAAAAGGAATAAACATAAGTTGGTTTACAGACATTATTGGCATAGGGCTTCCATATATCCGTCCCGTTGGAACGCAGGTTACAGGGTTGACTGGTGATATTACAAACGGTTCACGAACTGTTTCTGACGTTCAGGCTAATACAGATGATTTGTCAAGGGGGATGATGGTCGCAGGGGCGGGTATTCCTGTCGATACTCATATTCGTTCTGTTGACAGTGCTTCACAAATTACGATTGATAGAGATGCGACTGCCACGACTGGTGATGTCAGCCTTACGTTTAATGATTTTATTTTCAAGGGTGCTAGAAATGCTGCGGATGATACTCAGCCATACAGGGGCAAGATAGATAATTTTATTTTTGATTTTACCTCGGATGCCACCTGTGGTGGTATTTATCTTAGACAACCTTATAACTATACATGGATTAGTAGGATTGTGGGAAATAGTTGTGGTTCTACATTTTTAAAATTAGGCTATTATGACCCAAATATAGGAGATACAATAAGCCAACATTGTTACTTAGAGGGATTACATTGTACCTCAACTTCTACAAGGACTGTTCCTCTCTTACATTTTATCGTTCATAACGCTACAACTCTTATACAGGGGAAGTTCAATGCCGGTAATGCTCCTGGGACTCTCCTTTCGCTAAGTGGTAGTCAAAATGAAATCATAAGTACCACCTTTGGGGATGTGACACAAACTGCATTGACTGGTGATACCTCAATAGGCTCTGCTGTCATTACTGATATTCAGGCAAATACTACTGCCTTAATACCAGAGATGATAGTTGCTGGCACGGGCATCCCTGCAAATAGTCGCATTGTTTCTGTTGATAGTGCTTCACAAGTCACGATTAACAACAACGCCACTGCCAATGGCGACGATGTTGCTTTAACATTTGATTCGGGGGGCATAGTTATCAACGGTGTGGTACATGACACCACAACAAAAAATAACGCTATCCGTACTTGCCTATTTGAGAATTTTGACGGTGCATATGCTGTTCAAGTTATAGGCAACGGTACATACCCAAGTAATAGTAACACGATAACAGAAAATGCACTAATAAATGGAACTGATAAAGTTTATCTTGAATACAGTAGTAATGATTTTATTCAAAATAATGACGGAGCAACTATGGGAACGGGAGCTGCAAGCCCCTATATTTTTTCTCATCCTACGGGAACAGATACATTTGCCCTTGGAAGAGTTGCACAATCCCCATTTAATGTTACGCTTACGGGAGACATCGCCTTTGGTTGGGATGACACTACCGAGCTTGCTTTTTATAGGGCAACGGGAGCAAAGACAGCAAAACTTTTACTGTATGACAGCGGTGGAAGTTTAGACGTTTTTGCTGCTGGTGCGATACGATTTAATCCAAATAATACTTCGTGTGCTGCTTTCGATGCTTCTGGTATTTTAAACTTAGATAATGACCTTTATCTTCGCAATAATAACACCATTAGATTTAGAAATGCTGCTAATAATGCTTGGTTAGCTGCTTTAAGTATTGCCACTGATGACAAAATGTACATAGGAGCTGGCGGAGTTGCCATTACAATTGATACATCACAGAACTGTACTCTTGCTGGAACGCTAGATTCATTAGCAGCTACGATTACTGGTGATGTTATTGCAACGGGGAGCGATACAAGAAAAATTGCACTGCATAAGGGCTCTGGAGTAGAATCAGCATATTTACAATTGGTTGATTCTGGCGGTGGAGTGGCAGTAAACGCTGATAGCTACATAGAAATGCAACCAAATAATACTGGTTCATGGAGATTTACGGCTGCTGGCGAAGCCATAAGTAGTACCCAACCAGCTTTTCTCGCTAATAATTCTGCCACTGATGTAGATGTAACGGGGGATAATACCGCATATATCTTAATTTTTAATGAAGAAATATTTGACCAAGGCGGTGATTTTGATGGAACGTCTACTTTTACTGCTCCTGTTACGGGGAAATACTTATTTGAGATGTGCTGTGTGCTTATACAATTAACAAATGACACTTACGAAGATGTGGAGCTTAGGCTTACTACTTCAAATAATACTTATTACTCGATAGGGTCGGGAGAAAGTTACGGACTAGGTGGGTATTTGACTATAAAATTTGGGGTCATCGCTGATATGGATGCTAATGATATCGCCACTTGTACAGCTAAAGTCTTCGGTGGAACCAAAACCGTTGATGTCTATGGTACGGCTGCACCTACTTTAAATACATATTTTTCAGGGGCATTACTTTGTTAAGGTGAAACACCGAAAGGAGAATTAAATGAAAATAAAAGTTAATAACGAACTGATTCACGAATCATCTAAGACTGATGATTTATGTGCTGACAACAATTTAGTGAGTAAGGAAGAATGGCTCAAGGACGCTTGGATTGGCAAGATTAATAACTGCAAGAAGCGGTTTATACGGGAATGGCAACAGAAGTTAATGGCAGACCCAGAGGTAGATACCATCCCTGCAAATGAGGAAGATTTCATTGAATTAGTTACTTCTCGACCTGATTATAAAAATCGGGTAGAGAGAGATGAAGAAGGAAAAATAGACGGGAAGCATGAAAGTGATAACCGATAAATATAAACGGAGAATGATATGCCAATACCATTAATACCATTAGCAGCAGGGATTGCAATGCAGGGAGACGGTGGTGTGTTAATGACTGGTTTAAAATCAGGCACAGATCAAACTGACGCTGGTGCGTCAGAAAACGAACTTTATGTAGATACCAATGATGATAATACGATTAAACTCGGGGCATCAACATGAGTAAATACATAGCTGACTTCATCTTGACAAAAGAGTACGAGTGCAGTTGTTGTTCGAGACTTCCGCCTGAGTTTTATTACAACGGCGGGGGCAGGGTAGACAGCCCTCCGTATCTTTATAGAGAACTCTTTGATAGTTTTAAAACAATTCGTGAAAAATGGGGTAGGGCGATAGACATATCGAGTGGGTATAGGTGTCTCAAAAAACAAAAAGAGCTTTTCGACCAAGATATGACATCGGCGATTATTTCCGTTCATAATTTTGGATTAGCACTAGACCTCGAAAATAGTGACGAGAAAGAAACGAAGAGTATGGTTAAGTTTATAAAAAGATTCTGTCCTGATTTGCGACTAGGTTGGAAAATTTATCTATACAAGGGGCAGAGCTTTATCCACATAGATACAGGGTATCGGATAAGTCCAAGTTATAGTAAGAAACTATATCGGGGGAACGAATGGTAGAATTCGACTTTAAGAAAATAGACTGGAAGTCTATGGAAAAGCCCTCACCGTTGTTTAGAGTCTTACAGCGTACCGAGGCGAAGGATAAATTAATAGCACATGAACTTATGAATGGGTTCCTGAACCTGGATGACAATTTCAGAAATTATGAGTCAATCTATAAGTCCATGAATTTCTACTTCCTTCACTCATTTAGTATCTTCTACGAGGTGGGGAAATTTCAGGCATTACTGGGTATAACTAACATCATCCCTCAGCACAAGGCAGATATCATGTTCAAAATATTCGACAAAACTTTCTGGGGTAAAGGCTTTGTGCGGGAACTGAGGAGTTTACTAAAACTTTATATGAAAGAACTACAGTTAAAGAGAATCTCGGCAGAAAGCCCTGACCCCAGGATTGTAAAAATAGCAAAGGTGGCTGGGTTCAAGGTCGAGGGTATACGAAACAAGGACTTTCGCTGGAACAACCGATTATATGATAACTTTTTCATGGGATACGAAATATAACTTCGTATAACAACAAAATAATATGAAATATAATTTCGCAATGGAGGTTTAAAAAATGTGTTGTCAAGGGGCAGAAATGCCGATGCAATCACAAATATCGCCCTGGGCGGAGCAACTGGGGCAAGGAACAGCGGGGCAGATTCAGTCACGTTTGGGGCAATCTGCGACACCTATGCCGCAAGACTTATTCGGGGCATACATGGGTGCTGCTCAGATGCCGAGTTTCGCACAGGGGCCGTTACAGTATCTGAGTCAGATGTATGGTGGAGGGCAACAGTTCCAACCTCAGCAATTTGACCCAATGAGTTTCTACCAGTCGATATACGGTCAACAACAAGCACCGCCGCCTACGCCACGGCAAACGTATTATGAACCTGCTGGATGAAACTAAGCGTAGATTCTACAACAGGTTTCCGCACAACCCGACTCAGACAATGTATAACAGGTTCTTCAGAACACCTAAAACGGAGATAAAGACGATGTTTACTGAATCTGCGGAAAAATATAACAGAACAAAAAATAACATAAACAGAGACAGGCTAAAGACAGCCTTCTCGAAATATTCTAAAGGGTGATTGACGTTCAGGTAGGATTGGGATATAATTATGGTTATGGAGGTAAAATAAGATGACATTTGGGAAAGGGAATATTCCTTGGAATAAAATTGATATTCCAGTTTCAAAAGATTGGCTATATCAAAAGTATTGGACAGAAGAATTAAGTTCTACCGAAATAGCTAGATTACTTAGTTCCCATCATAAGAAAATCTTGCGCTGGATGGAAGAATTTAATATTCCTCGAAGAACTAGGCGAAAGGCTTTGTTTGGGAAGAAAAATCCTTTTTATGGCAAACATCATTCAGAAGAAACTAAAAGAAAACTAAGCGAGGGTAGCTTGGGAGAAAATCACCCACGATGGAAGGGCGGGCGACATCTTAGTAGTCGGGGTTATGTTTTAATCTATCGTCCTCGACATCCCTCCGCCGTGGATAATAAATATATACTCGAACATCGCCTTGTAATGGAAAAGCATCTTGGAAGATATTTAAATCCATGGGAAATAATGCATCACATTAATGGCATTAAAGATGATAATAGAATTGAAAACTTAGAATTATGTCCAAGTGGGACACATGACAAAAGAATTCAAGAAGTTTATAAAGAGAATTTATTTTTAAGAGAACAATTGGCAAACTTCATGAATATAAAAGCATAAATATGGAGATATGAAAATGATTGATTTTAACCAATTTCCGTACCCAAAACAGTGGGGAGAAGCTTCAGATTTTTGGAGTAAAATGTTGGAGACGGGAATGCCGACAGACATTTCTGATTGGTGGAAATCTCAACAGACTAAGGCGGGATATGACATAACAAGGGCAGGTAAGCAGGCCGCTGAAGAATTCGGTTTGGGCGGGATGCGCTATAGCACGCCCCTAGGACAGCAGCTAGGACGCATTGGAGCAGAGACTACGGCAGGAATCATGCCAGAGTATTGGCGTATGGGCATGGGTGCTCAGGAAGCTGGGCGACAAAGACAGATGCAGTCTGCACAGAATCTATGGGGAGCAGGTGGTGAGATGGCTAGGTTCCCGATGGAAGTGGGTGAGAGGATGTTAGGTATGGGCGGAGAGTATCAACGCCAGCAAATGGCTGGAATGTACCCGATGATGCAGGAATGGCAAAGAATGACTCCCGAACAAAGTCCTTGGCTCCAGATGGGTCAACAATTTCCCTACGGCCAATTCGGGCAGCAACCACAGATGTACCAGCAGAGTCCCTTTGGTCAAATGCTTCAGACAGGTGCCGCAGTAGCACCGTGGTTAATGGGTGGTGCTGGTAAATTGCCACAATTAATGGAAGGTTCTGAACTTGGGTTTGGACTTCGATAGGAGATAACGATGGCATACGGAAGACAATACGGCCCACAAGGTAGTCCAGGTTATGACCCCTACTCGAAGTACCCGAATTTCGCGGGCATCGCGCAACAGTTTATGCGGAACATGATGATGAAAAAGCAAATGGATCAGCAGAGACAACAACAGATGTGGCAGAGGGGGATGGAAGAAAAAAAGGCAGAATCTCTTGGGGCATATAGAGAAGCACAAATAGGAGCTATGCAACAGCCGAAACAACCCACTATACCAGCAAGGGTACAAGAGGCGATCGCAGCTACGGGACAGGGTGGTATAGCATATGATGAAATAAACTGGAAACCCGTAGGGACAAAACTAGACGAATGGCGTGCTAGACCAGCGGAAAAACTAGAAGAAGATACGACAAGAATAGATACATATAAAAGGCACAGAAATTTATTAAAAAGTGCACTGACACGATTAGGGAAAGAAAGAACGACATTAAACCAAAGGTCGAGACCCAGCCAATCAGAACTTGAATCTGGGATGATGCCCGAAAGGAAAAAGGCATTTATGGTGGAAGCTAAAAATGTAGAGGAAGCACTTAATTTATTAAGTAAAATGGAATCTTATATGGAGAGTGGGGCACCTCTCGGCAAAAGACAGGAAAGTGCTTTGAAGAAGATTATAGGTGATATCGGAGGAGTACGAACTGGTAAATTACTTGAAGATATACGAGCTTCTTGGGCTGAAGAGGCGAAGTTGACCCCTCAAGCTCCACAGACTCCCATGAGGAAGCAATTTAAAAATAAAAAGACAGGTAAATTAGATTGGTTTGTATTAAAGGACGGTAAATGGATTAAAGAATGAGTGCATTACAAGTTCCCCCAGGATACGAGGAAATAGAAAAGAAAAAGGTTCTCGCTATGCCTCGGATACCACTTCCCCCTGGGTACGAAGAGCCTCCTGCATTTCCTCCTAGAAGAGAAACTAAACCTGCCGACTGGAGGAGGGAACTTATTGGTGGATTGGCTTACAAGGCTGCCAAGAGAGGTCGCGACATTGCTACTGGAGAATACATAGCACCCTTGAAGACTAAAAAATACTGGATAGAGGCTGGTAAGAACCTCAGTAAAGGGATATCTGGATTCCTCCAAGCTATAACTGGTATGCCAGGGAGACAGGAAGAGGAAGAGGCGAGGCTGGCTGCCATGCGGGGAGTAGTGGGAGAGAAGAGACCACCTCCTCTTAAAGTAGCTGGCATTATCGGGAAAGAAGTAGGGAAGATGGGGTTCGAGTTTGCGGCGTTCTTACCGAAAGTTGGGATCGCACTTGCCGTAGACCCAGTAAAAGAGGTGAAAGATAACCCTGCTGGTGTTGGACTTTTTGTTTTTTCAGTGCTGGGTGCAGCTGGGGCTAACATAAGAGCTAAGGTGAAAGCGGGTAAACCTGTACTTAGACAAGACATGGCTAAGGCTATAGATTCTGTGCCAAAGGATATTTTAAATAAAGCACAGAAAACTAAAATAAAGTCGGCACTCCCCGAGCAGATGGAATTATCATTTGGAAAAGCAGAAATAACTCCAGTACAAAAAATCATAACCGCCCTCAAGGAAGCAAAGCCACTTAGGGCAAAACAGGAAGTAATGTTTACGGCAGAGCGTGCCAAAAGGTTCCCAAAAGCAATGGAAGCCCTTGAAAAAGTCAGGGGAAGAAAGGGGTTTGAGGCTGCAAAAGCAAAGCTGAAGGGTGAAATGGAGAAGGTTGAATTCGAGTCTCTTAAATTGACACAAGCTGATGTTGAGTCATTATTTAATCAAATTATTGATAGTCCAGCAGTAGTGGGCATTCAAAAAATACCAGCAGGGCTAGGACTTGCTAAGTTACTCGGGGAAAAGGGAGGTGTGGTACCTACTGCGAGTGAATTAATACTACTCAATAAAGTCTTTCCCAAAGAACTCGTTCAAACCATATTAAGTAAGCGTGCCAGGTGGGATAAAATTAAGACTGGTATGTTAGAGGGGGCAAATGTTCCTCGTGCTCTCATGGCATCATATGATTTATCTTTTGGTCTTAGACAGGGAATATTTCTTGCAGGTCGTTACCCCAAAGAGTTTGCCAGGTCTTTTATTGCCCAATTCAAGCTATTTGGAAGCGAGAAGGCATTCAAGGCCCTGAAGACAGAGATAGCTAGTCGCCCAACTTATGAACTAATGGTGGGTGGTAGGCGTAAGTTAGCACTCACAGAGATGGATGCTGCCCTTAGCTTACGAGAAGAGGCATTTATGGGTGCAGCGTGGGCAGAGAAAGTACCTCTCGTCGGCAAAGGGGTTAGGGCATCGAATAGGGCATACACTGGCTTCGCAAATAAACTAAGAGCGGATGTATTCGACCATTTAATAAAATCAGCGGAGAAAACTGGACGAAATCCGTGGAAAGACCCCGCCCTCGTCGATAGTATTATTGATTTTGTTAATGCGGGAAGTGGGCGTGGCTCATTGAAGGTGCTCGAACAGGCTGCCGTTAATCTTAATACAGTTTTGTTCTCACCTCGGTTGATAGCTTCTCGACTAAACTTACTCAACCCTCGTTTCTACATGAAGTTAGACCCGTTTGTTAGGAAACAAGCATTACAATCTTTACTTGCGTTTACTAGTATGACCACAACTGTTTTAGGATTAGCAAAGTTAGGTGGTGCGGAGGTGAGCCTTGACCCCCGCAGTGCTGATTTCGCTAAGATTAAAATTGGTAATACTCGCCTGGATATCATGGGTGGTTTCCAGCAATACATCAGAACGGCGGCACAGTTTCTATCGGGTAGGACTGTTAGCACAACAACGGGGAAAGTCTCGGTACTTGGTGAAGGATATAAGCCCCAAACTCGGTTGGGTATTTTAACAAGGGGAGCAGAATATAAGTTAGCTCCTGTCGCATCCTTTGCTGTTAATTTATTGCGCGGGCAAACTACTTTTGGTGAACCACTTAATGTACCCGAGGAGGTTGCCAAACGGTTCGTGCCAATGGTCATACAGGATATAAATGATTTGGCTAAAGATGACCCAGAGTTATTACCAGTGTCTGTCTTGGGTGTATTTGGTGTTGGAATACAAACATACGGGGCAAGAAAGAAGAAGGGAGTTGTTTATTGAAAATAAGAATCAGAACTTCTATCGCCTTTATAATCTGGGCAGTGTTACTCACTGGTGCCTTCATGCTTACCGCGAAATACCCTGATGCTAAGTTCGATGTGTATGCTATGTGGCTGACAACGGGACTGATAGCATATTCTGGGAAGAGGTTATGGAAATTCAAACTTAATAATCATGAAAAAGACAGACCTTAAATATGTCACAGTAATCGGGTTACTTATTGTCGCAGTAGTCTTCCTTATGCTCGATTCATGTGGTGATACCGCAAGATATACTAAACTCAAAGGTGAGTATGAAATATACTACACAATATCGAAGAAAATCGTGCAGCAGTCTATTGAAGCCATAGATACACAGAATGATGAAATCGGTATCTTAGTAAAAAAGCTAACCTACTTGCATGGTATTATCGAGGTAAAGGATAAAGACCTTGCCGAGAAAGAAGATGAAATCGGGGAGTTAAAGAGAGACTTTGCTGACCTAGAGGAGTGTCAGGCTCAATACGATAAGCTGGTTGCCGCGTTTTCGCTATGCAAGTCTATCGGGGTAGACAAGGATGAGGTTATCTTTAATCTTAATGAGAAATATGAGGCTCAAGTGTTGGTATCCCTTGAGTGGGAAAAGATGTATGAATCCATGAAACCAGTAATTCAGGCATCAATCAAACAAGTTAAAGAACTTGAGAAAATAAATAGGCGACTAAAATTCACATCCAAACTAAAGACGGGAATCGTGGTGATAGGAATTGGGGTCGTATTTTACTCTTTACTAAGGAAATGACATGGACATAAATGGTTTGCACCAACTCATTAACTATTTACGTGAAGATTTCAAGGACTTCAAGAAGAATGACTTTGCTCACCTTGAGGAAAAGGTTGATAAGCTAGTCGTTAAAATTTGCTTAATAGTCGGTGGCATATCTGTCTTGGCTGTTGTTGCTAATATTTTGGCGAGGGTATATGGCTAAAAAAATATCACCCATAGAAGAACATAAGCGAGATGACTTAATTCTCGTGCGTAATAAATTACTCGAAATTATAGAGGGCAAGGAATCTAAGGCTAAGGACATAACAGATGCCTCAAAACTCTTAGCACGTATGCACAAGGCTCTGAGTCCTGAAAAAATCCAAGAAAGAACCCCTCAAGAAAAAAAGAAGGCTGAAGAACTCACTCCTGCCGAAAAAGCGAGGGTATATTCAATATTAAATGAGTCTTAATCCCCAACAACTTCGTCTTCTTTGTGACAAATCATTTTTTCATTTTGTTAAAACTTTTAGTGGGCCAAAATCTGGTAAAGATGCCACCAAGAGTATCCATAAACCACTATGCGATTTTTGGCAAGATGAAATCCTAAAAAGAAAAGCAATCTTTCTCCCCAGGGGTTGGTTTAAGTCTACAATTTTCACAAAATGGGGAGCTGTCTGGAAGTATCTTCAAGATAACGAATCCAGAATTCTTATCGCCTCTGAAAACGAAAAAAATGCCAAGAGGTTCTTGGACTTCATCCAGAACCAAATACGGAGAAATGATTTTCTAAGGAAAGTTTATCCCGAATTGAAGGTGATTGATAATTCCTGGGTAAAACAAAATAGATGGTCGTCCACTCAAGCTGATTTACCGAGAAAGGAAATTTACTCTGAGGCTACCTTCACGGCTATTGGCGTAGGCGGTGCAGCGCAATCGGGACATTACAGCGATATTTTTATAGACGATTTAGTGGGCGAAAAAGCAAAAGAAAGTCAAACAATCATGGAATCTATTTTTAATTGGCACGATAATTCAAAGGAGTTATTAGAAAGCCCAAATTTCCAAGACCCCAATGGAAGCTATATAACAATAATAGGGACACATTGGTCTCCAGCAGATTATGGGTGTCATGTACAAAAACATTATCCAGAATATAAATGGATGATTACTCCTTGCTTAAAAGACGAGGAGTTAAAAGATGAAGAGAACATCACGTGGCATCAAAATGAAAGCATAAATCAAGGAGAAAGCAACTGGCCCGAATCTCCAAAATATACCACGGAACACTATAAAAACATGCAAGCAAATCCCGAGGAGCAAGCATTGTTTTGGTCGCAGCACATGAATAATCCCAAGAAAGCCATCGGGCTCACGAAATTTGATCGTGATTGGCTCAGGTTTTACAGATTTGACCAGAGAGACAAGGGATTATATCTAATTTGCCAAGATGACAATGACAAAGATACTGAAGAAGTTTTTGCCCTATCGGAAATTAAATTATATGGGATAATCGACCCAGGAGCTTTCGCCGAAACGAAAGCCATGAGAAGAGGATCACGCAATGCCTTTCTTATAGGTGGGCAAGCTAGGGATTCGATTAAGAAATTCATAATATACACCGAAGCCAATAGAGTAAAAGAACCTGAAAAATTTATTGATATTATTTTCGAAGCTGACAAGAAGTGGAGGCCAAGGAAGTGGGAAATTGAAACAGTGGCGGCACAAAACTATATTTATAGAGATATAAAAGAAGCCAGGAGAAGGCGAGGGACACACATAAGTATTAGTCCCCTCGATAGAGATGTTAGCAAAGACGTAAAAAACGCTGAGATACAGGCTTTAATAAACCCGTTCTTCAATGGAGAAATTTATATCCACCGTGATATGAAAGACTTAATAATAGAATATGAGAACTATCCTGGTGGGTTGACCAATGATTTAATAGATTGCCTCGGCAAGTTGTTCAGGTATCACATGTCGAGGAGAGAGAAAAAAGATGCCCGCCCACGCCACGTAATGGATGACACACAGGCGGGGAGGTCTTTGGTTTCTGGGTACTGACTACTTGCTCGATTTTAACTCCCTTAGACAATCTCTTGTAAATTTATTCAGTTCCTCAATTTTACTGTCTCCGAAAAATACTAAATCTACATGTGCCGAAAAATCCCCCCGAATAATATACTTGATTGCTTTCTTAATTCTTTGCCATAGCGTACCGTAATAAAACTCCCCCCGAATCCACAACTCAGGTTTCCCAATTGCCTTCTCATTTGTCCATGGGTGTTTCGTAGAAAACCCGAACCAAAGAAAATGCCAAGGGTCGCTACAATCACAATACATCTTGTATTCAATATCTTTCATCTTTACCTCCTATAATCCAATCTTCTTAATATCATCACTTAATTCCTTATCCTCACTCACCTTTTCAAATGCCGCCGTTTCGGGCACTTCCTCTTTATTCAACTCTACATACCACTCTTTAAGTATATCAATCAGCGGTAAAATAAGGTCTGGCGGTAGGGGAATCCACTCGTTTGTTCTGTGAATCTTCCTCTCTACCACGCCGTGAGGGTGTTGCTGTATCCTTACTTCATCCTTATTTGCCCCGCTCTTTACCTTATATACCCTCGCTACTTTCAGATACTTCTCCACGAAGAAGACGAAGATACCCGCCCGCCGTGGGGTAAAC
>SDBU01004141.1_pt1 | contig 17998 bp, 14 predicted proteins | sample 2277071 | NCBI WGS metagenome assembly SDBU01 (sample SAMN10397929, study PRJNA504765) | marine sediment metagenome | isolation source: marine sediment core GS08_GC12, 126 cmbsf | place: Arctic Ocean: Gakkel Ridge, Loki's castle | collected 2008 | reverse complement strand
TTAAATTCCTGGGTGTATTGTCTTTTCTCCATATTATTTGAACCTCCAATTGTTTTATTATAGTCTTATCTTGGTGTCCGGTAAAGCGGGGGAGGTTCAGTCGCTCAGCCACCGACCAAAGAGCAGTTATGGTTCCAAATTCTCGGTCAACCACCACCGGAGGAGGCGGATTATGAAAGGTCTAGATGATAGCTACAATATCATCCGCTGTACCCAAAAACTTTTCATTGCTTGGTTCCTCGTTACGGCGGGACAGTTTAGAATAAAAATATTTCTTGTCATGCAAGGTTTTTTCATGATACGCGCTAAGCCACCTATATTCCTCCGGTACTCTATACTCTATTATGCTGATGATATTGTCGCATATTCAGGCGAGACTGGCAAATAGGTAAACTGCCAAAATCGATTGTTTTCGTTTCATGGTTCCATTCTATTTTATTTTACCCATTTTGTCTGTCTAGTTTCCTGGGTCCGTTATATTAAATATGGGCTATAGCCTCTATTTCTATTAATAATCCTTTTGAAAGCCTAGCTATTTCCACACAGCTACGGGCCGGAAAGTTTTCCTTAAAATACTGGGCATAAATTACATTAACTTTATTGAAGTCATCCATATCCTTTAAAAAAATGGTACACTTTAAAACCTTATCCATCTCACTACCGGCGGATTCCAGTACTTTTTTCAAATTTTCCAGAGCCAGTTTGGCCTGCTTTTCTATCGTCTCTCCAATGATTTGACCAGTTGAATTGATGGCAATTTGCCCTGAGGTAAAAACAATATTTCCGTAAACCGTCGCTTGAGAATAAGGGCCTAATGCCGGAATTACTTGAATGGAAACAATTTTTTTGGATAACATTTTCTTCCTCCTTCTTATTATTGATAAATTAAGTATCTATGTTGTGATTGTCCCACAAAAAGCTAGAAAATATTCACAGCAAATTATTCACATAAGATTCGATCAAATAGAAATAAAGAAAATTAAGTATTGATAAGGATTTCAAGATACAAATGCCGAATTAATCCTTTCAAATAAATAATTTGAGAGGAAGAGGTTCATGTTTTGCGCCAATCATTATAAAGCGCAATTGCTTGACCCACTCGACTAAATGCCAAAGTATTTGCGTAAACTGTTGGAAAAGGAATGGTCGAAGGATATTTACGACGAAATATTTCCACATATCAACGAACATTGTTTTGTCATACTCTATAGTCGAAACGAAGCATCGTGGCCTAATAGTCTCATCAATGTAATCAGTTGTAATTTAATATTAATCATTTTTATGATTTAACACCGATATTACCGAGTTATCCATCAAAGAAAATCCGCGCACTGTTAATTCCTCAATATTTTCTAATGCTCTTTTCAAAGACTGTCCGGTAATTCCGCCTACGATACTAATTGGACCACCGTTGACCGCGATATAAGCGCTTTCCAAAGCTACTCCGGCTGCTGTGGAAACTTTTAACGCACATGATGGTTTTGCACCATCGCAAATCATTCCAAAAATATTAGCGATCACTAATAAAGATGCAGCTTCAACTTGTTTCGGAGTACCTCCCATAAGATAAGCAGCACCCCCGGCCACACCGGTACCAGCAGCTAAAGCGCAGCCGCAATGAGGGGTTAAAATACCGGTTCTTCTTTTTACCATTCCTACTAAAAGAATACTCAAGGCAAGAGCTCGTAGAAGTTTTTGCTTTTCAAAATGTTGATATTGAGATAAAATACCCAAACTAATAAAGAGAGTTATACCATGATTACCGCTTCCAAAACATCCGATAATGGGAACGCTCATACCACCCATCCTAGCATCTGTAGCGGCTGCGGTTAAGGACTTTACGGTTGCGATTATCTGACTGAAATTTTGTTGCTGGGTCTCGGAAATATTATATAGCTGCCATAATTTTTGCCCCACGCCCAGACCCGGCCTTTTTTCGATTCCCATGTAAGCCGCTTTCAGATTAATTTGAATCCCTTCGTCGAGAAAAACTAAGTCTGCAAGCGAGATCGTCTCAACTAATTTGATTAACTCTTCGGTTCCCCCAATCTCGCTAATGGCATCAAGATCACCGTTCTTAGCCTCAACAGTCCAGTCACTATTCATGATGATTTCATCATTTCTTTTAATTAAAATCACATTATCATGTCTACCTCTTATTACCACAGTCCCGGTTCCCCGCTCAGTATACACCTCGGTTTTGACATACAGCTCTTTTATATTTGGGGCCAGTTTGCAATTAATAATACCTGATTCAACATACTTTTCTGCTTTAAGTACATCTTGTTCGGTAATTCCCTCCAAAAGCAATAGCCCTTTGGAACAACCTTTCGCAACTAGTCCGGCTGCGACTGCCATCGTCAGACCAGAACCGAATCCACCGGGAATTCCAACCGCGAAAGTATCCTTATATATATTGTCGTCCATCTCCACCAAGACTTTACTCGGCTTCCCTCCGATGGTGTGTAGTGCAGTAGCGGTAGCTAAAGCAATAGCAACTGGATCAGTGCATCCAAGACATCTAAATGTATTTTTTCTTATTAGAGTTAACGCTTTATTAGGTTTCATAATTACCATCCTCCGCTAAATTTAGAGATCTCAAAGGTTTAACACAACTTAGCTCGATATCTCTTTTAATCTCTGAGTAGACGTGGAGGCAACAGCTAAAAGAATTAATATACCTTTGGCGATGTTTTGATAATAAAATGGTACATTCAATAAGGTCAGACCGTTTGCCAAGACCCCGATAAGCAGAGCTCCGACAACAGTCCCAATTATATGTGGCTCTCCTTCTTTCATTACTGTTGTTCCTATAAATGCGGCAGCAATTGCATCCAACAAAAAGGTGTCTCCTGCACTCGGATGTCCCGAAGCAAGCCGGGAAGTAATTATCACACCACTTATTGAGGCAGTTAGCCCCGAAAGAACAAATCCATACCTTAATAGTTTCTTTGTTTCAATACCTGACAGCCGTGCGGCTTCAGCGCTACCACCAACGGCATACATATGCCTGCCCTGCTTAGTAAATGTCAGATGCAAATACGCAATAATGGCAACTACAATCAGAATTACAACCGGTGTCGGAATGGGCCCTATATAGCCTTGGCCGATAAATAAAAAGGAATCGCTCATTCCTTTATATACAGGAATCCCTCGGGTAATGGTAAGTATAATCCCCGTAGCAATGGACATTGTTGCCAACGTAGTGATAAATGCCGGTATATTTACTTGTGTTACCAATATGCCATTTAAATAACCGAATATCAAGCCAGTAATCCCGGCCCCGATAATAGCCGGAATTATTCCCCATCCGGCTGCTTGAATCAAAGCGCAAACAATTCCCGAAAGCCCGCAAACAGAACCTACTGAAAGATCAATCCCCCCCATCAGTATGACATATGTCATTCCAATGGCGATGATTGAAATCATTGAAATTTGTCTCATAACATTCATCAGATTGGATAATTGCAAAAAATTACTGGATAAAAAGCTAAACCCGATGCACATGATAATTAAGCCAAAAATTGTGCCATATTTTTTAAGTATTTCTAATATATAAAAACGGTTTAGAACAATATTTTTAGAATTAGCTGTTTGATCTGTCATCTGTTTTCCCCTCCTGTCGCATAGAAAAGAATTTTTTCGGAAGAAGTTTTACTTGTTTCAAGTATGATCATTTGGCGTCCCTCATACATGATCAGAACTCTATCAGAAATTCCCATAATCTCCGGTAACTCGGAAGAAACAAAAATTACTGCAGCACCATTTTTGACTATCTCGCTCACTAAACGAAAAATTTCCGCTTTTGAAGCGACATCAATCCCCCGGGTGGGTTCATCCAACAGGAGAATTACAGGTTTTTCAATCAGCCATTTGCTTAATACAACTTTTTGTTGGTTTCCCCCGCTAAGACTCTTTACTTTCTGTTCTTGACTATAAGTTTTAATATTAAGCTTTTCGATCATCGAATTTACAGAGCGGGATTCGTGATTGAGATTAACAAATCCAAAACGACAAAATTTACTTAAATGCACTAATGTCGAATTCTCCCGAACTTTCATTCCCATTATCAAGCCTTGACCTTGTCTGTCCTCCGGAACAAGTGCCAAACCCATACGGATAGCGTCTTTGGGAGAATTAATCTGAACTTCATTATGGTTAATAATAAATTGTCCAGTATTTTTTTTATCAAGCCCAAATAATAATCTTAAAAGTTCCGTTCGCCCGGAACCCACTAACCCGAATATACCTAATATCTCGCCACTACGAACTTCAAAATTTACATCTCGCACTAAATGTCCTCGAGACATATTCTTAACAGCTATCTCAATGTTTCCTAATGCTACTTTTACTTTTGGATATTTTTCTTTTATTTCACGACCAACCATCATCTGAATCAGTGAACCGATATTCGCCTCATTCGTGTTGAGAGTTTTAATCTTTTGTCCATCCCGCAGGATTGTTATTTCGTCGGAAATTTCTAAAACCTCTTCCAATCGATGGGATATATAAATAATAGCTACACCGGATTCTTTTAATTTTTTTATTATATTAAAAAGGACGCTGATTTCCTTAGAACACAGTCTAGCAGTCGGCTCATCCATGATGAGTAAAAGTACGTTTTGAAGCAAAGCCTTAGCAATCGCTACTACTTGTCGTTGACTGGTGCTTAGATTTTTTACCGGCTTTTTTAAATCAAAATCTAGACCCAATGAGTCAATGATTGATCTGGCATTTTGACTCATTTTACCAAAATCTAATACCTCAAAAATACCGTGAAAGTATTCAAAACCGAGAAATAAATTCTCAATCGTATTAAAGAAAGGTATTAAATGTAATTCTTGATGTATCAAGACAACTCCCTGTTGTTGCGCATCATGTGGGTTATTGAAAACAACTGGTTTGTCCTTTAAAATTATTTCGCCGCCATCTGCTTGATGGACCCCTGCCAAAATTTTCATTAAAGTTGACTTTCCGGCCCCATTCTCACCAACAATTGCATGAATCTGGCCAGTTTTAATCTCTAAATCAATATTATTTACAGCCATAACCCCAGCAAAATGTTTACCTAATCCTTTTGCTTGTAATAAAATATCTTTATCCACGGCTACACCTCAATTAGAGAGAGGATAGAATGATTTCTATCCTCTCTCTTCGTATTAATATTCCTACTTTAAATATTCGTCCGCATTTTCCTTGGTTATTTCTGCGACAGGAGTAACTACTCTATCAGAAACCTTTTCACCTTTAGCTATCTTCATGGCTATTTCACCGGCATTTTCACCAATTATTAATGGCAATTGGCTTATAGTATAAACTAATGGTGTGCCTTTTTTAATCATTTCAATTGCCTGAAGGTCACCATCCGTACCAGTCACAAATATCTCTCTATCCCTTTTCGCTTGCATAATGGCTTGGGAAGCACCGATAGCTTGAAGATCAAATGTGCACCAAACAGCGTCGATTTCGGAGTGGGCTTGCAAAATGTTCTCCATTGCAGTCATGTTGTCAGGAATAAAGATAGAGACGTGCTCAGCAACTACCTGAATATCAGGATATTTTTTAATTACAGAGTTAAAACCGTTCTCCCTTTCTAAACAACCGGAATGAGTAGGCAAATGGAACATGACAACTTTCCCTTTTCCATTAAGCCTTTTTACTAGATAATTTGCACTAGTCTCTCCAATATTAAAGTTATCTACGCCTACATAAGATGCCCGTTCTCCGCCATAAGTGTCTGCATCAAATGTAACAACTGGAATATTCGCCTTATTGGCAGCTAACACTGCAGGAACTAATGCGTTAGCATCACGGGGTTGCATTATAATAACATCTACCTTCATCTGAATAAAATTTTCAATGGCGGTCATTTGTCGTTCATTGTTATCATCTGCGCTTTGCGTGATGGACATTCCACCAAGTTGTTCAATTTTTTGGCGGGCACCTTTCTCAATATTGACACAAAACTCGTTAACATATGAAATAACACTAATCCCGATTTTAACCACTTTTTCTTGTGCAGTCACTATTCCGCTGAAAAGTCCTAATAACAAAAATACCACTACTGTTAAAGCGAAAATACTTTTTTTACAATTCTTCATTTTAATAATCCTCCCTTAATTCTAGTACCCAAAATCTGCGTCTAAAATATTTACGCAGATTTTTTGCTAAATTCATCTAAAATCCTCATAAATTTCATGATAAATCTGCGAATTTACATTCAAATTCTACTATTTTCTCCACCTCCTTTCAAGAAAACTTTTATTTTTATTTTTTCTCGGTTAAAAAAGACAAAACTATTAAACTATCCACAGATAGTCTGTTTTAAAAGCCCTCCTTTATTCACAGGTCTTATTCGTTTAACAGCTTTTTACTGAAATACTTCTTTGTAAGGATATCCTTCCAGAAGCTTCAATATAGTCTGCCTTGCAGCCCTTATAATCTTACCCGCCACCAACACATATTTTAATCTGAAGGTCAGTATTCACTGCCTATACTCACTTGCTGAAACTTTATCCATTTTGAATAGCAGGAATATGTTGTACACCAGCATCGTGATCTGGAAAAACGCTTCATTTACCCAGAAGGATTTCATTTTCAAAGAGCCAATGTTCGTATCATATTTGGTTTCTTTTATGTAATTTTCGCAGTTTCCACGTTTTTCATAGAATTTCACTGTATCTGCGAATTCCCACGTAGTATTAGTAACTGCATGGGTATAAGCACTACTTTCTAAAAAACTTAGTTGTTTTCTTGTCTTCTTCCGGTTTTAATACCCTGAAAATTGCAAATTTCCCTGCCTTGCTCCCATTGGTCAGGCATCATGAAGACTTGCTTCTGATAGCCATAATCTCCCCAAATTTTAACTGGTCTGCCATAAGCTTTATCAAGCATGTTTATAGAGTATTCCTTGACTTTTACAACATACTGGTATCCTGCTTCTTCAATAACTTCTGCGATCTCATCGTTTTCATAACCACTGTCCATTCTAAAAAACGATGTTGTCCACTTCATCTCTCAGGTGTGCAATGATTTATTTTATCATTTTGGCAGCACCATTAGAGGTGTATATATTTCCAGAACGCATAAAGTCTGTAATATAAGCCTTTAATTCATCACAAAATGCCATCAGAATGTTGTAACAGTTATTCCCCTTGTGACCAGCAGGAGTATCCTCAAACGGCTTCTTCCTGATTCCCTTCAATATTAACTGCTCTGCTATCTAGGTCAATCACTATTTTTCTGAACTTTTTCTGCTTGAGCAACTTTTTAAAGATTCTAAAGTTTATGTCTCTTGCCATCTGCGTTGTTTTAAAATTGAAATTGTAGAGAAATCTTGAGATGTTCTCTGGCCCTCTGACATTGATACCAAAATCTTTAATTAACGGATCTGCTTTTAACAAAAGAAACCTTTCTATCTTATCTGCACCTACCAAACCGCCGCAAATCAAAGTTTTCAAGTAGTTCAACTTTATTGCTTCTGAACTTTTATTATTAAAGACCAACATCTCGTCAATTGCTTAAAATATTCTTTGTTCCTCTGTATAATTAAGGAGTAGCAAAACTCCCGTATTTGAGGTAAGATTTTTTGCTATGAGTTTAATTCTATCAATCATGCCATTAAGTGCTCCTTTTCTTTGGGTCTTTAGTAGACTAAACACCAATAAAAATTCACTTTACGGGCACTTTTTGTATATATTTGCTTCACCTTTTGGGTGAAAAGTTAAATTCCTCGTGTTACTTGTATATCAATGGGTTAAGCCTGTTTTCTAAAGGCTTATGCAGATTTTCGGTTTTATATAATCGAAAAACATACAAATCCTGCATATTTACATCTTATATCACCTTCTTTTAAGACCTCGCCACAATGGATAATTATTTCTTCACAGTTTCTATAATAATGTTCCCGTTAGATTCACTATAAACTTTTTGTCCCGGCAATATAACTATTGTGGAATCAAATTGTTCAATAATCGCCGGACCGATGAATGGTTTATTTACTGGGATTAAGTTTCGGTCAAAAACTGGAGTTTTTACATAACCGCCGTCTTTTTCAAATAAAACCGGTCGTGTAGATTTTTCAAACCATTCAACCACATTACAAACGATAGTATCTTTGATGTCCGGTTTAGGTAAAACCTCAATTGCAGTTAGTCTAAGATTAACTATTTGAATCGGAGTGCCAGGCTCCCGAACAAATCCATATTCTTTAAAATGACGTTTCCTAAAAACATCGGAAATAGAACCAATTATGTTCCCTTCATCGCTAGGAATCTCTATAGTAAGCTCATGAGTCTGTCTGAGATATCTTAAACCAACACTTTTTACAATTTTTGTATTTTGATCTTTGATGCCTTCCCGTAATAACCTTTCTTTGCCTTTCGCTTCAAGGTCCACAAATTGTTGTTCCAATATTTCCGGGGTCATTTGATCTAATCTCCTAAAAAATGTTTTACAAAAATCATGTCGAATATCACTCATTAAAAGCCCTAAAGCGGAAGTTACTCCCGGATGGGGCGGTATAATAACTTTTGGCATCCCCAATTCCTGCGCGATCTGTGCTGAATGAAGCGGGCCGGCGCCTCCATAACCAAAAAGCGCAAACTCTCTGGGATCGCTACCTCGTTGAATTGTAACTTGTCTAATAGCATTAATCATGTTTTGATTGACAATTTCCAAAATCCCCCAAGAAGCCACCTCCAAAGAAAGGTTAAGCGGTTTAGCAATATATTCATCAATGCTTACTTTGGCTTTTTCAAAATATATCTCCATTGTTCCACTCAATAAATAGTGTTGGTTAAGTCTACCCAGAACCGTATTTGCATCGGTGACTGTTGGCTTTATTCCACCGCGACCATAACAAGCTGGTCCGGGAAATGCACCGGCGCTTTGCGGACCAACATGCAAACCGCCTCCACCATCAATCCAAGCAATAGAACCCCCCCCAGCTCCTATAGAAATAACTTCAATGGCCGGAAGTCTTATGGGTATTCCGAATTCAATCTGTTTTTCCGCAGTGAACGTCACGACCCCATCGCAAACCAGAGATACATCGGCACTCGTACCGCCTATATCAATTCCGACCACGTTATACTCATTACTTAACTTGGATATTTCTTTTTCGGCCATAACTCCAGCGGCCGGACCGGATGCCAGAGTATGCGCGGGAATCTCCTTTGCTACTTGGGCGGTGGAAAGACCGCCGTTTGATAACATTACAAAAATGTCGTTTTTATAGCCATCTTTAACTAATTGTTTTTCCAGTTTACTTATATAATTACTTAAAATCGGAGTGAGATAAGAATTAACAACTGTTGTGCTTGTACGCTCAAACTCTCTCCATTCGGGAAGAATATCAGATGAAATACAAACCCCAAGATGAGGAAACTCTTTTTTGATAATATCCTTAACAAAACGTTCATTAAGCGGATTTACATATGAATGTAAAAAAATAACCGCCAGCGATTCGATACCCTCGTTAATTAGGTTTCGAACAACTGTTTTAACCTCTTCGGGATTGACCGGTTTTAATATTATTCCTTCCGAATTGATCCGTTCGTCAATCTCGCAACGAAACTTCCTTGGAACCAACTCATCCGGAGGAGTCCATTGAAGATTATAAACATCTGTGCGGTTCGTTCGTCGGAGTTGTAAAATATCCCGAAATCCTTTTGTAGTTAATATACTCGTTTTAGCACCCGTTTTTTGAATTATAGCATTAGTGGTAACTGTCGTTCCGTGGGCAAATATTTCTATTTCTGATACGGTTATACCCATTTCCTTTATTCCGGTAATCATTGCTTCCATGGGGTTTGAAGGAGTGGAAAGTATTTTATAAACCCGATATGATTTTTGATCATGATCGTAAGCGATAAAATCGGTAAATGTTCCTCCAACATCAATTCCTAGTGTAATCATCTCTATTCACCTCTTAGAATGTATTTTTCTTTCCATTTGTGTGGCTTCCGAATTGACTTTAAAAGGCGTGCCCTCAATAACAACTCCGTAATCCCGTCTGGCCCCCGCCACAGAGACGTATCCCTGAATTACATCCTCTAATACCATACTTGTGTTGCGTTCAAACGGTGAGCCATAACCACCTCCACCACTGGAGTAAAACCTGACTTCATCATTGAGATTTAAAGGGTATTTTGATGTCTGTACATTAAGTATTTCATTTTTTCCAGTGGATTTACCAATTTCGAGACGTTGCGTCGCCCCATTTTCGCCACCGAATAACCCAAATGGAGAAAATTTCCCTCTATCACCTAAAACCATCAATTTTGCTTTCTCAGCAGTAATTTTAAACTTTTTAACCGACCCTACCCCACCGCGAAATCTTCCCGCTCCTCCGGAATCTGTTTCGAAACTCCATTCTGTAAAGAGTAACGGGAACCGTTTTTCAAGAACTTCCACCGGCGGAAATTTCGTACTGCCTCCGAAAAGAGAACATACGCCGCTGACGCCGTCTTTTAACATTCTTGCTCCAAGGCCGCCTTCAGAATAAATATACATTACGTATGATTCCGCGTATCTTTGATCATATCCCCCTAGCGATATATTAACCATATTATATGGGCACGCTATTACTTTTTCAGGAAGCACCTGGGAAAAGGCACCAAGAACTGCCCCCACAACTTTTTCAAGTACGGTTGAAAATGCACCGCTGATAGCTGCGGGGGGTTGTGCGTTGACAACGGTATAAGGAGGAGCAATCAGTTCAATAGCTTTAAAACAGCCATGATTTATTGGAATATCTGGAAACATGCAATGTGTAACAACGAATACTCCTGAAGTAGTTATTCCTAAAGTGGCGTTTGAGGAGTTTCTGGTTTGCGGAGTTGATCCACTAAAATCAAAGATAAGCTTATCACCATTTATTTTCATCTCTAAATTAACTATCAACGGATTATTATCATCGTTGGAAATTCTATCACTATAATCAGTAAATTTATAAACACCATCCGGAAGATTAGCAATACATGTTTTTAATCTAGTTTCAGAATATTCGATTATTTGTTTCATAAAAGATTTAATTGTTGCTAACCCGTATTTCCGGACCAAACTAAGCATTCTATTTCCTCCCGTTTTCAAAGAGGCAATTTGTGCTTCTAGATCGCCACGGGTTTCCTCCGGTGTTCTGCAATTAGCAAGAATGATATCTAGCACCGCAGTATTAAACTTGCCGGCTTCAACTATCTTAATTGGGGGATAAAGGACCCCCTCTTCAAAATATTCAAACGCGTTAGGTACAATACTCCCAGGTTCTGATCCCCCCACATCTGTCCAATGACCGATTGTGGAAGTAAACCCAATAAGCCCCTCTTCGTAAAAAATGGGTAGAGTGAATATAACATCATTTATATGACTTCCCCCTGCGAAAGCACTATTTGTCATAATAACATCTCCAGGCGAAAAACTATCATAACCAAACTTTTCAATAATATTTTTACATGGAAACTCAATGATACCGATGAAAATTGGCAGATCGGTATCGCCCTGCATAACCAAATTACCTTCGGCATCAAACACAGCTCCACAATGATCCTCTCCTTCGGTGATATTAGGAGAATAAGCGGAGCGTGACAAAACAAGATTCATTTCATTAACTACAGACTTAAGCGCATTTTTAATAACCTCAAATGTAATCGGATCAATAACCGTGCTTTTAGTTTTTTTATCCATCTGCCTATCCTCCATTATCATTTACCAACCGAGTAAAACAATCTAATAAATTAATGAATCTGTGGAATACACAATTGTATTATTTTAAGCTGCTTACTGGTATTGGTTCTCAATTTTAGTAATCTTTTCGAAATTATCCTTTAAGTTATCATAAATGTCTCGATATAAATAATATAGCTGAGTATACCTATTATAATTAACATTGTCTGGCTCTTCCACCGCCGTCACACCAGCTAATTTATTCACTTCTTCCCAGCTATTGAAATAGCCGACCGCCTTCCCGGCAATAAACGCGGCTCCAGCGCTTGAGCCTTGATGGCTTCCTATATAGCTTACCTTTTTACCAATCACATCGGTAATAATCTTTCTCCAAATTTGGCTTTTAGCGCCTCCACCGCATATGAGAACTCGCTTAACCACAAAGTTTAAATCATTAAAAATATCAAAATGATGCCTGAACCCGAAGGCTACACCTTCCATAATCGCCCTAAAAATATCTGCTTTAGTGTGGCTTAAAGTTAATCCAAAAAACACACCTCTAGCAAACGGATCAAATATAGGAGTTTTCTCACCTAAAAAATACGGTAACACCAGCAACCCATTTGCGCCCGGGGTAACCTTTACCGCTAATTTATCTAGTGTTTGATATGCGCTTCCCAGCTTTTCTTTGGGGCCTACACAAAAATTTGTTACGAACCATTTAAGTACTGAACCGCTAGAGGCCATACACCCATTTATTAAAAACTTGCCGGGTATGTCATGGTAATCAATATATAAACGTTGATCAGTTGCCCATTTATCTGTACAGTACAAAATATCTCCGGCCCCTCCTAATTTAACCAGTACATCTCCATTATCACATAGACCTGCCGCTAAAGCTGATGCGACATGATCGGCACTACCACCCGCTACCGGAGTACCTTCCAATAATCCAGTTTGCATTGCAGCAATCTTAGTAACTTTCCCGATCACATCACTTGGGCTAATAATAGGGGGTAGCATCATTGGGCTAATTTCGGCTTTTTTAATCATTTCTTGGTACCACTTATTATTAAACACATCAAAAAAGCCACTTTCAAGAGCCCAGTTTTTTTCTACAGTTAGACGTCCTGTAAGCTTAAAATTTATAAAATCATAAGAACCAAGTATATGACAAATGTTTTTAAAAATTTCCGGTTCGTGTCGAGTAAGCCAGATAAGTTTGGGAGCAAGTGATTGTTGGTTAATTATACTCCCAGTTCGTAATAAAATCTCTTCACTATTAACACTATGCAGAAATTCTTTTATTTCCAGATAAGCCCTGGCATCATTCTGTTGAATTGATCGGCGAAGAATATTCAGCTTCTTGTCTAAAAGTATAAGTACCGGAACCATCCCGGATGTTCCGATTGCAACAACATTACTGGGTTTGATCTTTGCTTTAGAAAGACATTCATTAACAGCCTTACAAACATCAATCCACCATCTTTCCGGGTCTCCTTCAGCCCATCCGGGTCTGTTCGCAAATAAATTACTGGCGCGCCAAGCCGAACTGATTAACGAAAGTTTATAATCACAAAGAACAATCTTAATACCGGTGGTTCCAATATCGATTCCCATAAAACACTCTTTCACTTTACACCTACCTACCTTGTTTTTCATTGACTAAAACTTAGTTTTTAATATAAGCAGGTAATTTCATAGTTTGTTGAGATTTTTGAGGGTTATCCTCATCTGACAATATTCCCCCTTTTCAGGCATATTACCGCCAAATTCAACTTCTATTGGAGATTTATCCACCATTCCGATATCCACACAATCCGCGATCCGGCAAAGTTGACTGATCTCTTGCACCTTACATCCTGCTTCTTTCCATGCTTGATACAACGGGCAAAACTCTTCTTTTAAAATTGCTTCATTTTCGCTATCTTTAATAACTTTACCTTTCATAATCAAAGTAGATAAAGGGGAAGAAATGATATTTAAAAACGCTCTCGGCGTTTGGAATAATTTATCTTTTGCCTTAAATTTACCATAATTAAAAACTGCGTCGGAAAGAATCTTCTCAACATCTTGAATGCCTAATTTTTCCATCTCCCTTTTGATAAACAAAAGGTACAAAGCGCGGTCTCTCATTGCATTTCTTACTGCATCACGAAGATTTGAGTCATATTGGGAAACATTATTCATCATTTTAACATTCACTCCTTTCGCTGTGCTCAAGGCACAATTTGTTTTCACGCTAATTCTTCCTTATAAAATAAAAAATATTCCATAGTCATTTCATGCCCTAATTTAATGTACCAGTCATCCATCCACCAGTTCTTTTATTTTGGCTTCTTAGCAAAATTCTGCCGGATACGTTAAGTGCACTCATTGTAATATTGTTACTAGTAGATAAAGATTAGGCCATAACTCTATTGTTAATTATTCCTTGACGCACTTTTACTATTTAATATTATCACGGAAAACTAATACTTTTTCCATAAACATTTTAACTCGTTTCGGATCAATTGGGTTTTGAAATTCTTCATTGACTTTAAAGGTTGTTCCCACAACCGCGCCATCGGCAATACTTAACTGTTGTTCCAGATTTTCAATTCGTACACCGGTATTTGCAAATATTGGCATATTTGGAATAGCCTTTTTAACATCTTCCAATATTTTACTTGAAGTTGGTCTTCCCGCGGTTAATCCCGAAATGCATAAGGCATCCGGTTTTGAATTAAAAACAGTAGACTTGGCAATTTCTAATACGTTTCGATTGTTGAGGTACACAGCGGATTCCGGAATAATGTTAAATAGCAGCTTTACAGATTCCGCTCCTATTGAATACTGATGACGGATAGTCTCCCCACAATTTGTATTCCATAAACCAAAATCGCTAGCATAAACACCAGTAAATATCTCACGCACAAACCTGGCTCCAGTTGCGGCCGCAAGATCCAGTGAGGCAATGGGATCCCATAATACATTAACTCCAAACGGCACAGTTATTTCTGGCATTAATTCACCAATAATTCTTGCCATTGCAGCAGTTGTTTCGGCAGGGACTTTGGTGAGATACGGAAGACTAAATTCATTGGAAAACATAACCGCATCTACTCCCCCCGCTTGTAAAGCCGAAAGATCTTTCCTGGCCTCTTCAATAACTTTTTTCATACCTACATGTTTATTGTAAAGAGGATCTCCCGGTAATGCCCAAAAATGGCACATTGCAATTATGGGTTTAGATGTCCCGAAAACTTCTGATAGCCAACTCACAATTATCAACTCCTTTAATCTTTAAAATAAAAATCTACTATTATATTGTAATAATAGGGATGTTAATTCGCTGAAAACCTTGTAATACTGAATTATCCACGCCCGAGTCAGTAATAACTAGATGAAGCTGCTCCAAGGAACAGACTCTTGCTAATGCAGCCTTCCCAAATTTAGAATGATCAACAACTAATATTACTTCTTGGGCCGCCTTAATAATTAACCGTTTAATGGAAGCTTCAAAAAGAGTCGCGTTAGAAATGCCTTGTACAAAATCAACTGCATCAGCAGCCAAAAAAGTTTTGTTCACTTTTAACTGGGACAATAATTCTTCTGTAATTGAACCCATTAAAATATTGAAACCCGAACGCCTAACGCCCCCCGTAACAACCAAAGTAGTTGAAGGATGAAATTCAATATTACTAGCAATAAATAAATCATTAGTAATAATAGTCAAATTCTTTAAATCAGCAAGATTTTTGGCAACATGGTAAGTGGTAGAACCAGAATCTAGAATTAATGTTTCATTGTCTTTAACCATAGAAGCCGCTTTATAGCCAATTCGTTGTTTTTCCTCTGTAAAAATACATAATTTTTCAGAGTAAAGTCTTTCAAATGCTGTGCTGGATGGAGGAATGACCGCTCCTCCATAAGTTCGTTCCACCAAACCTTCTAATGAAAGTATTTCTAAATCTCGCCGTACCGTTGCCTCAGATACCTTAAAGTCAAATGCCAATTCTTCAATCTTTACACTTTTATTGAGCTTGATATATTTGAGAATTTTATCCCTTCTTTCTATGGGAAAAATGGAAAGTTTTTTATCTTTCATCGTCGATATTATACCTTCTAAAATGATTGAACATTTGAGCTAAATTGCAAATTATAAATAATACTCTACATTATTTTTGTAAAATTGTGCAATATTTTGGAAATAATATTTACATTTAAGAGCTTCATAAACATCGCTCTCTTACCTTGTTTGGTAACAAGTTAATGCATTATCCTTGCCTCATAATATCTTGACTCGATTCCGCCTTTAAGTGATAAGTATAAGACGTGATCTTCTCCAATAAAACGCTCTAAAATATAAAATGTCAATAAGTAATTGTTAATCTTTGCATCGAAATGTTATTCTATGTATTTTATATTACAATACTTTGCAGTATAATGCAATACTTTTTATAAGTTTATGCTCGGTTCTTAAAATATTTTATTCAAACGTATGTTTGAATTTAACCTGAAATCAGGGAGTAAACAATCGACCCAAAGCAAACCCTTTGATTTAAATCAATAGATTGGAAATAACTCCCGTATATTCAACAACCAGCCAGACCAAATAAGTCAAATTCCAGTTTCAACTGGACTTCTCGGTGGATTGGGCAGTTTTTGGGCACAAAAACCACCCTAGTTATTCCTTTCCTTCCGGATAAAAGATAACTTCTTTATCACTGTTTACATTACCGTTTTTATCTTTAATCTTCCCGGATTTAATCTACTCTTTTATTGTTTCTCTTCTTTTTTCTTCTAAAACAATCTTGGGTTAATTTTGAATAAGCTTTTCTTTCCAAAAATCAGGTAGCCTGTTTTCTGTTTCTATTTTTATCTCTTCTATTGTTGAGCTATGATCCTATAACCACAATAATTCCAAGGGTTAACTTCATAACTTGCCAAGGTGTAGGGGTCTCCCAAGAAATCTATATAAGCATTTACACAGGCTTCAATGCTGTTTAGAGCCGGAGAAACTGAGGAAAACAAAGACGACACATAAATAACGCCATATTTATCCAACGTAGAACCCCAATACCAATCAGCATCCGTATCTTTATATTCAAAAACAGTTAAGAGATGCCCGGCAGATTCATTAAGAAAAAATATGGGTACAGAATATACGATGTAATCATGATAGTGTAGAACATAACAACTAAAAATACTAAAATCGACACAATCTCCTTCTTCCCCAATATAAAATTCATAGGGGGTATACGCGCCGTCATGTTCTTTATAATGGCAAGTACTTAAAAAATTGAGTAGTTTTAAAGGAGTATTTAATTCATCCAATAAAGATATAAACTGAGAATCATATTCATCCATCCCGCCATTATCCGGAATTACCGGTGGTGTTGTTACCAAGCAGCAACCCACAAAAAATAAACAAAAAAATAGTACCATTCCTAAAACAAATAATTTCTTCATAGTTACCTTTATTGTATTAGAATTTATTGAAAATAGGATGTCCCTATTTTATTCTAATTTTAAAAAAACAGGTATTGTTCCGTTTTTATGTAGTTCCCAATATTTTTTATTTTCCGGGATTAACTTGCCATTTTTAGTAGTAAACTTGAATATTTCAGATTCAATTTCTTTGAGAAGCAATACTTTTTCGTAAGATATTTTTTCTAATTTTATTCGTTGGACTTCTATGTTTTGGTTTAGATGATGATAGTCATGTCGGTTTTCCCATATTTCAAGGAATTTATTTTTTAGTTTTTCTGAAATAAATTTTCTCTTCAGAAGTTTATTTATATTGTTTTCAAAATCCTTTTCTGGTTTCCAAGAATATTTTTGACAAAGGAATCGGACGATAGCCTCAGCAACAGATTGAGCGAGAGTGATGCACCCACAATAATGACCGCCACGGAAAAGTAGAGTGCATTCTGCTGAAACAGGGGCAAATTGTGTATAGGGAACTATTCCATGTGGTTTTTATACTTTAAGGTATCGCTGAGCACGCAATGAGAGTGTTTGTTCATTTTCTTGTTTAATTGAATCTTCCAATAATTTCTGTTGTATGAGATTTTTTAGTACCATGTCTTTTTCCTATAACATAGTTTATATTAATCTTTCCGGTTAAAGAACGTCCTCAGTTAGCTTTAATCCTTCCGGAATTAATCCACTCTTTTATTATCTCTCCCCTCTTTTCTCCCAGGACGACCCAAAAGTTACCGGACTATTGTCTTGGTACGCCTTCCCTATTTAAGAAAATGAGATCTATGCCCATTTATCCATCTAGATCCCCTATAGAATAAAAAGATCACGACTATTTATTGTTAATTGTTGATAACCACTTTTTGTG
>SDBU01004140.1_pt1 | contig 18001 bp, 14 predicted proteins | sample 2277071 | NCBI WGS metagenome assembly SDBU01 (sample SAMN10397929, study PRJNA504765) | marine sediment metagenome | isolation source: marine sediment core GS08_GC12, 126 cmbsf | place: Arctic Ocean: Gakkel Ridge, Loki's castle | collected 2008 | reverse complement strand
CCGGAAAAGTTATATTTTGATTCGTAAAGGCCGAGCCAAAACACCATACTTACTGTATTATAAACGCAACAAGCACGTTTTTGCCCAATGCCAATTCAGCCGCATCGGTGGACGGTCCGTCGGCAATGACATCACCAGCTTTTATGCTTTGACCGACTTTTACAATCGGACGCTGGTTTAGGCAGGTGGAAGCGTTCGACTTTTCGAATTTCAGCAATTTGTAAAATGGGCTCTCCTTCATTGAGAATGGGAAGCTGGTTTCTCGCGATCACTATTCCATCGACCGGAGAAAAAATTTCTTCTTTTTGTTCTGTGCCAAAGGGATCAAAAATTCTTGCAAGCTTCATTCCTTTTTTTACAAATGTTCCCACATTATGAAAGACCTCACAGAGCCCCGAGGAGGAAGCTCGGACCCAAGTTTCGGACTCGATTAGGATGGAACTGGGAATTCTTTTTCCTTTAAGAGAAGACGACAACATATCGATATTTTTCATGACTCGAACAATTCCCCTAACTCCCATATTGATCCCACGCAGATCAAGGCGCAAGGCTTCTCCTGTCTCGTAAATGATGGTGGGAATTTTATTTGGTTCTTTATTCAGAAGCCATAAAAGTCCTTGGGAAGATTGGGTATTGAGAATAACAGGTGCCTTGAAATAGTAAGCAAGTTGTGTTGCTTCTGGATGATTAGTGGAAGTTTTGATCTGAGGAAATTTTGAAATATGTGGTTCACCGGTATGCAAATCAATACAATGTGTAATATGTTGAAAAATTTCTTCAGTCAGCAAGTTCGCCAATCTAGATGCAAAAGATCCTGTGTTCGATCCAGGAAAACTTCCCTCGAGATCTCTTCTGTCAGGAAGATTTCGAGACATTGTCATCATTCCATAGATATTCATGGTTGGGATGACGATTAATGTGCCACGAATCATATTTAATAATCGCAATTTTAATAATCGCTGGGTAATCGCGACACCATTGATTTCGTCTCCGTGGATTGCCCCACAAATAAGCAGAGTTGGACCTGCTTTTTTTCCATGGATAATATGGATAGGAATATAGATGGGTGCACAGGTATAAATTTCTGGAGTAGGAAGAGCAACAGTAATTCTCTCTCCCGGTTGGATGGTAATATTACTTATTTTTAGTTGAGGATTTCTCATTTTATTTCTTAAGAACAGATCATATGGGTTTATATATCTTTTGTCAAAATTGATCCCGGATAAGGAAACCTTGCGGTTACAGGCCCCCTAGATCATTCCCCCCCCTTTAGGTGGGTTCACATAGGTGGGTTCACAGAAAAATTTTTCTTGGTTCTTCCCGTTGGAGTTGTGAGAAAGCAACCAAAAGGAGTATCATGTGCCTTTCATCAAAAGGAATGAGGCCATGCTACAGTTTTTTCGTAAGTATCAAAAAATTTTCTTTGTCATTGTCACCTTTTTCATCGTTGTTTCGTTCTCGTTCTTCGGGACATTTCGTGCCTTTTCAGGGAGAGAAAAGGTGCAGGATCGCGAGATCGGACAGCTCGTCGATGGTTCTGTGCTCAAGGAGCAAAAACTCCATGGGTTGATGCGACTTTTGCAATTTGGGATTGAAGAGGGCGGACGGACGACGAATCTGCTCAATGATAGCGTTGTCCATAAAGACATTATTTTGTCGGGATTAGGAGAAATCTTGGCAGAGCACTTCTTTGATGAGCTTGAGCCAGATCTTGCTGAGAAATGGCAGAGGGTCAAAAATTATTCCTCCTATGTCCATCCTTTCGCCCCGCATATCAGTGCGAAGGCCGTTTGGGGGCAGATGGCGCCACAAATTATTGTTTTGCTCGAAAAAGTAGGGGAGGCGCCAGCAGAGTTTTCAAAAGAGCAATTGCCTCTTCTTTTTCAGCTCTATGCTGCGCAAGCTGATTTCCCGCCGCCTCTTTTATTGCAAATGCTTTACTACCAGCAAATGCAGGGGAATCAAGTTCGTCCTGATCCAGGTCTTCCAACGGCAAATGTGGGGCTGTTTGGCTTCCAATCAATTGATGATTGGTTTGGGCAAAAGTTTGTAGAGGGGATCGGAAAATTTATCCTCAATGCCGCTTGCATTGCCCGCGAAGAGGGCTATGTCGTGAAAAAGGAAGAGGCTCAGGTTGATCTCATGCGCAATGTCTATTTTGCGCTCAAGATGTTTCAGCAGGAAAAAACCCCTACAAATGAAGAAACCCACAATGCCTTTGTGAGTCAAACTCGCCATTTGGGCCTCAGTGAGGGTGGCGCAGTGAATTATTGGAGCGAGGTTTTGTTATTTCGACGTCTGTTCCACGAAGTGGGAGAAAGTGTCTTCCTCGATCGCTTGGCACTTGACCAATTTAAACGCTTTGCAACGCCTTCTCAGCAGATTTGCCGCTATCAACTTCCAAGAGATTTAATGTTTATCGACTTTCGTGAAATGCTCAAATTCCAGCGGTATATCGAGGTCGCTTTCGAGGGAGATTCGATTCTGGACTTGCCGAAAGACAGGCGGGATCCAGAGGCGGTGCGAGATGCATTTCCACAGCTTTGCTATAAGCCTTTTAAAGTGGAAATCGTAAGCGTAACGGTAGACGGTGTGGCTGCAGGTGTTAGTCTCAAACAGACCTGGGACTGGGAAGGGGAAGAAGAAAACTTTGCTCGTCTGCAAGAGGAATTTCCAGCGCTTGCAAATGGCGATTCGATGGAAGAGCGGATACAAGCATTGGATGATCTGGATGAGCGGACCCGGTTTCAAGTCGACCAATTTGCGAGAAGAGCATTGGTTCGCATCCATCCCGAATGGATCGATGAAGCTCTTGCAAGAGCAGCAATTGAAGAGCGGACGCTGAAGGTTCGCTTGCAAGGGGGGGAGATGCCTTTTTCTGGGGAGCATTTTCTTGCCCTTTTAGAGACAGAGGATCCTTCCCTTGTGAAGTATTCCACAGATGAAGAGACCTACTGCTCCATTCATGTCGTCGAAAAAGGACAGGGATGGCACTTGCTCACATTTGAAGAAGCCAACCGGGATGATACCTTGGAAGAGATGCTCGATACTCTTTTGATAACGGCTTATGCAGAACTCGAGTTTGAAGAGCCTTATGAAGAGATGCGTGATGAGATGGGAGCAAAGATCTATAAGGACCTTTTGAGATTGATCGCATTAGAATTCGACGAAGAAAATTTTGAGGATTTTGATGGGTATGCTCGGTATCGATTTGATGGCTTCTTGAAACAGATGCGGACGCTTGCCATTAATGATCCCGAAGGTTTTGCTAAACTCCAAGAGGATTCTCTTTGGGCCTTGGAACAACGGACAGAAGTGCTTCCAGATGAGGGGATGTCCATTGCAGTCGGAGAATTTTCTCCCATTTTCAACAACCAATTTTATCAATTGATAGAAAAAGAAGAAGTGTCTGCAAGTCAAACAGAAATTGCTGAGGTCAAAGAACATCTCAATCGGGATGCTCAGCAAAAATTGATGCGCAGGTTGCTTCAGAGAATATAAAGTGGAAGAGACACTTGATCAAATATCCCCGATCCTTCCGATCGATTTCTTTGCATTCACCTGTGATGTGCACGAAGGGGAGTGGAAAAAGCCTTTAAAGAAAAAACATACTCTGCCGGAATTTTCTGAGCTCCTTTTTGAAGATCCCTTTGCAAAAGTTCTTCTAGGATGGAATCAGAAAGGATTGCTTTTTGAAATAAGCGTCACAAAGCCTTTTGAAGAGTGCTTTTTCCCCGACTTTCGCAAAGGAGATAGCATCGAGTTTTTTATCGACACGCGCGATCTCAAGTCTGCAGGGTTTTTGACCCGTTTTTGCCATCATTTTGTGATCCTTCCCAAACCCATTGATGAGGTGCATGCACAAGAGGTAACGGCATTTCGCAGTGAAGATCGGCATGAAATCTGCGATCCAGAAAAAATTGGCGTAAAAGGAGAGTTTGGACGGAGGAGCTACACCATGCAAATAGTTCTTCCCTCAGAATGTTTACATGGGTATGATCCAAGTGCATTTGATCGATTGGGATTTGCTTATCGAATCAATGGAGTGGGAAGAGATCCGCAGCATTTTGCCCTCTCTTCCGAGTATCTTGCGATCGAAAACATCCCAAGCAGGTGGGCAAGTTTCTCCTTAGTTAAGCAAAAATGAGGGTGCGATGCGATTTTCTGATACACATGAATGGGTTTTAAGAGAAGGCGATACGGCCACGATTGGGATTACCAATTATGCCCAAAAAGAATTGGGAGAAGTGGTTTTTGTTCAGCTTCCGCAGGTGGGACAAAAAGTTGAGGCCAACCAAGAAGTGGTGGTTGTCGAATCGACAAAAGCTGCTAGTGATATCTGCACCCCCGTGTCTGGAACAGTGATTGCAGTCAACGAGAAGGTGAAGGAAGATCCCAGTCTTCTCAACGTGGCTCCGGAAAGTGAGGGGTGGCTTTGTAAAATTGCACTTTCTGATGCATCAGAACTTGACACCTTGCTCGATCATCAGCAATATCTTAAGTTGTAAAAATTTGGATCCATCATGAAGCGCAAAGTTTTTTTCTTCTTCTTTTTTCTCGTACTCCTATGTGGGAGTCTCTATGTTTTCCGTTATCAATTGCTTGGCGCCTTCGTAAAGACGACCCTTGGAAAAGCTCTTCCCAATAACCTTGTTTGCGGCGAGGTTCGGGCAACGGATCAAAAAGTCTTCATTAAGGGTATGCAATTTTCACAAGATGAAATGGAAATTTCTCTCGATGAGGTCGAATTTGGTTTGGGTTTTCAGGAAGTTTTTCAACATCCCAAACGTCTGGTTTCTCTTTTTCGAAAGGGCGTTTCCAGCTGGAATGATTTCCTCATCCCTATCAAGCAATATGGTCTTGATCTCAATATCCAAACAGGCATTCTCACTCTTGGCTCGCAACGCTACTATTTCCAATTCAAACATGGGGAAAAAAAACACGAAATTGGAACACTTTTTGTTTCTCATGATCCAAGACTGATCGATCATCCCTTTCTGATCATGAAATTTCACATCCGCGGAGATCAGCTCATCTCGCAGCTCACAGTCGAAGAGGTCCCTGCAGAAAGGTTCCTCCACTTGGCTGCTTTTGCGATGCCAAAATATTTTGCCGGTTTTTCTCAGGCAAGTGGAAAAGTGCAGCTTCAGGCCAGTGTCATTTTCGAAGAAAACGGCTCAGTCGATGAACTCTCGTCCCGTTTTCGATCTGAGAATTTTGAAGTGTGCTATCCCGAAAAGAATCTCATAGTAAAAATGGATGAACTTTCCGGAGATCTGAATTATCCCGAAGGAATCGAAGGGCCTGACCTTCCCGTATGGAAGAGGATGCAATGCGGTCTTTCTTTGAGCAATGGAAGTATACGTGTTGGCGATCAGTTTTATCTGTCGAGAATGCAGGGAAATCTCGCCTTAGATACAAGAGAAAATCCCTCTTTGACTTTGACGGGAGAGCTGGCAGGCCAGGAAAAACCCCTTTTTCTAGAACTAGTCGGAAAAGGAGCGATCCACGAAGACCATGCCTATTGGTTGGAATTTGGACTGGGACTCAATGACCTTGCCGGAACAGAGTGTGAGGCCTTTTTATCCGTTTGTCGTCCAGAAAATGAATCACTCGTTGTCCAGCTGGAAGCGAGCAATCTTCTGCCCCAACAAGTCGAAATGCTAAAAGGGTATTTGAGCCGTTCGATGCCCAGGTTAAAAACCTGGCACGTTTTGCAAGGAAGTTTTGGAGGAACACTTGTTGCCCTTTTCGAAAAGGGAAACCTCTCTCACTTTGAGATGCAAAACTTCGTTGGAGAGGATGTCTTGCTATCTTCTGGTGGCGATCCTCTGTATTTAGCTAGTGTAAAAGGGGAGGGGCGTCTCTTTTCCAATCTCAATTTCGAAATGGACCTCCCTGCCGCTCATTTTTTTGGATTCATTTCTCCAAAGCTTAAGGAGTCTTTTGCCGATTTCCGACCTGATGATTTTGTTAAGGTGAGCACTACCGTCCACTTTGAAGAAAATGGAGTCGAAACCTCCGCTTCCGTCGAATTTTTGGATCTCAAACAGTCACTCCAATTTGGCTTCAAAAGCAGACAGCCCTTTCCTAGCTCATTACAAGATGTAACAGAGGGGTGGGCCCGCTCAGAAAAACTTACGCACCAATTCTACGGCCCCTTTGTCAACTTGGCCTGCGAAGATCTCAAAGTCTATGGAGATGTCGATTTTTTGGCTTCCTACGATGGAAAAATTGTCGATTGTGCTCTTCAGGTCGATGGGTTTTTAGCAAAGCACCCCCTGCTCGATTTAAAAGCCAAGGAAATTGGAGAAAAGGAAAAAACCGTTGGTCGAATCAAGCTTCGCTATCATCCGATGGAAAATTCCTTTGAGGGAACCATACCTTTGCGGGGTGCAGAGATCTATGAACGACAATATGGATTTTATTTCGAAAATCTTGAAGGAGATTTACAAATTGCACCAAAAAGATTCACAGGACACATCGCACATGCCGATGTCTCCTTTGATTCGATGGATATCATAAAGAATCTCGGGTTTTATTTTGCCTACGAGGACACATTTGATTTCCATGAGGTGCGCGGTGATCTTGTCCTTCCTACAACACACCGATACAATCTCTATCTTCCCAAATTCAACAAATCTACCTGTGATCTTCACCTCTTTGATGACAAAAAAGAGCTGGCTCATTTCAAGGGAAATTTCGAAGATGATTGGAAGGGGAGTGTTTACTTCCCTGGATATGATGAGAGTTTCCCCACAACCTTTTCATGGGATCCACTAGCAAATTCTGCCGCCTTAGAAATGATGCGACAAGATTTTGCGCTCAAAATAAAGAAAGAAAATGAGCAGTATACCCTCGAAAGCCTTAAGATTGGCGAGGTGGAAGGATACGCAGAATTCTCCCCTGGAAAAGAGGGAATGTTGCTATCGAATTTGCACATCCATTCACCAAAGGCCTCTCTAGAAGGTTTTGGCAATCTGTTTTTGCAACTCCCCAAAGAAGATGATGATTTTGGCCTCTATGGGATCTTAGAGTACAGTTGCAAAACGCAAGCCCCCGTTCCCCTGCAACTGGAAGCAAGAGAGCCTCTCAAATGGGCGTTTTCTCCAAAGATGGGTTTTTGTGCTTCCGGAATTGATGTGGCATCAAGTGCGTGTCAGCTGAAAGTCGATTGTCTTGAGCACATTCTCTCAAGTGGGAAACTTGCTGCACATCAGATCCAATTTAATGTCTCCAAAGAGTTAGTGGATCAAATTTTTGCAGCAGGATCCCTTCCGTCTTTCTTGCAAGATTTTCACATTTGCAAAGGCCTTTCTGGCGTGGCAAATCTGGAAAGAGAAAAAAACGTGAGCACCCTTCATGGAACGCTTAAAAGCAATCGTGGGGAACTCGATATTGATGTAGAGTGGGATGGTAAAAAGGGAGAGCTCTCTCTTGGAACGGAAGAAAAACTCACCTTTCAGGCCCATCTAGCAGACGATCAATTGCAATTTGATGCCATTAAAGGATCCTTTGGACGTCTCAGCGCCGATTTAAAAAAGACAAACAAGCAAAAACTCAAAGGAGTCGTCAACCTCGATTTTTCCCTTTTTGATGAATTGTTTGATCTCCCCATCAATCGCTTTGTCCATTTGTGGAAAGCGGGCAGTGGATATCATTTCGATGGGGTTTTTACGCCAGCTAGCCGCCTTTTTGATTGGGGATTCAAAGGAAAAGTCAAAGGGCAAAGCTTTGAGTGTGGCGGCTATCAATTCCGCTCACTAGATGCAAAAGTCGAGGTTGAGCCTGGACAAATCACGATTGAAAATCTCGACCTCACCGATGATGCAGGCAAGCTGTGGATTGGAGAAGGGGCTCTTATGAAAGCCGGACATCCCGGCCACTGGATCTTTTCCTTTCCCCTCGTAGAAATTCGAGGTTTTCAGCCTAGTTTCATGCGAAAAATTGCAGGGGCAGAATCCTCCATTACACCTCTCGTCTTAAAATCGGCAACCCTTCGCGATGTTCGCGGTCGGCTCGATGATCCCAGATCGATTTCTGGTGTTGGGGACCTGCGCTTTACTAACGTCTCCAAAAAAGGGGAGAGCAAACTGCCCAACAATCTACCCATCCAAGTACTTAATCAATTGGGATTGGATGGAGAGCTCTTTGTTCCAGCGTCAGGGGAAATGGAATATGCCATCCAAAACGGACGCATCTATCTAAGATCCATCCGCAATGTAGTCAGTGCAAAAAATCTATCCGAATTTCTGCCTCCCAAAAATGGAGTGATGGGCTATCTCGACTTTGATGGAAATCTCTTCATCGATCTGCTCGTGAAACAAAAAGCTGTCCGCTCGATCTCTTCGCCCCTTTCTCTCAAAGTTCGGGGAACATGGGAAGACCCGCAGCTTGCAATTAAATGACCGTCCTAGATCTTCTCTATCCTCCAACTTGCATTGCCTGCCAGGCAATGCTACCCAAAAATGCCCACTTTTGTCTGCAATGCATGGAAGAATTTGCCCTTCTTCCCGAAGAAGGGCATTGCGTGAAATGTTTTGCTGACATTCCCATGATCCGCGGCACTTGCAAACCATGCCGAAAATTTGCGCACCCTTTTCGAAAACTTGCTGGATGTTTTGACTCCTATGGTCCTGGCAAAAGACTCTTGCAAACATTTTTACAGGAAAGATCGATCCATCTAGCCAAAAATATCGCCTCCTATATGATCGTCCAGCTCCATCAGCTCGCGTTTATAGATTTAACCGCCATCGTTGTTATCCCCGAGAGTTTTCAAACCCCTTTTGTTCTTGTGGCAAAAGAGATGGCAAAGATGCTCGAGATCCCTCTCGTGCCCATATTAAAGAGACATTTTTCCATAAGTCCCCAATTTTCTCTGAAAAAAAGGTGCAACATTATTCACAAGCGAGTATTATTGCTCGATAGTGAAATGACAGAACGCATAGATATGCGCACTGCCGGATGGGCTCTTCAGGAAGGATTGCCCGAAATCATTTATGGAATGACGTTTTGCGCTACGCTTTACTAATATTACTTTTTCTTTTTTCCAGTTGCGCACGCCGCGCTGAAGATCCCGTTATCACACAGATGCGTACGAGAGGAATGCAGACGCGCAGCTTTGTGGGACACGATGCAAAAACCGTAACCAAAGAGATCATCGGTGTTTTGCAAGATCAGGGATATATGGTCAAAAATGTCAGTGGCGATGTGGGCCTTCTCACAGCAGAGAAAGACACAAATATTGAAAAATTTGCATCGAAATTCTGGTCTTCTCTTGTTTCTGGAAGGCAGGCTCGCTGGAAAAAACATTCAGTCATTGAACTCACCACCAATATCACAGAAGAAACGGGGAAAACAAAAGTTCGGATCAATTATCTCATCCGCATCTTCGACAATTTAGGCCGAATCGTCGACGTCCATCAAGTCCTGGAAGAAGAAGTCTATACCGACTTCTTCAACAAGATCCAAAAAGGACTTCTTGCAAAACAATCATAACCAACGCCAATCTCATTAATTTTTAAGGCTTTGTGGAAAATGCAACTATCGTTGCCATTTATAATGCAAATTTGGCATAATAGGTAGCAGATGAAGAAAAGAATGTATCAGCGATTTTTTACTCCTCCAAAGCAGTCCTATTTTCTTTTTGGACCGAGAGGTACAGGAAAAACCACTTGGCTGAAAAAGAAATATCCCCGTGCCTATTGGATCGATTTGCTAGAGCCCGAAACTTTTCGGTTTTTTGCGGCCAATCCAGAAAGATTGCAGGCGGCATTAAAGGCTCATCCAGGTCAACGAACGATTGTGATTGATGAAGTGCAAAAGTTGCCTGACTTGCTGAATGTTGTCCACAGTATGATAGAAGAAAAGAAAGGATATCAATTTATCTTAACAGGTTCTAGTGCGCGAAAATTGAGAAGAGAAGGAGTCAATCTTCTTGGTGGAAGAGCTCTACTCAAATATATGCCACCCTTTTTTGCTTCAGAAATAAAAGATATTTTCGATTTATCAAAAAATTTGAAACTTGGAATGTTGCCTCTTGTATTAGATTCTACAAATCCAAAAGAAGTGCTAAAGGCTTATGTGGGTATTTATTTGAAAGAAGAAGTCCAAGAAGAAGGAATAGTTCGCAATGTGGGAGATTTTGCTCGATTTTTAGAGACAATGAGTTTTTCTCATGGGTCTTTCATCAACACTTCAAATATTGCTCGTGAGTGTGAAATCGCACGGAAAACTGTAGAGAGCTATCTATTCATCCTCAATGATCTACTTCTCTCTTTTCAACTCTCCGTTTTTCGAAGAAAAGCAAAACGAAGTGTAGTGAGCCATTCGAAATTTTATTTTTTTGATTCCGGGGTATATTATTCGATTCGCCCAAAAAACTTTTTAGAAATTGAAAGTGAAAAAGAGGGGGCAGCCTTAGAAGGCTTGGTGGCTCAGCATCTCAAGGCCTGGATAGATGTTCAACTAGAAAATTATCAATTAAACTTCTGGCGTACCATTTCAAAAGTAGAGGTTGATTTTATCGTATCTGGACCTGACTGTTTTCTTGCCATCGAAGTAAAGAACGGAAAAACTGTTCATCCACAAGATTTAAGAGGTTTGGAAAGTTTTTTAGAAGATTATCCCCAGGCAAAAGGAATTCTTCTGTATCGAGGTAAGCGCAAGTATATCGAAAGAAAGATTCTCTGTTGTCCAGTGGATGAATTTTTATTGGAGATCCACCCGAAAAAGCCTCTAACTTTCTAGATTGCGCCTTGCCATTTGGATTTGACGGCGGAGCATTTCATCACTCCCGATCTGCCGAGAGATCTTTTTCCATGCATGGAGAAGTGTCGAATGAGTTTTGCCACCGAAGGACGCTGCCAACTTCATGAGAGAATCATTGATCAATTCTTTGGCTAGATACATTGCCACTTGGCGAGGGAAGGCGACATTTTTTGCCCGTGATTTGCTGCAGATATCGCTGACTCGTACCCCAAACATTACAGCGACGCTCTTTAAGATATTATCTACTGAAACCCGCTTGTGCGGTGCCTTTTGGAAAAGTTCGCTCATTGTGTTTTCCACAATCTCTTCCGTCACATCGAGCCCCATCATTCGACTATAGGCTGCAAGGCGGTTGAGGGCCCCTTCCAATTGACGGACATTGTGAAAAATCCTCTCAGCAATGAAAAAAGCGACCTTATGTGAAATTTTGATCCCTTTGAGCTCGGCTTTATGTTGCAAAATGGCAACGCGAGTTTCGAGATCAGGGACACCCACATTCGCGACAAGACCCCACTCCATCCGTGCAATCATCCGCTCGGAGAGCTTCAATTGGCCTGGGGGTTTATCACTTGTGATCACAATCTGTTTGCTTTGATTGATCAGGGCTTCAAATGTATTGCAAAACTCCTCTTCAAAATTGAGGCGACTTTGCAAGAATTGGATGTCATCGACCAGAAGCACATCAAGCGAGCGATAGAAGCGTTTCATCTTATCCACTGATTTGCTGCGTAAATTGTCGACCAAATCATTGATGAATTGCTCAGTGGTGATGCAATGCACTTTCAGCCGTTTGTGCTGCTGCTGCACGTAGTGGCCTATTGCATGTAAGAGGTGCGTTTTCCCAAGGCCTACTCCTCCATGGATGAAAAGAGGGTTATACGATTTGCCAGGGCGCATGCTAATCCCAAACGCCGCCGACTTGACAAATTGGTTGGATGGACCTTCGATGAAATGCTCAAATGTATAAGCGGGATTGAGCAAAGCCTTGTTTTTTTCACTTGCTGGTTGCACAGATGGGCGTATGAGGTTTGGAGCAGCTGCCTTTTTCTTTGGAGCAGCTATAGCAAAAGAAAGGGCGAGTTCACCATTTGTCTTTGTGGGCAAGAAATTTTCCAATTGCTTTTTGAAATTTTCGAGCAAATATTCTTGGACAAAGATGTTGGGAACCTCAAGGACTAATTCCTCTTTGGAATCATTATGAACCTTGATGGGAGCAATCCAATTTTGGAATTCAGTGGCAGTGCAACAGTCTTCCATGAAGTGGACAAATTCTTCCCAACATTGCTTTGGCGTTTTTGTCAGCATCTTTTTCCTCAACTTATCAACAAACTTTCCACAAAGTATTCGCAGACCCTTTCGATGAAGCCAGTATTATCACGCGATCCAAAATCGCGCAAGCCATTTCCAATATCTCTTGGAGAAAAATCTTTCATCCCCTATAGCTCGCGGTTGTTAAAACCCGAAGCGTGCAGTGAGGGTAAGGCCTTGGATGGTGAGATCACCTTTCACGGGAAGCTGAATTCCATGATTGATGTCATCGATGAAACGCTTGAGCTGATTTTGTCCAAAGAAAAAGAGGTTTTCCCAAGCAGCTTCAAAACCTAGAGAATAATCGCCGCAGCAAAAAATCCATTCGTAGCGAAACCCCAAAATAAAGTCGAGATTGACCCGAGAAAGCCAAAATTTGTCTTTTCTCAAATCGAGGAAAGTGGTCGCAGGTGTGAGACCCTCGAAAAGGATTGTTTCGTGTTGGCTGAGATCGAATTTTCCATAGAGGATCGAAATATCGGCATTCCCAAAAAGAGAAAAGCCACAACCAAGATCCCAAGTGGTTTTAAAGCCAAACTTGGGCCCAATGCCCCAAAAGTCATTTTGCATTTCGATGTCATCATCGAGGACAATGAGAGCAGCTCCGCCTCTACTGACACCGCCACTTGATTTAATGCTAAATTTTTGATCGATCCAGCCCGTTGTGAGGGCAAGAAAGGGATGCAGCTCAAAAAAGCAAGTGGGGTTGTATCGAGCTCCCAGACGCAAATCGAATAAGTTGATCTTGATCTTCCATCTCGCGCTTGCTTCAGTTGAAGGGGTAATGCTGGATCCCGGGGTTGTCCAAACGGTGAAAATAGCTTCTGGGAAAGTGGCAGAGATCGAGTCAGTTTCAGTTGATCGAAAATAGGTCCACTGGGCTTCTAGGTCACCAATCCCACAGGTTTGGTATTCGAGATTGAGGCGAACACCCCATTCCCAATCAGAGTCGATTCGCTGTACTTTTCCATTGTTGTTTATGAAAGCCAGTCCCGACTCATTTTTGATGGCATAATCAAGACCTTCTTCATGGGCTTGCCATAAAAGAGGGCTAACCGAAAGTTTACAATTGATAGAATAGTCGCAGGGATCACAGTCGTAGGAATCACTACAGTCTTCCCATGCTTGAAGTGTTAAAGGAATCAAAAAGGTGAGAAGGGCAGTTTTTTTCATTTTTTTTCTCCTAAGAGACTTTCTCTGAATTAGCTTTCGATGCTGAAATTTAAAATTTTCTCTATGAACTCTATCTGGGGAGTGAAGCAAACTTTGATTAAGTTTGCAAGCTCGAAGATCTAGTTCAGAGGGAAAAAGGCAAATTCTTCCGTCCAAATGAATTTGTTAACACCCTCTAAGGGGCAACGATACTTGCCCATCGTTTTGGTGGGACTATCAAAGGTGTTGGTAATATCGGAGTCTTGGTCGATATTTCAAAAAATTGGACATTGACACTTTTCAGGCTGGGATTAAAGGCAAAGAGGGTTGTGGTGGCCCCTTTTGTGAAGCTTGCCGTGAAGATCAGTGTATCAGAATTTGGGACCACGTGGCCGTAAATTGTCCAATCGGGTGTGCCAAAGTGATCGATGATGTGCATGAAATGGAGCACTTCATTGATCGATTGACTCGGATCGGCAAAAGCCCCTCCGATACTGCCCCATGGAGGAGTGGGCCCCCAGCGTGTGAAGACATTGAGCATAAATTCATAGGGGGTTGGGGCGCTCCCAGTTAGATTTTTTTGCCCAAAGGCAATGGTATTATCTGCAAGGATGCGGAGCATGTTCATATTGGAGTCGAATGCACGCTTCCAGCAATTGGTATCGACGGTCAAACTATTGGGAATGGTTGCCACAAATTCAGAGGTGTCCATCGAGGCATTCCATGCATTGAGATAATCTTTATTTCTGCCAAAAACGAGCGACCAAACGCTACAGGGAAAAGCATTGATGAGTTTGATGTTTTCAGGAGTTTGTCCAAAGTCGGTAGCATAGGTGATTTGTGCTTGGGAAATTTTAGGTGTCCCGCTTGAAGTAGGCATCCCACCGCTTTCACTATGGATCGTAAAATCAATGAATGCGGATCCTGTTGGATAGGTGGCATCGCCCACTTTGGTAGTGACAGGAACGAAAGAAGTTGTAGCTACCTGTCCCTTTTTCAAATTGAGATTTTTGTCTAAAAAATAAGAGTCCATGGCATAGGCATTGGTCGTGTATAAATAAATGCCAAGATCCACGATTTCTTTGCGCCCTGTTGCCATGCCCCATAAGATGATCGAGGCATATCCCTGCAGCGCTTCACCGATGGAATTTTCATTGTGACCTGCATTGCCACCCGCAATGGTGGCTTGGATCCCATCTGCCCAACCATGTCCGGCCCATTGATCAAAAAAGTTGAGTTTAGCAAAACTCATTTGGGGATTTTTGAAATAGGCAGAATCGATATCAGGATTGTATGCAATGTCTTGAACGAGTTGGTCGATGACTTCGCCAAACTCGCTTTTTGCCTTCCAATTGTTCCCATTATCTGGGGAAGCATTCCAAGCCCCATCAAAAAGGCCTGCAAGACCAGCTGCGCTGATCCAATAGCCCAATTGATAGTGGTGATCGTTGAAGGCATTCGCTACTCCGAAAGATTCCCAAACATTCCCTGGCCCTGCATGCAGAGGGGGTTTTTGGATCCTTCCAGGCCACTTAATTGGGTCCACTCGATCTCCGGGATCTCCTGCAGAAGGATAAAGCATCACCATATGACCGATCGTGTCATAGTAGCCATAGTGGCTCAAATGATATCCTCCAATTGTGACGACTGGATTCTCATTGAAATAGGGTGAAATGGCCCCTTCTACACCTGCAAGAGGAGGGCAAGTGGAGGGATCTCCAATGATGGAAGATTGGAGCGCATCACGAAAGGACTGTGTTCGATCTTTGTTTTCGGGAGGATTGAAGGCTCCTGGCCGATCGGGCAAATCGGGACGGTTGTTGTATTGCCTCTCAACCAAGGTAGAGAAGAAAAAAGTGTGAAAGGGATCAGAGGTTTCCGAATTGTCTTCGATCCCCTGCAAAAAAGCGAGGAGAAGACCGAGTTCTTTAGCATCTTTTGCCAGCGTTTTACCCACGTCATAGATCCCCTTGTTTTGCGTATAAGTAGGCTGTATTCCATGGGGCAAAAGCCTTATCAGAGAGATTATTGACATATTCATTGTCGATGTTGTCGAAAAGGAGCTGTCCAATTGTTGTTGTTCCAATAGCTGTTGGAGCGGGATCGGTCCAAAAAGGAGGAGGCATGGAAGGTAAAAAGTTGGTGTAGATATAATTCGTCTTAAAACCTTTGCCCAAAATCGCCTTCAAATTCCCTCGCACAGTCCAGTAAAAGAGCTTGTCCGTATCGGGCGGAATAAAATCCGATGAGCCGTCGAGATCCAAAACCGTCGGTGTTAAACTTGTATCAAATTCTTGGTTTTGGTAGTGATGTGGCTGCAGACAGAGCACTGTGCTATCCGCTGCCACCATCGTATTATCATTATAAGGATTTGCAAGAGTGGAATTAAACGTTGTTTCAAGAAAGGTGAGATCAGTGACGCTATAAGAGATTTTTGTGTCCGTCACAAAATTGAAAGCATATTTGCCCAGTTCTTTCGCGTAGGAATCGATTTCCATGTCCGGCGCAGTAGTGGCGACAGCGTAGGAATCTCCTGCCGTTGGATAAGCAAAAATAGTCGGCATGGCTGCAATCACAAAGAAAAAGCGATCGGTCGTATTCGGGAACTCGAGATGGCTATTTTGAGGCTGGGTGGTGGCAGTGCCTGGAACAAATGTGATCCCAATATCATTGTTGAAATAGACAGCCCAAGTGGTGAAATTATCCTGCAAGCCTTCTGGGTTGAGAGTAATATCTTTTGCAAAGATTCCCGGATTATCTTGATTCCCGCCAAAACGGGCATAGTCGACTTTGCTCACCCCTGGAACAGCAGCAGCGGCGGTAGCTGCAACAATCGGCCCATCCATTCGATTGGATAGCTCCACAAAATTCACTCCACGAACCTCGCAAAAGACAAAAGGAGAACCTTGGACAATCGTGCATTTGATGTAGTCTCCTCGTCCATTTGGATTTGAAGCATTGGGAGTGCCGTAGGGATTTTTCGGATTCTGAAAGATCAAGTCTGTGTCATAATCTCCCATTCGATCAACAAGAATACTATTTGGATTTGTCTTATCATTTGGAGCCCACATCGATCCACTTGCTACACCGTCCACAGGAGCCGTGGGAGACGGAAAAATGAGAAGATTGAGCTGTGCATCATTTTGCAAAAGAAGGGGCGCTACCTGCCAAGCGGGATCCAAAGCCGCACAACTTGGAGCGTAGGGATCTTCGGGTATATAATAAGGGAAAGGAGCACACAAATTGATTCCCCGACTATTTGGATCGCTTCCAGCTTGATTGGGTGGTTCAAAATATTGAAAAATGATCGGGTCTGCAGCAAGTGGGGCCTGCTGAAAGAGTTCTGCTGGCCAAATATTCGTTGCCGGTACGTTGCGAGCAACGAAAAATCCATCACTGGGATCTGTTTCGAGCTCTCCCGTGGCCCAGAGAATCGCACCGCCCATCCACGAGTGAACTCGAAAAGGGGGAACAAGAGCATTGGGATTTTGCACTGAAGTGGTCACACTTACCTTATCTGGAGCGGCAAGCAAAGGATAATAAGTTGCATCCGTCCGTCCCGTTGATGCATCGATATTTTCTGTTTGAAAAAATCCCTTTCCGGCTGGAATGGGTGCAGCATGAATGAATGAACACAGTAGGATAAGAATTCCAAGAATACTCAAACAAAATGAAGAATTGGTTTTTGACCGCATCAGTTTTTTCACCGATTTTCCACCTATTCCTCGCTCCGTGTCTATGAACACTGCAGCTCGTCTTATTCGAAAAATCGGTGGAACCTCTTTGTTAAATTCCCAATTCTTCATTTTGTTTGAGTATTTTTTCACGGGGCCCTCCTGAAGAAAAAAAAATATATGATACAGGAAAAACTTTTTTGTTGTGCAAAAATCCCGCGATTTTTTAGACTGATTGGAAAATTGAACAGCGTTCAGGGATATGACAACTAAAGACCTCAAACAGACCATCCTCGACCACTCCTACAAAACCATGAATAAGCAAGGAGTTTCTGCGATCCGGATGCGCGATCTTGCCAAATCAAGCCGATGCGCTGTGGGAACCATCTACAATATTTTCGAAACATTTGACGATATCCACTACCACCTCAATTTACGCACGTTCAAACGGCTTTACAATCGCCTAATGACCACTTTGAAAGATGGCGTGGAGGCAAAAACTACGTTAGAAGAAATTTTGCTAAAGATCGGTTGGGAATACATTGCCTTTGCAAAGGATGAGACTCATTGTTGGAAGGCCCTTTTTGAACAAGCACCTCCAAAAGAGCAGCCTGCTTGGTATCGGAAAGAAGTCAATCGGCATTTTCAACTGGCTGAAGAATTTATCCAAATAAATTTTCAAATTACTGAAGAGAAAGCGAACCGTTTGATTAGCTATTTTTGGTTTGCCATTCATGGAGTGAGTTCCATTGTCCTCAACAGGAAAGCAACGAATCACTCTGATGAATTTGTTCAGGGATATGTCCAGCATTGTTTGAGAGGGATTTATCAGCTCATATAAGATTTTTTTAGTAAAGGAATGAACAATGTTCAGCAAGGAGGATTTTTTAATAATAGTCGTAATAGGTGAGGTTGCAATAGAGAGGCGACTGCCGGATGGAAATATCCGACTCGCCACTGGTTACATAGTAATAGCCATAAGAATACCTCATAGGATCGTAACAGTTCAGATACCCCATTTGCTCTATGAAAAAGCCAGTGGTTTTCCGGGTCCGAGAATTCCTGACCCCTCTATGAGAGGGGGCAAAAAAATTTGA
>SDBU01004139.1_pt1 | contig 18010 bp, 12 predicted proteins | sample 2277071 | NCBI WGS metagenome assembly SDBU01 (sample SAMN10397929, study PRJNA504765) | marine sediment metagenome | isolation source: marine sediment core GS08_GC12, 126 cmbsf | place: Arctic Ocean: Gakkel Ridge, Loki's castle | collected 2008 | reverse complement strand
GGCTCTTACTACTATGATGGTGATGCATTGCAGAGCGGTGCGGTATCTGATAGTCAGCTGTCATATGTCCAAACCACAGTTACAGGGGGGCCGGGGAGTCTAAATTTCTATTGGAAAGTCTCTTCGGAAAATACATTTGATAATTTAACCTTCTATGTAGATGGTGTGGAAGTGCCAAATTATCAGATTAGCGGAGAGGTGGATTGGGAGCAAAAAACTTACTCAATTGGCGCGGGATCGTATCTTGTAAAGTGGGAATATAAAAAAGATTCCTCACTAAGTTCTGGATCGGATTGTGGATGGTTAGATAAAGTAGAGCTCATACTGGACAACACTATAACAATAACAAATCCCACAAGCAGCACTACCTGGACCAAGGGGAATCCAGCTGATATCACCTGGACCTCTACAGGATCGATCACTAATGTAAAAATTGATCTATATAAAGGAATCACCTTGCAGGAAACGATTATATCAAGCACAGCGAATGATGGGACATATACATGGGCAGATGTGAATTCGACTCTAGCGAATGGTACAGATTATAAAGTGAGGGCATCGAGCACCACTGATTCTGCGATCTATGGTGAGAGTGATGCATTCACAATTGAGGGAAATTCCATAACCGTTACTGAACCCGCAAGCAGCACTACCTGGACCCAGGGTAATTCAGGAGATATCACTTGGACCTCTACAGGAACGATCAGTAATGTAAAAATTGATCTATATAAAGGAACCACATTCGAGGAAACGATTATATCAAGTACAGCGAATGATGGGACATATACATGGACTACAGTGAATTCAACTCTAGCGGATGGTACAGATTATAAAGTGAGGGTATCGAGCACCACTGATTCCGGGATTTATGATGAGAGTGATGCCTTCACAATTGAGGGAAGGTCTATAACGGTGACATCTCCAATAAGTGGTGATATTTGGAGCACAGGTCAGTCTGTAAATATCACCTGGACCTCTACAGGTGCAATCAGCAATTACGTAGATCTTGATGTATACAAGGGAACTACCCTAGTTGGGTATGCATCTTCTATAGATAATGATGGAATTTTTTCATGGTTAGTGGATTCATTCTATGTAGAAGGGACAGATTACAAAATAAGAATTTCAGATGATACTGATGCGAGTATTTATGGTGAAAGTGGCATTTTTACTCTAAATCATGGTTATGAATATGTCCATCAATGGGGTAGTTATGGAAGTGTAGATGCTCTGTTTGATGATCCTTGCGATGTGGCAGTAGACAGTTTTGGTAATGTGTATGTGATTGATAGTACTAATCACCGCGTCCAGAAATTCACATCTGGTGGGACGTTTTTGATAAATTGGGGCAGCCTTGGAAGTGGAGATGGCGAGTTTAGCTTTCCTTATGGAGTAGCAGTGGACAGTTCTAATAATGTATATGTGGCTGATTATGCTAATCACCGCATCCAGAAATTCGCGTCTGATGGGACGTTTTTGACAAAATGGGGCAGCTCTGGAAGTGGAGATGGCCAGCTTAGTTATCCTCAAGGGATAGCGGTAGACAGTTATGGTTATGTGTATGTTTGTGATACTGGTAATGACCGAATCCAGAAATTTACATCCACAGGACTATATGTAACTCAGTGGGGCAGCTATGGAAGTGGAGATGGTCTGTTTGACTATCCCACTGGAATAGCGGTAGACAGTTATGGTTATGTATATGTGGCTGATCAATACAATGACCGAATCCAGAAATTTACATCAGCTGGAACTTTTGTGACAAAATGGGGCAGCCTTGGAAGTGGGGACGGCCAGTTTTTATATCCCACTGGAATTGCAGTAGACAGTTCTAGAAATGTATATGTTACTGATAGTCTTAATGACCGCATCCAGAAATTCAGACCTGATGGGACGTGGGTAACAAAATGGGGTAGCTATGGGAGTGGCAATGGCGAATTTGATTGGCCTGAGGGGCTAACAGTAGACAGTTCCGGTTATGTATATGTGGCTGATTTTTATAATAACCGCATCCAGAAATTCCAGGCAATTGATACTAGCTCTAGCTTATCTCTTAATGGTCCCGGGATCATAAAAAGTAATTTAGGTCCGATTAAAAGCCCTAAAACAAGACCTAATAAAAGTAGACCTCCTCTTAAAAAAAGACCAAGAATAATAAGAAATAAGAAATAGAAAAAACAGAAGAAGTGAAGAGAGGTAATAAAGCGGTTATTTCTTTAGTTGCGATAATTTTTTTGTGTATCCCTTGTTTTGGGCAAGAAAAAAAGCCTAAAGAACAATCTGAGATAAATAATAAATTCACTTCCCTACAAAAATCGCTCCTGATCCCAGGCTGGGGGCAGTTAGCAGAAAAGAGATATCTGGAAAGTGCCTTATTTTTATCAGCAGAAATATTTTGTATCTATAAGATATTTTCAAACAACCACAAAAGTAATGATTATTATGACCTTTACAAGACAGCAGATAATACCAGTGATGCCGTTAATTACAGAGATTTAACAGAAAAATATGATATCAGGAGGAATAAGTTTTTACTTGCTGCTGCAGGCATCTGGATTATAAATTTGATTGATATTTATTTTATTGTTAAAAAGAAAGAGAAAAAGAGTAGAAACCTCAACTTAAAATTAGAACACAATGAAAACAAAACTCTCTTTTTTACTATATCTTATAGTTTTTAGTCTTTTCCTTCAGCCTTCCTGTCAGGACCGCCTTTTTGACAATCCCTATGACCCTCTGGCAGGGGAGATTGTCTTTGAGGTGGTCAGCACAATTTCAACTCCTTCTTATGTGCCTTTGGGCCTTTGCTGGGACGGCAGTACCATATGGAGCGTTGATGGCTATAATGATACTCTTTACAGCCTGAACCGGTTAAGTGGAGCTCAGGTACGAGCCTTAACCTCTCCTCTGCAGGCAACAACAGGTGTAGCCTACGATGGCCGGGACCTCTGGGTGTGCAGTGAATTGTATGTTGATATATATAAAATAAATATATTAAACGGGGAGGTCCAGAAGAGGCTCAATCTGCAGAGAGGATCTTTTACTGCCATTGAGTACGGTCTGGGCTCGTTATGGTTAGCAGACTATCAATCGAACATGATACTAAGGATTAACCCGGAAACAGGGGAGACAATCTCCTCTTTTCCCAATCCAGGTATTCTGGTGGACGGTTTAACTTTTGCTGGGGGCAGTTTCTGGATATCTGATTCCTCAAACCTTACTATCTACGAATTAACAACTGATGGAAGTGTTTTAAGGACCTTTCTCTCCCCCGGGCAGTCACCCCGAGGACTGACCTTTGATGGACATGATTTATGGAATGTGGATGGAAGCGGAAAAATTTATCAGTTGAGCTTTAGAGAGTGAGTAAACAAAAAAAAAATCCCTTAATTCTGATGTTTTTCTTTGTTTTATCTTCATTTTTATTAGCTTCAGAGGAAATATTAATAAATTTAGAAGGTAACTATTTAGCTTATAGTTATGATTATCGTCAGATTTATGGAGAAAACGTTAAATTCGAGTTTGCTTTATATGAGGTTTCTTGCCAGTACATAAAGATAGATGTAATTTCCCGTACTTTTTATGCATATGGGAATATTGTTTTAAAAAAGGAAGATGAGATAATTTTAGGTGATGAGTTTTTATTTGATCCTCAAAAAAATATTGGAAAACTTATCAGTTATAAAGAAGGCGTTGAAATTAAAAAAATAGGAGATGAAGGCAGTGAGATTTCTCTCTCTAAAAACAATATTCTGGATGAGTTAAGTTTATCGAAAATTAAAAAATCATTCATCTATTTTACCGGGAAATTATTTCAGATAAATAAAGATTTTGAAATCTATGGATTCAATGTGGGTCTTTACCTAGAAGGCATAGAATCAATAGGATTTAAAAAATTTAAATTATCCGGAGGGTTTCATCAAAGAAGAAACGGGATTTCTTTAAATAGAATTTGGTATACAAAATCCCAGGGCATAATAGTTAGATTAAGTTATTTATATGAAAAAGAGAAAAAGATTAACACTATAGCCCAGCTCAATTATGAAGAACATTCTGTTTTAAAGGATTATTCCGGGCTTAAGCGGCAGGTAGATGTAATGAGCTCAACAACCATAAATTTTAATGAAGATTTAAATCTTGGCCTGACTGGGAACTATAATTCGGGTGGCCTGTGGAATACACGCGTATGGCTAAATAAGAAATGGAGCAACAAGGTTAATACACAGGTAGACGTTCTTTACAACAAGCCAATAAATCTTCAAGGAGAAGCATGGGTAGGTTTTCAGTCAAACATAAACGCGAATAAATATGGAAATATTTCTTTTGCTGGCAAATACGGAATCAAAAATCAGATGTTAAGCAATTTTTCATATAGAAATACTTTTTTAAAGAGGATTAATTTTCTTTTATCTTCATCCTATTCAAAAGTGAGAATAGGAAGAAATGGCGATTACTCAAAAATATTCTCTGGAGGAATTAATCTTTCATATAGTTCACGGATATTTAATCTTTCCACGGATTATTATTTGAATTATGACCTTTTTGGGGAGCAGCTTTTATCACAGCCGCAGCTAAGATTTGGGCTAAATCCATTTAATTTATTTGGAGGCTTATTATCAGCCAGTATCTATAATGTATTTATTTACAATAATTTGAATAGAGGGGAAATTCATGAGTACAATTACAGTAATAATACAGTATTCCACCTGTCAGCTAAACCTATTTTTGTCCAGAAAAGTTTCAGTTTGAATTTTAACGTTGCTTTAGAGCAGTTTGTTGAGAAGGAAGGCAGGAATTTTACTTCGGGTGGATTTATAGTAAATGCTAATAAAGGTTTAATAAAAGGAGTTTCTGTTGGGGGGTTATATAATATTCAATCGCGGAGAAAAACTAAGTCATGGCTAATCGAAGGAACAACCAGCCAGAACTTAAGCGCTGTCTTAAAAGTAAATCCCTCAAAAAGATTAACTGGGTGGATTTCTTTTTCCTTCGATCCAAAAAATAGCCAGTGGAGGCAGTCATTTGCAGATGTTTCAATCGAATTATTTAGAAATTGGAAATTTCACTCATTACTCAATTATGACTTTATTTTAAAAAAAATAAATAACGTTGATTTATATATAATCAGGGAAGCCGGTCAATTTCAACTAAGGTTTATCTGGCGGAGCCTTTCAAAGCAATTTATGGTGGAACTGGTCCCAAGATGAAAAGAAATATAATAATTGTGATTTTACTCATGTTATCCAGTTTTTTTGGAAGCTGTATTACTTTTAGACCCAAACACATTTTTCCTCCTGATAACCAGGTTGAAGGTATTCATTTATGCAAAGGAATGGAAGATAGCGGAGATTTACTTAAGCCTGTGGATATTCAATCCGATTTCACTTCTAAAGATGATCATATAAACTGTTTTATAAAATTAAAAGATGTTTCAATAAAGATACGCCTCAGATGGAAATGGTATTCTCCTGATAAAAAAATGTTCAGGGATACTGGCGATGTAATAGTAAATCAGGATGAGGAATATCTTGGAGTTGTGACAGCGTATGATATGCTCCAGCTGAATCCTGAAAGTAAGAATGACGGCCAGTGGACAGTTGTTGTTTTTATGAATGATAAATTTATTGGGAGAAAAACGTTTCAGGTAAGACCTCTTAAGTTGAGCGAAGATTTTTTATTTCCACAAAAAAATTACATTATAAATCAATCCCAAATGGGTCGAAGTTTAATAGCTTTCAGCCTATAATCAAAAGTTGAAGGCAATTATTGATATTCTGAGAAGGCAGGTACATGTGTTCGTTAAATTGACATAGAATTTTTCCTGTGCTATTTATTTGAGGGATTTAAAGAAAAATTATAGGAACTCGGGGAGAGCTGTACATCAATAATGAGTATCCCGTATATAGAGCTTTCTTATATCAAAAAGCTATTATTGTGATCAGAAAATAAAAATTAAGGTACTTTTTTCATGAAGGAATGTGAAGCATGCGGCAAATGTCTGGATGATAGCCAGACTAATTGCCCTTGTGGTGGGTCCTCTTTGGATGTTCATCTGAATGGCTCCTCAATTATAGATGGCAAATACCTCCTGGAGCGATGCCTGGGCAGGGGAGGGATGGGTGCTGTTTATAAGGCGCAGCACATTGAGCTCCAAAAATTCTTTGCATTGAAGCTTATCAAGCATTCAATTGTTGCAGATCCCTCATATCTTGCTCGTTTTCGAACCGAGGCAAAAGCACTGGGAAAACTTGAGCATCCGAATATCATTCAGGTTACCGACTACGGGATAGACTCCAGAGACGACGGCATACCATATCTGGTGATGGAATACCTAGAGGGAGACACAATGCTCAATCGTTTTCATAAAGAAGGTTTTCTGGAGCTTGAGCAGGTTTTTCCTATCCTGGAGTCAATTGCAAGCGCCATAGATTATGCCCACAGCTGCGGTATCCTTCACCGTGACCTTCACTTAAAAAACGTTTTTCTAGTGCACGATTTTTCCGGTAAACCACAGGTCAAGATTTTGGATTTTGGGCTTGCCCGGATCATAAGTGAGTATACTCTAAGAAAAGAAGAAAAAATCCCTCGTAAGCAAATCCCTCATATTGATAAAGTATCCCTCACAGATGAAACAAGAACATATGTCATGGAAGAAAACGGGGAAAATGACCTGACTCTGGAGGAGACCGTTCCCGTAACTTTATTAGATGAATCCAAGACAGATAACGTTAGCAGATTGACTCAACGGGGCGCAGTCATGGGAACTCCTGGTTATATTCCGCCTGAGCTCTTTAGAGGATTTAGTGCAACAACTGCATCTGATATATATTCTTTTGGTGTTCTGATTTATGAGGCTCTCGTCAGGCAGAAGCCTTATGGAAGCTCAATGAACTTGGAGGATATCCCTGAAACGCCACCAATTCCCTCAACATTACAGGACACTGTTCCCAGGGAACTGGATGAGGCAATAATTCTCCCCATCCAAAAAGAGCCGGAAAAACGACCCAAAAAGGCAATGGAAGTTGTTCGTAATATTCAAAATGCTTTTGACGCGTATCGATACCGAGTGTGGCGGATCAACGAGGTGCCAAAACGGATACAAATAGCAGGGGTGTTAACGCTTGCTTTTGTTTTACTTTTTTTATTGCTTTCGAACCTGACGACATTCCGAAATATTGAAAACTATCTGGTGGACCTTCATTTCCAGCTGATGCCGCTACATCCTCCTGATGATCGGATATTGATTGTTTCAGAAGATGAAGCAACGCTGGAGGCAGATCGCACGCCATTTGCGGATAAGGCAGATGAAGTGGGTCTTCTTCTCCAGAAAGTGATGGATGCCGGAGCCAGAGGTGTTGCCGTTGATTTTATCCTGCCGGAAAGATGGAATAAGTCAGAAAATTTTGCAAAACTTGTACTGAGAAATCAGGGAAAATTGATTCTTGGCAGTTTAATCAGGAAAGACAGCAGCATTATAGGAATGGAGTGTATAGGGGGACTTATAATGGCTGGCCTGGGATCAATGGAGCGCGCCCAGGAACTTTTTGGATTTCTGAACATGCAGCCAGACACTGATGGTTATATTCGCCACACCCAATTAGGACTCCTTAACCAGGATGGACAAAGTATGTATTCTATGTCTGCAAGAGCCTTTCAGATTCTGACTGGCAGTGATATCCCCCGGGAGCGGGCTTTACGGCGTTTATTAATTGACTATTCTATTGACCGGACCAAGTTTCAAAGATTGTCATGGAAAGATCTTCCATTGTCTCTGAATGATAATCCTGACATGTTTCGGGACAAAATAGTACTGGTTGGAGGAGAATACGAGGGATCACAAGATTTTCACAGGGTTCCTTTCAGGTCGGGTTTGAGCAATGAGGAGATTTCAGGACTTACTATTCATGCCTTAACAATTAACACACTCTTATTGGATAACCTCGTCCAAAATGTCAGTAGATCATGGGTTTTACTACCAATGGCAGTTGTTATGATGTTTTTTTCGGCGGCCTTTCTTATCCGGCGCAGGGTATTTTTTCCTCTTATTATCCTTGTATTAATTTTAACAGGATATATCTTAATTGTTTATTTCTTGTTCATATGGAATCGACTGTTGCTTCCAGTGGGAGTGCCGCTTATAACTTTAATAATTGTTTTGCTGCCGATTATATTTATACGGCGCAAGATTACTTTTATATCGAAACCTTCGATGGAGGTACAGGAAAAATGAAAAAATGGGGAAGAAACATGGGCTTGGTAGCTATCATTTTTCTTTTCATTATGGGATGTCTTTCTTTGGGATATTCGTCTGATACTGAAGAAAAAGTAGCTATAGTATGCTTTTCGGAAGGGAAAGCATGGCTCACTGAACCTGGTGAGAAAGAACGGAGTGAAATTAATCTTTTTGATTGGATAAAAATTGGAACTGTCATTCAAACAGAACTTGAAGCCAAGGTGGTTATCGCCTTTTCCACCGGTGACCGATACGAACTCAGGGGAAAGACGAAAGCAACTGTGGGTCAGGAGGGATTTATTTCCTCCTCTGGAACGCTGAACAAATTAGAGTCAGTGCCTGTAATGCCACAAATCGCAGCTATTTCCCAAGAAGCCAGTCCTGGAAGCAGGTTGGGTGGTATCCGGCTGAGAGGTCCAAAAGGATCAATTTCCAAATTCTATCCAAGTAAAGGAACGACGTTGCTTGCAGAAGAAGCAGTTTTTACTTTTGAGCCTATCTATGGGGTAAAAAAATACAAGGTTGAAATCAAAGACGAATGGGGAAATAAAATCTTTTCTGTAGAAACACGTTCTACAAAGATTGCTACTTACCCGAGCGTACTCAAGTCTGGTGCAAATTATTCCTGGAAAGTGTGGATACTGGAGAAAAGGGAGCCTTCCATATTGTCTGAAGCAGTTTTTTCAACTGTCAGCGAGGAAAATACCCGGGCCAGAAACGCCTTTAAAGCACAAGCATATCAATCAAAAGATGGGATAAAACTACTGCTTCTTGCTCAACTGGATATGGCTTTGGGGCTTTGGAAAGAAGCCTGTGAGACGTTAAGAGATGCCCTGGCTCTCTTCCCAGATAATAAGGAAATAAAAAATGCCATATTCCAGATTGGCTGTAAATAAATAATAACATAAATGCTTCAATGGGGCCATGCCTTGTTTTTTTTAAATTGAAATTAGCTGTGGAAAAGTATAGATTTTGTCAGAAAGGGAGAAAGCAATGAAGAGAAAGCCTTTCTTTTATTTGATGATATTATTCATATTGTTTTCTTTTCTATTTTCACAGGAACGGGGATTCCAAGCATTGAGGAAAGAGAGGCGAATTGCCTTAATTATTGGGAACGGGCGTTACAAAAGTTCTCCATTACGGAATCCGGTTAATGACGCAGAAGATATGGCTCGTGTGCTGCGTGAGCGCGGATTTGAAGTGCTATTGAGAACTGATGCCAATCACAAGGATATGGAGAAAGCAATTCGTGAATTTGGGGAAAAACTCCGACAAGGGGGAATTGGTTTTTTTTACTTTTCAGGTCATGGCATGCAGGTGAAAGGAGTTAACTATCTTGTTCCTGTGGATGAAGATATTCAGGAGGAGAATGAGATAAAGTTTAAGGCTGTAGATGCGAATTTTGTTTTGAGCAAGATGGATAGTGCCGGAAATCAGATGAATGTTATGATACTGGATGCATGTCGGGATAATCCATTTATAAGGAGTTTTCGCTCATCGGCAAGAGGGTTGGCACAGATGGATGCGCCTCGAGGAAGTCTGATTGTATATGCTACGAGTCCGGGGAAAACGGCTGCTGACGGTGAAGGGCGAAACGGGATATTTACCAAGCATTTACTCAAGGCGATAAGAGAGACGAATTTGGAGGTAGGGCAATTACTTCGAGAGGTAAGAAGGGGAGTGATGAATGAAACAAATAGCAATCAGGTCCCCTGGGAATCGTCTTCTCTCACTGGGAATTTTTACTTTTCAACCCTCCCCCTGGAACCACCAGAAACGTCAAGTGTAGACATAACGTCTATTAAGAAAGCCGCTGAGGAGAGAGAAACGATTAAGAGTAGATGGGTGAGCTGGCAAACGAGAATGAAATCTGATTTTACGGATATAGAAGAGATAAATAAAAGCTCAGCTTATACGAATCAAGAGAAAAAGACAGCCTGGCGAAAGTTTCTCGACAATTATAAAGCCGACAATCTTTACAGCAGTGAGGACGAACAGCTGAGGCAGAGGGCAACACAGAGATTCAAGGCATTGTCTGATGTTGGAATATCTGTTAGGGCAAAAATAAGTTTACGCTCTACACCAAGGAGCTTAAGCGAGAAGAAAGCCAAATCAATGTTAAAGAAGAGAGGTTTTTTTGACTTAAATTGGAATAAATCCGGCGATTTTATTAACAAATATGAAGGCAAGACTATAAACAGAGAAAATGTAGTAATTGACCATGCGACCGGATTGATGTGGCATCAATCCGGGTCGGAAAAGACTATGACCTACATCAAAGCGAAACAATGGATAGACGAGTTGAATCGCCGAGATTATGTGGGTTATACTGATTGGCGACTGCCAACACTTGAGGAGGCAGCCTCATTGTTAGAGAGAAGTAAGATGAATGGAAAGCTTTATATAGACCCTGTATTTTCAGTGAAGCAATGGTGGATCTGGACGAGCGATATAGATGCTGGAGGAGTCAGGGTGTGGGTTGTATACTTCCACTACGGCTACGTTATCAGGTTTGTCGTGGAACTCTACAGCTACGTACGGCCTGTACGTTCTGGGAAATGAAGATTTGGAGGTTTGATAATTTGAGTCATAACTGCGGTCATGCCTTGCTTTTTGCCTCGTAAAAGCAAAAAACAAGACCTGATTCCACCAAGGGCATGTGATTGACCATGCTATTTCATTGTGATATAAGTGATTAAGAGTGTCAGTAAGCAGAATCTGAATAAAAAAGGATTAAGATAAATGAAACCAAAATATTTGCTTTTAATTATCTTGCTTGTTTTTGGAATATCATCCAATGTCTATGCAGTATCTTACTGGGTGATACAAAAAAATACACAGCGTCTTTTACATATTCAAAAGGATGCCGATAAAGTAACAATAGTCGAATCGTATCCTGTTATTGACTTCCAGGCAGATTATGCTGTTAATCCAAAAGATAACACATGCTGGGTTACATCAGCTTTTCAGGGACATGTAACGCGCTATGGCAAAGCTGAGCCAATTGTCGTAAGCAGTTTTGGTGCTCCAATGTCGCTTGCTTTAGATGCTGAAAGACAGATTATGTGGGTTGCAGATGGTGCTTTGAACAAGATTGTTAAGATGAGGCTTGATGACGGTACATTGGAGAAGCATGTACAGCTTAGTACACCATCGAGAAGCATTGCTTCAAGAGCAGATGGAGGTTTATGGATAGCAACAAAATATGGATTGATTGTACTTGACTCTGACGGAGAGGTAATAAAGGAATTCGAGCGAAAAGCTAAATATCTATCATCTGGCCCTGGGAAAAACTCTGTTTGGTTAGTAAATCCTGTTGACAATAATATTATGCATCTGGACGGAGATGGAAACATACTGGCAGAGGGCAAATTGAAAACTCTTTCTGGGCTTATTGCTACTAAAGATGGAGGCTGTGTATTGCTGGGAAGGGAGGTTGTATTCCAATTAGATGCTGATGGAGATCTTATCGGCACAATGCAAGGATTAGACCATCCATCCCGCATTGTTTATCAACCAGAGGATGAAAGCGTATGGATTTTACACTCTAGAGACAGCCAACTTGTACAACTACCTCTAAAGATAGGACAGAAACCATTAACTGTTATTGCTGGATTGGGAAGAGGCAATCTCAGGGTTGAACCTGCCGAAAAAATTCAGTGGATATCTTCAGGCATAGAACCTGAGAGTCAGAAACCTGAAACGCCAGAAGAAGAAAAACCACTTGAAAAGATTAAGGTCCCAGAGAAGATTGAGCCTGAGAAAAAGGATACGACCAAGCCTGAAGTTGTACCCGAGAAAAAAGATGCGATTAAGCCTGAAACTGAGCCTGAAAAAAAGCTTACGACTAAGCCTAAAGTTGAACCTGAAAAAAAAGAATCAGCCGTGAAGCCTGAAAAACAAGAGCTTAAAGAGATGCCCAAGCCAACTGTTGTACCTGCGCCAACTACTTCTACACTCCTATCCGAGCCTCCAAAGTTTAAAGATGGCGGTGTCATGCTTGCTAGACTTCATGAAGGTCTAAGTTCTACACGTTTAAAAAATGTTCCCCAGGCCCTCGGAAGAAGGTATGTCTGGAATTTTGAAGGTGCGACCTTTACTCTGCTTTTAGGGCTTTCAGTAGAAGTATACAACAGTTATACAAATAGAGGACGTGCAGAATGGGTGGAAATGCTTGCAGAAGGCGTTCATGCTGCAAAGCCTATTGCTGAAGAGTTCAAAAAGCTTGCAAAAAAACACAACTGGAATGCCGAACAAATCGCCAATTTTGTTCTCTCTTTTGTGCAATGTCTTCCTTACACAGTCGATGATGTAAGCACAGGAATAGATGAATTTCCACGTTTTTCCATAGAAACACTGGTCGCTGGAGGTGGAGACTGCGAAGATACTACAATCCTGGCTGGAAGCATTTTTTTAGTTTTAGGTTATGATATTGTATGTTTAAATCCCAAAGGACATCTTGCTCTTGGGATAGAAGGTAAATTCCCTGGTTCCTACTATAAACACAATGGAAAACGATACCATTATTCAGAGACAACCGGCACAGGTTGGGAAATCGGGAATTTGCCAGAAGTTTACCGAGGAGTTTCCGTTACTATCTATGAAATTCCAAAGAAATTAACTAAATAAAAAGGAGGATTGTACATGAAACAAACAGGTACGCTTTTGACTTTTTTATTAGCTTCATTGATTCTTTTAACCAGTTGCGCGTCAGCCCCCACGGCACCTAAAACTACTGAGGTTATTGTTCCCAGTTGGTATAGCACCCCACCCGTAGACGCAAATTATCTCTTTGTCGCGGCAACAGCACTATCACAAGATCTTCAGCATGCTGTGAACACTGCAAAAGAGGAAGCACGTGTAGGGATTGCCAGGGACATGAGAGTTAAGATTCAAGCGATGTTCAAAAGGTTCCGAGAAGAAACAGGTGTCGGTGAAGATGCTGAATTCTTGTCTATGGAAACAGATGCATCTAAGTCTATTGTTTCGGAAACCCTAGTCGGATGCAAGGCAAGAACCCAGAAAATCTTAAGAGAAGGCACTCTTTACCGAGTTTATGTGCTAATGGAATTACCGATCGGCGCAGCTAATGCAGAGATGCTTGCCAAGATTAAAGAAAACGAACGGATGTACACTCGTTATCGCGCTTCAGAGGCATTTAAGGAGTTAGAAGAAGAAGTAGAGAAGTACGAGAAGATCAAGAAATAACGAAGCGCGCACCAAAAGATCGTTCAGGACGAGTGTAGATTAGAGATTGTAGAATACTACTTTCTCTGTCATTGCGACTGTATGAAATAAGCCCGGCAATCTCTATTTTGGACTGTCATTGCGAGGAGCGAAGCGACGCGGCAATCTCTTAGATTAGTCAACTCTGGCCTCCTCGCTCCCTGAGGACCTGCAATGACGATGTAATGACTTCTATTGCTTTCATATAGGTAAATCTTTTTTCAATGCGTTATGAATCTTCAAAAAGGAAGCGATTCGGTTCGCTGTTTTTTATTTTATTTTATTTTTTGCTGCCCACTCTATCTTGCCATAAAGCGACTGTAAAGCCCCTAAGCAAGCATTATAAAGAAGAGCAGATACGCAAGTATTCCAGCTACCCTAGATGGTTCTGGCAGATGCCACATAGCAACAATGCTCTCTTTGCAGTTGGTTACGCACAGACATATTTTTATAGTGAATCTTCTATTGAAGAAGCAACTATGAATGGAATTAATAACTTAGCTAAATGCGTGTCTGCTAGAATCAAAGGCGAACGGGGCTTTAAGGATACAAAATTAGGCCCAGAATTTGCAGGAGAGTTTTTTAAAGAGGAGGTTGAAGGAGGCGTGTTAGATCTTGTAAAGAAAAATCACAAAGTAATCGCTACTGAAACGGTGGGTGACATAACGCTTGTATTGTTGTGTACTGGTGAAGCTCCAACACTGTCTTCTGCAAAAGGGTTTGATCAAAAAGTCCCTGAATGGGTATCAAAACCCCCCAAAAAACCTGGTTTTGTATATGCTGTGGGGCAGTCTAGTCCACAATTTCATGAAGAAGAAACCTGGCAGTTAGCTGAATATAATGCTCGAGTTGGCCTGGCGTTGTCATTTGTTGCTCAGTTGCGAAGTCTTGGTAAAAGGCTTGATCAACGTTTAAGCACAGCCAGTGCAGTCAAAACCGATGTTGTTTTAAGACGAATTCAAGTTGTCGAGCGCTGGTGCGACCCAGAAAATAGAATTCCCTATGTGCTTGTGCGAATGACGATTAAAGACAACAGAGAAAATAATCCAGAAAGCTTTTAAGAAATCCAATAAAATTAACTAATATAGCTTGAAGGAAGCTAAGATTTGCGGACATTGATAAGCCGGTTATCGTTTTTAATGGCTATTTTTCAAGATTTTGCATTTTTACGGGATTGAGAGGCTAAATCATGAAAGAAAAAACTTGGTTGTCATTTTTACTGATTATATCTTTATTTTTGACTACGACAGCAGTGCAGGCGAAGTCTGCACCTGACTGGGTAAAGAATTTTGGTAAATCAAGTAGGCATCCTGAAAGCAGGTATTTAATCGGCTTTGGTTCGGCTATAGGTAAAGGACCGGAAGCCTTTCGAATTGCCCAGGATAATGCACGCGCTGATATTTCTCGCAAGATTGTCGTGAAGATCGAAAGCCTGTTCTCTACAGTCACGGAAGAAAAGAACAAAAAGTTTTCTCAATATACGAGTTCGATTACCCAGAGTACCACGGCAATTCAGCTTATTGGACTTCAAACAGAGGCATATGTAGATGATAACCGCAAAAATCCGACCACATACGTTCTGGCTTACATTAGCCGGGTAAAACTCATAAACGGATACAAAGAGAAGAGCTTAGAACTTCGTGATGAGATAAAGAGGATTATTGCCGCAGCACAAAAGGATGAACTCAGCTCAAATACGGAAGAAGCTGTTGCAAAATACCTGAGTCTTTACCCGCTTCATGAAGAATTAAAAAAGGTAGAAACGGTTCTGCTGGTGGCAAGAAAGTTAAGTTCCATCGACGCCGCTTTTGATGAGCTGGCAGGAATTGATGTTACTTCTGGAGATCAGAAGCCTTCATTTATGAGCCAGACAGAGGTGTCTAACAAGATTGGCCAGCTCCTGAGGCAGTCGATGAAATCTGTCGATGATGTGGTACGTGCTGTCGTATTTCAGATCTCGAAACACGTGCAAAAACCTGAAGGCAAAGTCCTGGTTATTCCCTTAACTTATCAGGATACAAGAATGAGCAGTACTTTTGCTAGGTATTTTCGAGCAGCACTCGAAACCGAATTTGGACAGATGGATAAATGGAATGCAGTGAATCAAACCAGAGATTTCAAACCCAGATCTATGCAGATTACGCGAGATCTGGCGAATGCGTCTGGTGCAGAATGGGTGCTTTCTGGCACGTACTGGGAACAGGGAGAGAAAATAAAACTTTTGGCAAACTTGCGTAATATAAATACCGGTAAATCTCTGGCAGGTGCCGAGGTTGTTTTTGACAAAGAACTGCTGAAATCCGCTAACTTTGATTTTAAACCTCAAAATTTTAAAAACGCTCTTATAGAGCAGCAGGCATTTGCCGAAGGTGAGTTTGTAAGCGGACAGCTTCAGGTTGAAGTGTGGACCAGGAAAGGTAATGAGAACTTGCTTCTTACAGAAGGCGAGACCATGAACATATTCGTTCGTGTCAACCGGGAAGCTCACATTCGCTTGCTCTATATTCTTGCTGATGGACGGCACACGCTCCTTTATGACGATTATTACATCGACAACTCAAAGGTCAACCGTGTCGTTGAAGTTCCAGGGATGTTTGTGTGTGTCCCCCCATTTGGTGCTGAGATGCTGATCTGCCTTGCTAGCACAATACCTTTTAAAAGGGTGGAAACAGTGGAAGAGGGCGGCTATTTATTTATAAAAGAAGCACAACCGGAAATCATTGCTAAAAAAGTTCGCGGATTCCAGAGAGTAAAGGAAAAGGAAAGCCATCAAGCTGAGGCAAAGATTGTTATTACTACGATGAAAAAGTAATCTGATGTTGGAAGGATTTCCTTTACTACTTGCTAACAGCTTAGAAAAAAACCTTTTTGATTATAGAAGGGCCCACGTAACCTGAAAGGACTGTGACATTTTACTGCGACATTACTGTGACACTTACTGTGACAGACTTACAATATAATATGTAATACAAAGAAAATTATATTGTCTCCTCTTAAGCTCATTATTCTTCTCTATTCTATTATATAATTTTTGCTAATATTGTGTGATAAGAATGTAGTAATAACTGAGGAAATCATGGCATGTCCCCATGAAGAGGGGATAGATTATCCTAAAGGAGAGAAGTGCCCTAAATATCCATTTTGGTCCTAGAGAGATAAATGGAGTGGTGAGTCCATAACCTAGACTAAAAATAGGCCAAAATAGTAATTTGGATCAGCCCTGCTTTGTTGCTTTTTAATAACCTTCAGGAGAATGACCTAAGCTATTTGATCGCCTCAGAATTCTTTTTCCATCCTGTCCAAGAAGTCATCCACTTGGCGGATATATTCCTTATAATCGGAAATGGCTATGGGCAGAATCTCATAAATTTTTTTATCATCGATATCCATGTATTCATGGACGATGATATTTCGCATCCCTCCAGAACCTTTTAGTTTATTGGCCAGCTCATGAGTAATAAGCCCTGCATCTGCTGCTTTAATGAAGGATGACGTGTAATCTTCCGGAGGCCGCTGTTCTGACTCGATAACCACATGGCTGTTGATGTTGGAAGCGCACTCTACGATTAATTGAATCAGCCTTTCTGCAGAGGTTTTCATATAAAAATCAGATAAATATTCGTTAAATGTATGGCCAGCAATGGGCTTGAGCTTATCAAGATACATATTTAACCGGGATAGCTTTCTCCGTACTAAATCTGAATCAATCATGCCCTATGCCTTTCCTACCGCTCGCTTCAAATATGATTTTTCCATGATTCGAAACTTTTTTGAATCCATGTATCGGGCGATCGCTTGGATTCTGAATCGCTGAAAGATTCCTTCTTCATCTTCGAATAGGGGTTTCCCATGGATTGCGACTCGGTAACTAATAAGGGGCTCGGCGCCGTTCAGAAAGACCGGATCAAATCTGTCGCCAAAGACTTCGCCGAGTTCATTCAAGATATTGAGTTGTTTACTTGAATCAAACTTCTTTCGGCTCAGAATGCCAATGTCGATATCACTTTTTCCAGTTACATTCCCTTTAGCATAAGAACCGTGTAAGATAATTAACAGAATGCCATTCTTTTGGCAGAGCTTTTTCAATCTTTCATGATCAATTTTCAGATTCATCGCTCTTTTGGCCTCTCAAGATTATACCATAAATATAATAACTTATATAAGAAATTGCTTTGGGAAGTTTGTGTCTCATGATATAAATTATGCGGATTGATGTAATCCTTAGATTTCTGTTCCTCTTGCGATTATCTTTATATAGTCTGCGAATAAATACTTACGATATCTTTTTTTCCCCGAAACCTCATTAAGAATATTTATTTCATTAAATTTATTAACTAGTTGAGTCGCTGTTTGACGGCTAATTTTAAGCTGCATTACTATGTCTGAAACACTGATTAAAGGTTTTTCAAACAACATATCTAACAACTTTACTGCCTGGGCCCCTCCGATTTTTTTCCTAAGGAGTTCGTTGGATAGCGTATCTTTCAAACCAATAATCTCGTTTGCTGATGATGCAGCTTCTATCGAAATCTCTGCTATTCCCTGTAAAAA
>SDBU01004138.1_pt1 | contig 18013 bp, 18 predicted proteins | sample 2277071 | NCBI WGS metagenome assembly SDBU01 (sample SAMN10397929, study PRJNA504765) | marine sediment metagenome | isolation source: marine sediment core GS08_GC12, 126 cmbsf | place: Arctic Ocean: Gakkel Ridge, Loki's castle | collected 2008 | reverse complement strand
TATAAATGTACAGGAACCAGCGGACTGTAGAAGCCGCACCTCAGTATCAGGTACCGCATGGTGAGGTCACCGGTAAGCTCAAAGAATATGGCCATATATGTGCCATGGTGGTATTTGACCTGGCTCAAAAGTGAAGCTTTCCGGCAGATAAATAGAGAAAAACAGAGTATTTAATAATTCTTATAATTTCTTTGGTTCACAGTACCCCATTCTGCTCTTGAGTAACGCCCAATTAAATTGACAAGCCCTGTTTGATTTGTTAGAATAATCAGTATATACTGATATTACAGACTAATATGACTAAGCTAATGACCTTGTCTTTGATAGGAGGTGATGAAAGTGGACCAGAAGGAGAAAGATGAATCCTGTTGTGCCCCGGGAGAGAGGGCCGGCTGCAAAGTTGAGGCTTTGGTGAGCGTGGATGACAGGGGGCAGATGGTGCTGCCCAAAGAGCTCAGGGAAAAGGCGAATATCCGCGCCGGTGATAAGCTGGCCGTCACCAGCTGGGAAAAAGATGGCAAAGTATACTGCATTATTCTGACTAAAGCCGAAGATCTTACCGATATGGTGAGAGCCACACTCGGACCGGTGATGAAAGACATGGTGTAGGCGCCGAAACAAAGGAGGTTTTTCAAATGAAAGACGAAGAAATCAGGAAGGTGGTAAGGGAGGGCTACGGCAAAATAGCTGTGCAGGAGAATTCTTGCTGCGGTCCGGTAAATACCTGCGGATGCGGCAGTTCACAGGATACGGTGAGTAAGGCAATGGGCTACACGGAAAAAGATCTTAATACTGTTCCAAATGGGGCAAATCTGGGTCTTGGATGCGGAAATCCCACTGCGTTGGCCTCTCTTAAGGAAGGCGAGGTAGTGCTGGACCTCGGGTCTGGTGCCGGTTTCGATTGCTTCCTGGCGGCGAATGCGGTTGGCCAGGGCGGAAGAGTTATCGGTGTTGACATGACCGCCGAGATGATTGAGAAGGCAAGAGAAAACGTCAGGAAAGGTGACTACCAGAACGTTGAGTTCAGACTGGGAGAGATTGAAAACCTGCCGGCTGCTGACAATTCCGTTGACGTGGTGATATCCAATTGTGTTATTAATCTATCGCCTGACAAGGGCCGGGTCTTCAAGGAAGCCTACCGGGTACTGAAGCCCGGTGGCCGGGTGATGATCTCAGATATAGTTCTGCTGAGAGAGCTTCCCGATGCCGTCAAGAGTTCCATTGCGGCATATGTTGGCTGTGTTGCCGGAGCCACCACGAAGCGGGAATACCTGGCAACTATAAAGGTGGCCGGTTTTCAAGAGGTTGAAATAGTCTCCGAGGTGTCCGCCAAAGGGATATATAACGAAGCTACCGCGGGGGCAATCGTCGAGAGCCTGGGAATGTCACCGGGAATAATAGAAGAAACAGCCAGTTCAATTGTGAGCATAAAGGTCCGGGCGGTCAAGCCGAACTAGAGAACAAGGATAAACGCAGGGGTGTTCCCGATGTGTTGACAAAAGCAAAGGTATAGCCACTTGACTCTTCAGCCTTTCACCGATAAATTCACCCAAGAATCAAAGCTGAAGCTATTTTAACATAACTTCCTTGCTCGATTGAACAAGACGAGCTTCTGTAAAGCTGGAATTAATTGCTTCTCAACACCAGCCGGCGCGGTCTGAGGACTAAGGTGGGTCTGCGCTGGCTGTTACTCATGCGGGCAAGCTAACCCGATTAGATCTGCCATTCTGTATTTTCTTGACTTTTTGAGCCTTTGTACCCCCTCTGGCATCGAAGCGCGTCTACATCCAGTGAATCCTTAGGAATCGTTCCCACGGCGAGAACAAAGTATGCCTAGTTTTACATCATGGTATAGCCGCCGCTGACGCTGAGTGTCTGCCCGGTAATGTAGCTGGCTGCGTCCGAAGCCAAGAATACTACGGCGCTGGCCATGTCTTGAGCCGTGCCTAATCGGCGAAGCGGGTAGGCCCTGGCTGCCTTCTCCAGCATCTCGGGGGTAAATAGCGTCCCCATACTGTCAGGGGTTGACTTGCTCCACATGCTGCCCTGGCCGGTCTCTTCCTCAGTGGGCACAGTGAGGCCAGGACAGACCACATTCAAATTGATTCCGTAGCGCCCAACCTCTCTAGCAACTGACTTGGTCAGGGCGATGACCCCGGCTTTACAGCCACCGTACACCGCCTCACGGAACTCACCCATTCGGCCAGCGTCGGAGGCAATACTGACGATGTGCCCGTACCGGCGCTCGATCATGTGGTCTAAGACTGCCCTGATGCAATTTATGGGGGGCCAGAAGTTGAGTTTAATCTCTTTCTCCCATTCTTCTCTGGGTTTGTCCATAAACAGGCGGTCATGAATCCAGCCCACATTGTTCACCAGCACATCTACCTGCCCAAAGGTGTCGATAGCCTTCTTGACCATCGCCTGGACTTGCTCCCAGTCGCTCACGTCTGTCTTCACCATAATGCCGTTGCCGCCTGAGCCTATGCACTTCGCAATGACCTTCTGTGCCTGAGGCTCATCGATGTCGGCGATGACCACGTTACAACCCTCTGTCGCCAGAGTCAGGGAGATGGCGCGGCCGATATTGGACCCCCCACCGGTTACAATAGCTGTCTTGCCTTTGAGCCCAAGATCCATTTTTCAATATCCTCCTTCACTACTGTTCGTTCGTAGGTATTATAGCAGGAACTATGGGGTGTCAACCGATTGACACACTGGCAGGTCGCTGCTACAATCATCCCTGAAGGAGAGAACTGTTCGAGGTGCGACTAATGCCGTTGATTAGCTCGGATTGGGAATAGTCAACTAGGCTCCCTGACCAAATTGCCGAAGACAGGAGGGATGGCATATGCAGTTTCAGGACATTATCTATGAGAAGAAGGACGGGGTGGCCAAGATTACCATCAATCGCCCCGAAAAACTCAATGCCTTTACGGCCAACACGTGCCGGGAGATGGTCAAGGCCTTCCAGGATGCTGAGGAAGATGCTACTATTGGGGTGGTGGTGCTTACCGGCGCTGGCAATAGGGCGTTTTGTGTCGGCGGGGACTTTACCGAGGTCGCCGGCGGGGCAGGCTACAGCCGGGAGACGCTTATCTGGGTGTCCCGGTTACATAGTGCTATCCGGCGCATCCCCAAGCCGGTGATTGCTGCGGTCAACGGCTATGCCATCGGTGGGGGGCACGTCTTTCACGTTGTCTGCGATCTCAGTATCGCCGCGGACACAGCCCGTTTCGGGCAAAGCGGGCCCCGGGTGGGTAGCTTCGATGCCGGGTTTGGTGCCTCTTACCTGGCGCGGGTTGTCGGTGAGAAAAAGGCCCGCGAGATCTGGTTTTTGTGTCGGCAGTACAGCGCGCAGGAGGCACTGGAAATGGGGCTGGTGAACAGGGTGGTGCCGGCCGATAAGCTTGAGGAGGAGGTGGAGCAGTGGTGTAGGGAGATACTGGCGTTAAGTCCCACGGCGCTGGCAATACTGAAGCAATCGTTCAATGCCGATACGGATCATATCCATGGCCTTGAGGAAGTAGCCATGTCCAGCCTCTGGCTCTACTACCAGACAGCTGAGGCTAAAGAGGGGTATGACGCATATTCAGAAAAAAGGCCAGCCGACTTTTCCAAGTTCAGGAGGTAACCACCGCCGAAGTTCACCGGGAGGGACAAGTCATTATGGGAAACGAAGACATTTTGGTCTCTGTAGAGCAGGGAGTGGCTACTATAACTTTGAATCGGCCGGAGAAGCTTAATGCTCTCACGACGGAAATGGCTAATAAGTTCTCGCAAGTTATCCAGGATGTGCGCGTCAATGATGAGATAAAAGCGTTGGTCATAACCGGCGCCGGTAGCGGGTTTTGTTCCGGTACAGATCTTGAGCGTCGATTGCCAGGAGCGAAACAAGAGACGAAGGAAAGGTGGGAAGTTATTAGCCCCATCGGCCATCAATTGTTACCCTTGGTCAGGCTTGAGAAACCAACCATTGCGGCGGTAAATGGGGCAGCAGCCGGGCTGGGACTGTCCATTGCTTTGGCCTGTGACATAAGGCTAGCTTCGGAAAACGCCAGATTTACTGCTGTCTGGGTTAAGCGGGGATTGATACCTGATGGAGGCGCCACGTATTTCTTACCCCGGATTCTGGGAATATCCAAAGCACTTGAGCTGATGTTTACCGGTGACATAATGAGCGCTACAGAGGCAGAACGAATAGGTCTGGTGAGCAAGGTCGTGCCCCATGATAATTTGATGACAGTGGCCAAAGAGACGGCTACCAAAATAGCCGAGGGACCTTCAGTGGCAATCGAGCTGATGAAGAAAGCGGCATACCGGGCTCTTGAGAATAGTTTGGAGTTGCAGCTTGATTTTGAGACTTATGCCCAGAACATATGTCGTCAGACACAGGACTACAAGGAAGGCGTCGAGGCATTTATGCAAAAGCGGCCACCGCAGTTTAAGGGCAGCTAGCCAAGCATTATTGGGCTACCGGTGTAGACTTGTTCAAACTCTTGTATGAGGTGGAAATCAATGGACTTTAGACTTAGCGATGAAGAACTCCTCTGGCGAGAGCAAGTAGTTGAGCTCATTGAGCAGGAAAAGACACCGGAACTTTTTCGAGAGTCGGTCATCGAATACACCTTTGGTCCTCACACGTGGAAGTTTTTGCGAAAGCTAGGGGAAAGAGGATGGCTTGCTCCTTCCTTGCCCCGGGAATACGGGGGCATCGGTGCTTCTCCGCTCCAGCGGTTCATACTCTTGGAAGAGCTATCTTACCGGGTAGGATATACCCCCCCGGTGGGAGTAAGCATAGTTGGCCCGGCGCTTCTTACCTATGGAAGCCAGGAGCAGAAGAGCCAGTATCTACCCCCAATTGCGCGCGGGGAGATTGAGTTTGCTCTGGGCTACACAGAGCCTGATGCCGGCTCCGACCTGGCTAACCTCCAGATGCGGGCAGTGCCCAAGGGTGACCATTATGTCATCAGCGGACAAAAAGTATTCAATACCCGCTGCCATTTCGCTCAGTACCACTGGTTAGCCGCCAGGACTGAGCCCACTGTACCCAAACACCGAGGTATTTCATTGTTTATTGTCGATTTGAAGAGTCCGGGTATTACGATAGATCCGCTGGTAACGATGGCGGGCTGGAGAACAAACGCTGTTTACTATGATGAGGTGAAAGTCCCTGGAAGTAACCTGGTTGGAGAAGAGAATAGAGGCTGGTATTACATGCGCACTGCCCTGGAACATGAAAGGACGATTACCACGGGGAATGCTCGGTGGACGTTTGAAAGGTTAGTTGATTACGTTAAGCAAGGACACCCAATAAATCCAGTCCTTCAGCATAAGTTAGCTGAGGCGGCAGTCGAGCTGGAAGTAGCCCGCCTTCTCGGCCTTCGGGTAAGCTGGCGGCAAAGCAGAGGTATGCCGGCTCCATATGAAGCGTCCGAGGTTAAGGTGTTTGTCAGCGAATTGGAACAGCGCATTATATACCTCGGCATGGAGATACTCGGGCTTTATGGGACCTTGAGAGCGGATTCCAAGGGAGCGCCCTTGGACGGCATAATGGAATTTCTATATCGGGGAACCCCTCAGTTGACCCTCGTCCGCGGTACCTCGGAGGTGCAAAGGAATATCATTGCGCTTAGAGGGTTGGGACTGCCTACAGACTGACGGCAAAGGTGTCTACTGGAAGGGAGAAAGGTTATGGATTTGGCATTTGATGAACAACAGGAGATGCTGAGAAAATCGGCTGGCGACTTTTTAAGCAGTAAGTGCCCTAAGGATTATGTTCGTCAAATGGAGCAGAACGAAAAGGGATACTCTCCCGCGCTGTGGCAAGAGATGGCGGAACTGGGCTGGTTAGGTCTGGCTTTCCCTGAAGAATATGGCGGTAGCGGAATGAGCTTTGTTGATTTAGTGGTGTTGCTGGAGGAGATGGGGCGTGCTTGCCTACCTGGCCCCTTCTTTTCCACCGTGGTACTTGGCGGGCTCACCGTTCTGGACGCAGGCAGTGAAGAGCAGAAGCGAAAGCTCTTACCCTTGATCGCCCAGGGAAAAACAATTGTTACCCTGGCTTTGATGGAGAACAGTGCCACATATGCGGCGGCGGACATCGGCACTAAAGCAATGGCTGAAGATGACAGTTTTATCATTAGTGGCACCAAACTTTTTGTTCCCGATGCCAATATAGCCGACCACATTATTTGTGTTGCCCGAACGAAGGAATCCCCGGTTCCGGAGGATGGTGTCACCCTCCTCCTCATGGATACCAAGAATCCGGGAATGAGCCTTACTCAACTTAATACCATCGCTTGGGATAAGCAGTGCGAGGTTATCTTTAACGATGTTAAGGTACCTAAACAGAATATCTTAGGTAAGGTAGATAAGGGTTGGACAGAAGTGGAGAAAATTATTGAGCGCGCGGCAGCGGCAAAGTGTGCTGAAATGGTGGGGGGCGCTCAGCAAGTGCTGGAGATGAGTACTTCCTATGCCAAAGAGAGGGTCCAGTTTGGTCATCCCATCGGTAGCTTTCAAGCCATCCAGCATCATCTGGCTAATGCGACAATGGATGTTGACGGGGCGCGACTGGCCACCTATCAAGCGGCCTGGATGCTTAGCCAGGGTCTGCCCTGCTTGAAAGAAGTAGCTGTGGCTAAAGCCTGGACTAGCCAGGCGTACCAGAGAATCGTAACTATTAGTCATCAGATTCAGGGTGGTAACGCCTTTATGGAGGACCATGACATGCAGCTTTACTTCAGGCGAGCTAAGGCTGCGGAGCTTGCCTTCGGCGATGCCTATTTCCACCAAAAGAGGATAGCCACGCTACTTGGGATTGCCCCGACGGCTGATTTCTAGGCCGCTACATCTAATCACGCCACACGTCGGAGACACCTGTCTATAGAATCGCCTCGAACTTGGTCGCCTCGTTGAGGTTGCCCCATGCCTTAAGTTGACCGCTTTTTACCGCCTCGCCCGTGCTTGTCTGCCGGTTGAGAAGCCTTTGCAGTATTTCTTCGCTGCCCCGATAGGACACCTCACAACTGGGATAGTCTCCCTCCCTGAGACTGACGCCATCCCTGGTGAAGACGAGGTGATACGCCTTGCCGGGAGTGACAAAGCCGATCACCTTTCCGTAGTAGCTGTCAATCCACTCCCTGACCTTGTCCCGCCGTTCCTTGTCCGAGTTGACCTGCTTCACCTTTTCCTTAAGCAATCTTTCCAAGTCAGCCATTGTTATCACCTAGGAATGAGATTTGAGCCACCTGCTTAGCGCTTCAGTGGCTGCCTTGTTCACATTGGTCGGGGTGAACGAGCCATAGGCCTTAATCACCGCCTTCCTGAACGGTTCCACGTCATCATAGTCAAGGAGGAGGTTAATGTGCATCTTCTGGTCATCTATGTAGTACTTGGTGAGCATGGGGAAGTATTCAGCGATGCTGGGAATCGATTCTTCAATATCCTTCTTCTCTATTCGTGACTTACCGAGCCACTGTGCCATGTTACCCTCCTATTGCATATCTTCGCTTTTCAGCTTGATTACTCCAGAGCTGAACCGGGGCCAGTCGGGCAATATTCTGACCCCCGGCCCTTCTCGCCAGGCGCCTACGAAGACCTTTCCGTTGTTCATCACAAAGGCGTCAAGCAATACCTCAGCCAGCTTGTCCACACTTAGTCCCGCCTCTGCGGCCAGTGGGCTTAGCCTCTGTCTGGTTTCTTCTGCTATCTTGATGTCTACCTTTGCCATACCGTACCTCCGTCAGACAGTGATTTGCGGATAGGAATTGCCCCAGTACTCATCATAGATTAGGCTTTGCAGCGGCGGCTTGACTGGGAGTACTGCCTTTTCCCCGGGCTCGCCCAGACCAAGAATCCCCAGAGGCACCCAGGTGCCTGCCGGGATGCCGAAGTAGTCGGTCATCAACTCTCTGGTTCTCTCATCAGCGGTGCCATTGAGGTCATAGTTGACCCCTAGACCGAGGGCACTGGCGGCGATCATCATACTCTGGACGCAAGCCCCGGTAGAAATAGACCACATGTCGATGGGCATGGCCGCCACTCCCGGATAGGGTTGGTCCCTCCAGTTGAAGACACAGGTCAGGACAATAATTAGCGTGTCCGCCTCAGTGAGCCAGCCACCAAGACCCTTCTCCATAACCCTCTCTACCTCAGCCAGCCTGTCCTCCCGGGGCAAGTGCTGCGTTCGGCTATACTGCAGCTCAGGCCAGTTGAATGTCCACGGGCAGTGCTTTTTCTCGCTTGCCAGCGTCTTTAGGAACTCCTTAGACTGTTTGTCCTTGACGACGATGAATCTCCAGTTCTTAAAGTTCTCGGGCACAGGTCCGTAGATGCTGGTATCGAGCACTTTCTCTATTTTCCAGCGAGGCACTGGGCGGTCTCCAAAGCTATCCACAAAGTTGAGGTTCTGGATCACATCCTCGATCTCGGTCTCGGGAAGCTCCATCTTCTCGTAGGAGGTTTCCTCCAATGCCATCCTGCGGTAGGGATTACCCCAGTACTCGGAGAAGGTTACCCCTTCCAGGGGTGGCCTCGCCGGACCGAAGTAACGGGGGCCCGTGGCGTAGCCCAGGGAAAATGCCCCAGTGGGTTCCCAGGACCAGGGGATACCCAGATGCATGGCCATAGTCTCTCTCCGGCGTATATCGAGTAAGGGCATGCCATTGTATCCCGCCCCAATCCCGTACTTGTACGCCACCAGCCACATATTCTGTGTCGCGAAGCCGAGGAACTGCAAATAGAGGTCTATGCTGGTGGTCATGGTGGAGATGGTATCCACCCAAGCCATCTTGGTGAACAGCGGGACGAGTACTACGTCGGCATCACGCGGATACTGCCAGAGCTCGCCGGTGGTAGTATATTCGGCCACAGCGAGCTGAGTATCCCGGGACAAGTACCACAGATGTCCCGGTCCGAAAATCTCAAAGGACGCTCCGAACATCAACATAGCTACTTCCTTTGCTGAGGCTGCTAGCATCTCCTTGGTCGTCTGGTCCCTGACCGCTACCAGCCGCCACGGAAGTTGCCCGCCAGGCAGAGACAGGGTGTGCCAAGCTGAGCTAAGGATGCGTTGTAGCACCTCCTGAGGGATGGGCTTCCCTGGCTCAAAGGTCCTGATACTTCTCCGCCCGTAAAGGGCCTGGAACGTGTCCATCACCTCACCTGTAGCCATATTGCCTCCTCACAGCCAGAGTTTAGACCAATCATATACCCTTAACCTGCAGCTGTCAAAGACTTTTTGTGCCCCTGACCTTGTATCTTAAACAAGGTGTTAGAATATCTACAGGAGGAAATAGGCGTGAAAACAAGAAGGTATTCGGAGGTGCCGATATTTCGGATTCTCCAGGAGGTTGACGCTGGAAGCCAGGTAGTTGATGTTGCCCGAAAGCATGGGGTTTCACCGGCGATGTAGAAGAGTTCAGGCAGCAGAGAGAAAGGATTGAGAGGAAGTTAGAAAAGATATTGCGTCACACGATGGATGAAGGGCCGGAGGGCAAAGCTCGCCAGGATAAGAAGCTGGATGCCCTGAAGCGAGAGAAGGAAAAGATAGAAGCTTTTCTGGCCGAAGTGGAGAAGGGAGAGACGACACCCAGGGGGAAGGTAAGTTTGACCGACCGGGCCGCCTGCATGGTCAAAGACTAACAAGGTGGTCACCTACGGAAATGACGCAGTCCTGCCCTTCTATATATTACACCAGACGATTATCCTTATTGTCGGCTGGTTCGTCATACCATGGGATATTGGCATTTTACCAAAATATCTAATCATCAGCGTGGTTTCCTTTGTTCTGATCATGGCACTGTACGAACTGCTAATAAAACGTTTTAATATAGTGCGATTTTTCTTTGGAATGAGAGTTAAGAAGAAACCGAAGCTAGTATGATTGAGGAGCCAGTCAACACTGGATTTGCTCCATCTTCTAACCCCACGAGCCCCATGTCGTGAACCAGGGCTTGTTTGTAATTGAACGACTGCCCAGGATTTTGGTAAAGCCGTAGCGGATTGTTTTAAAGCAAAAAAGGACTAATAACATTCGAATAGTAAGAACTACAAGTGCATACCAAAAAAGACAAAATTCCCTCCAAAACCATAAAGACCTTCAAAATAGTGAGGGTAGAACTGGAAAAAGTCCCGCTGAATTCACCATGGGTCAGTCGTTCAAGGTAGACCTGTGGTGGGGCAAGGACAAATATGCCGATGTTATCAACAATGGCAAGCCATTTCAGGTCATCCCGGTGTCGGTGTAGCTCGTGGGGAGGCACGGAAGGCCGGGTGACCTTTGCCCCGGAAGAATTGACTCGTCGTCCTAACTGCACTACTATTGCAATTGGGGGATAGCCATGCCGTTGAGCAGAAAGCTCGCCTACATTAATCTGAGCACAGGAAAGGTCACTAGTGGCCCCATTCCGCAGAGCATACGCCAGCGCTTCCTTGGCGGCCGGGGCATAAACATGCTCCTGCTGCATAAGCTTGTTTCCCCCTCAGCCGACCCCCTGGGAAGAGATAATACGCTCATCTTTGGTGCCGGTCTCCTCGCTGGTGCTCCTGGCTTTGGCACCAGGCTCAACATATCGGCCAAGTCCCCGGAGTCAGGCTACCTGGGCGATGCCAACATGGGCGGCGACTTCGCCGCCGAGCTGGCCTACTCGGGGTTTAGCCACCTGGCGATCCAGGGTGAGAGCGCATCACCGGTCTACCTATGGGTAAAGGATGGTCAGATAGAGGTCAGGGATGGCCGCCACCTCTGGGGCCTCGATACCGTGGGGACCCAGCTGGCCATCAGGAAGGAACTGAAGGACGATAGCATCAAGAGTGCCTGTATTGGGCCTGCCGGGGAGAACCTGGTGCGCTTCGCGACGGTGCAAACCGGGCTCAAGAACGCGGCGGGGCGGACGGGGATGGGTGCTGTCATGGGAGCGAAAAGACTCAAGGCGGTGGCAGTAAGAGGTACCCTTGGTGTGCCCCTGGCAGAACCAGCGGAGTACTTAAAGGCCTACAAGCGACAGCTAGACAACCTTATGCAGCGTAAATGGGTGCAGGCTCTGGGTAAATATGGAACCCCCCTGCTTCTGGGGCACTCCAACGCCATGGGATTCCTCAGCGTGCGCAACCATCAGGCGACGACCCTGGGGGAGAATGGGGAGAGGCTTTCCGCCGCCAACCTGGAGAGGTACTCCACAGGCATGATGGGCTGCTTTAGCTGTCCCGCCCACTGTCGGCACCGCTATCACCTGGAATCACCCCGATACCCGGAGACCATGGGTGAGGGACCAGAATACGCCTCCATAGCTTCCCTGGGAGCGAATCTGGGAAACGTAGACCTGGAGAACGTCATCTACGCCGCCGAGCTATGCAATCGCTACGGCCTGGACACCATCTCCACAGGTGCCTATATCGGCATCGCTATGGAGTTATATCAGCGCGGCATCATCGACGAGAAGACCACCGGCATTCCTCTGCACTGGGGAGATGGGGAGTCCGTCCTGCGCTTGATTCACCTGATTGCGCGCCGTGAGGGGTTTGGCGCCGTGCTGGCCGGCGGCTGCTCCGCGTTGCGCGCGGTGGCAAAGGGCGCCGCGGACTACGTGTTTGCCATCAAGAACATGCCCCTGGAGATCACCGACGAAAGAGCGGTAAAGAGCTTTGCCTTTGGCATAGCCACCGCTACCCGGGGCTGTGACCATATGCGCAGCCGCCCCTCAGTGGATGTGGTCAACGTGCCCAAGGAAACAATCGATAGACTCTATGCCGCCGATATGGATACTGATTTCACCTCTTATAAAGGGAAAGCGAGAATGGTCTGGTGGCACGAGCTGTTAAACGCTGTATGCGACAGCGTCGGATTCTGCCGCTTCCTTACCGTATTCAGCAGCCCCCACGCCCTGCAGTATCCCGAGTTCAGCGAGTTTATCAGGCTGGCTACCGGGATGGAGCTATCCACTGAGGAACTCATGGAGGTAGGAGAACGAATCTACACTCTGGAGCGGCAGTATCTGGTCAGGCTCGGCCTTACCCGAAAGGATGATACCCTGCCCACCCGGTATCTGGATGAGCCTGTCCCCTACGGCCCCTCGGAGGGGGAACTTTTCCGCAGGGACGAGCTGGAGAGGATGCTCGATAAGTATTATCAACTGCATGGTTGGGAAACAGATGGCGTCCCCAGCGTCGAAACACTAAGGCGTTTGGAGCTGGACAACCTGGCTGAGGTACAGTTATGAGGCTGGTCATCAATAAGCGGAAGTGCTCCGGGTGCCACATCTGTGAGCTGGTCTGCTCTGTTTACCATTTTGGCGTCGCCAGTCCAAAAAAGGCGGCCATTCGCATCAACAAGGATGATCTCAACACCAGCATCAATACCCCCAAGGTCTGTCTTCAGTGCGTGGATAGAAAGATGAAATGCCTTCGAGGTTTCCCAGACCCCACTGACCCAGCCACAGCCAGAGAAAGCTTCCTCTGGGATAGGGCTTGCCTGGAATTCTGCCCTTACGATGCCATTTTCCGCTACGAAGACTCAGCCCTTCACTGCAACCTGTGCGATGGGCACCCTCGCTGCGTGGAGTTCTGCACGCCGGGGGCTATCACGGTGAGATGATATATACGGTATTTACAACGTACTATCAGTGTTCAGTCAATAGCCCCTGGTAATTTAATTCTTTATAGGCGGGTTGCATCAGAATGTGTAACAGCCGGCAGTAGAACAAGATGGCTCTTTGTTTACACGGCTCTACTTTCCATCTGATAGAATCATCATAAACCTTAGACATTTAAATATTGTCTATAAAAGCTGCTCAGCTAACTTGAAGTTTGGAGCACCCAGTGCCATAATGCTCGAAGATAAATCTTGTGTGGTTGATTAAGAATGCTGAAACCAGGGAGTAGCTACCCGTGCAGAACATCGCTCAGGTAATTGCTTTTGTTGGTATCCTTGTTTTTCTAGCGCATCTATTTACCGGTATATTCAGCCGTACTAGAATTCCTGATGTCATCCTGCTGATTATCATAGGAATCTGCGTTGGCCCCATATTGGGCTTGGCGTCACCACCGCAATTTGGAGCCGTAGGTCCAGTTTTTACCACCATCACCCTGATTATCATACTTTTTGAAAGTGGCATTACTCTGAGATTAACAATGCTGCGTTCAGCACTAAGTGGCGCTATGATTCTCGCTCCACTTAGTTTCTTCTCAACCATGGCAGTCGTGGCTGGATTTGTAATCTGGCTCACTGATTTGGAACTCTTACCCGCCTTCATTTTGGGAGCCATTGTCGGTTCTACTTCAGAGACGGTCGTTATTCCTCTCGTCCGGCAACTCGGAATACGAGAAGAAACCCGGACACTGCTTTCAGTAGAGTCATCGGTGAATGACGTCCTGAGTATTGTGATTACTATAGCATTGGTTCAAGCATATACGGTGGGCGAGTTTGTAATTGCCACGGTATCCGGTGACCTGATTGCTTCATTTCTTGTCGCCCTGGTGTTTGGCATAGTTGGAGCTTTTATATGGTCAATCCTCCTCAACAGAATACATGCTATTAAAAACGCCATTTTTACCACACCGGCATTTGTCTTTATTATTTTTGGTATTGTAGAGACCCTGGGGTTTAGCGGTGCTATTGCTGCCCTCGCCTTTGGTGTGACAATTGGTAATATAGAGACAATTCGCTTCCCATTTTTCAAAACACTAATGGTAAAGGAGCCCGTTGGTCTTAATGAAACGGAGAAGGTATTTTTTAGTGAAGTAGCCTTTTTACTTAAGACATTCTTCTTTATTTATCTTGGCATATCTCTCGAACTGATAAGTGGGGGGATCATTGTAGTCGGGCTTGTACTCACGGTTGTCGCCTTTTTCCTTCGCATACCTGCGGTTAAATTATCAATAAAGAAATCAATTGCACCTAAAGACGTTTCTGTTATGGCCATTATGGTGCCGAAGGGCTTGGCCGCGGTTGTGCTGGCCAGTATTCCACTGCAGCAGGGAGTTATTGGCGGCGAGATGATCAAGAACATCACCTATGGTGTTGTTCTTTTTAGCATAGTGCTTACTTCTTTACTTGTGTTTTTGCTTGAAAAGACAAAATTAACAGACTTGTATGCCTGGGCTCTTTCACCAGGATTACCAAATTTGAGGCGGAAAACGATACCCCGACTAAAGGAGATTGCAGGTGAAGCAGACAATATTATTCCTAATGGCACAAAGCTATTCGGGGGTACTGGTGATATCAAAAAAAGATTACCTAAAGAAGATGAAAAATCTTAGGTTTATATCTTGTACTCGGACCGGACAGTGAATTGAAATTATAGGGGTTTTACTGGGCCAGTGAGGACACCCCGTCTTTGGCTCGAGCGAGCACTGTCTTAGCCACGGATGAGATTGGTTGTTTTCCATATCCGGTTTCTTCGAAATATCTTGTTATTGTATCCAGGGCTTTTCTCTGTAATTGACTTATCACCATATAGTCTATAGCCAACCCCTCTGGATACTGTGAAATAATCACACATTTATTTATGCCCTTCTTTTTGTTGGGCTCTTTAGCCTCATTTTTTACCTTGTCCATTAATTGAGAAGGAACTTTTACAGCTGCCAAGTCGCCATCGCTATCTAGAATTAGTAATCTCTGAACATTATGCGGAGTATGTTCGTCTGGCAAGAGGCGTTTCAGGACAATAAGTGGATAGGTATACTCGGCTTTATAAATGGGCATGGAAATTTCAATGTCATGTTCAGAATAATAGGGTAACCTGTTCAGCACCCGCGGTGTTGCTTCCGAATGGACTCGACGACTGCGCTTTCTGTGTTCCGATAAGACTGCTTCACGGCTAGCTTCACCCAGTTGTATTATTGGCTTTAAATATTTCTTTAGTATATCCGGCAATCTACCCTTTTTGAGAGCATGCTCTAAGATATGTTCCAGAGCCCACACTTCCTTAGGGCCGATCTCAACAGCCGTTGGTACAAACTTGCCTGGACTGATTTCCAAGCCAAGGGTGGCAAAGGATTTGTGGCTGCGTTCCATTCTCCCCGCACTATCTTGGGCAAATTCACACACCGACCTGTTTATGATTGAAGCATACACTTTACCAGCTGCATCACAATAGAGCATACGTCTCTTGCCCTTATGCAGTTTCTCATCTGCCAGACTCACAGGCATCAGAAAAAGAACATCATTGGGTTGATTGCGACGGAAGATACCCATATACCTATCACCTGAATATATTCACATTAGTATTTTTATGGTAAACCCCTTACGTGATTTTGTCAATACTTGAACAGCCCTTTAAACCAGTACTTATCACTAAACAGAATGACGCTTTGTGTACCTTTGCCGCCTCGCAGCTGTCTAAATATGCAACAGAATTGCATTCGGTCTTACATAGTAAATCAGCTTGAGCAGTTAGCTCTGGAGCAAAGAAAGGTTGGATACTCAAGAATATCCAGCCTTTCGGTTAAATACTGACCAAGCTCTCAGCTAGCTTTTCCCTCTTCTCAACATCTTGACGTTTTAGCGCTACAGTTAGCGGATGCCCCTGGACTTAGCGTTTGGACAATCGTTCTTCACCGCGCAGTGAACATAGGCAATTTTGGTAAAGATCACAAAGATATATATTGCGACATTTACTTTGTTGCACCAGCCGTGGGACTTTAGGTATTCTGATAGAACCGAAGAAGCCCTGATTGCATTAAGGCAGCTCGTATGGCATCTCGTTCATTTGCTGTAAGTGGAGGTAAGGGTGGCCTGGAAACCGAGGGTTTGGTGAGGACGCCCATCATAAAAAGCGCTTCCTTCATGGCACCGTAAATGTTTAGTCCCGGTGTTTCATACAATAATTCTACGAGCGGAAAAAATCGGTCATTTATTTCTCTTGCCTTAGCTATATTACCTTGCTGGGTTGCCTCAAATAGCTCAACAGCCCAATGTGGCACTAAGTTGGCCAGCCCGATTAATGCTCCGTCAGCCCCATGCATAAAGGAAGCAAAGAGCAGAGTGTCGTTACTGGGCAAGATTGAAACTCTACGTTTTGCTCTCTTCAATGCCCAGATATCCTGTTCATATTTCTTAATGTCCCAGGTTGACAATTTTACGGCAACGATGTTTTCTATCTCGGCTAATTTCGCCAGAGTCTCTGAGGTATAGGAATAGCCCCGAAACTTGGGATTCTGAAAAACTATTATCGGAATATCGACGGCTTGAGAGATAGTGTGAAAGAACTGATATGGAATCTCTGGGCCAAGATCCGTTACCCCTCTCAGTGGCTCGGGAGGCAGTACTAAAACAGCACTGGCTCCAGCATCCTTAGCGTCCTGCATTAGTTCAATTACTTGCCATGTAGCATCTGCCTTTATGCCGGCTACGATTTTTGTGCTACCTTGCGCTTCATCTACATGAATTTCTATTACCCGGCGACGCTCCTCACGAGAAAGAACGAAGACGTCACCAGCACGTCCATTGCAAGCAAGTCCAGTAACCCCAGGTACCTTCTTTAGAAATCTAATAAGTCTCCTGAGTTCGCCCTCGTCGATTTGACAATCTCCATTTAATGGTAGAACGGTAGCGGGAATAATACCTGTCCACGGTTTGGGATTTGTCATGGCAACCTCCGTCAAAGAAATGTTCAAATCGCTATGAAACCTATCTCAACCAAAGATATTATATCACGAATAATTTAACGAAATGACGAAGAGCGCAATCGGGACGTATTAACGCTCTTCTTTGTGATTACTTTAACAAGGGTATTGAATGAAAATCTGGATTATACTATGCTTAGGTATTTACGGGGTACAATTCTGGCTATCTGTAAGGTTCAATTACTACGGCGCGGCTATTTCACTGATAATGCATATGATTAATATTAAGGATGGTAAACATTAGGTAATGATTGGATTAGTGCTGGCTTTACTTACCGGTTTTTGTCTCGCTACAAGCTTTGTCTTCTTACGCCGAGCGGTGCACCGTAGCGGCGAAATTTCCAGCACCATACCCATTTTCGCATTTGTGGGGGTGGTGTTCTTCGGGCTCCCGGTTTTAATCTCGGGTGAACTTGCCCAGCTGGCTTCCCTGACCTGGCTTGGAGTTTCTTCCCTGGCTGGAGCTGGGGTCATACACTTTATCTTAGGCAGAATATTGGGTTTTACCAGCGTAAGGCTAATTGGGGCTAACCGGGCTGTTCCAATTTATACGTCCAATATCCTTATCGCTGTTATGCTGGGCATTCTATTCCTCGGTGAGCCTTTGACCATTCCCCTTTTTGTAGCTGTCGCTCTCATTTTTGGAGCAATCATTCTCATTAGCACGACGGGTGGCGCCGAGAAACAGAAGAAAGCCACGTCAGAAGATTCCATAGCCACCGGAGTCTTTGCCGCCTTGGGCGCAGCCCTTTTTTGGGGTATCTCTCCTTTCCTGGTAAAAATCGGGCTAAGAGAAGTCGAGTCTCCATTACTGGCTGCCTTCGTATCTTACGCGGCTGCATCTGTAATAATAGGCATCTGGCTGTTACACCCGAAGAACAATGAGAAGCTACGCCGTGTTGACCGCTCTTCTTTAACTCCTATTCTAATCGCCGCTGCAACCATGGCATTAGCACACCTATTGAGGTATACTTCCCTTTATTATAGTCCCCTTACTATGGTGCAACCTCTTTTTAGCACTCAAGGCCTATTCGTTTTCCCGCTTTCTTTCCTCATTAATCGACAGATAGAAGCTTTTAGTATGAGGATTATTTTAGGAACAATAGCTGTAGTGACAGGGGTTTTCCTAATATTCTGGATTGGCTAAGATGAATTGCACTTTCTGGCGTTTGTTGATCATTGCCTTCAGGGAGTTTCCCCTCTGCCAGGTTGTACCGCTTCGCGCATTCCCAGCGTGTCTTGTTGTTGGAGGTATTGACAGAGGCCGTTGGGTTGGTTAAAGTGAAGCCGAGAGAAAGGTGTGAATATTTTGATGACGCGACCAAGACTTGGATAAGAACTGTCTTGTGTAGGGCGAAGAAAATGCCGGAATCATATGCTAAGG